>Ga0307379_10001469_pt1 | contig 37250 bp, 32 predicted proteins | sample UN2MG_FD_202237 | JGI IMG/M metagenome (GOLD analysis project Ga0307379, IMG submission 202237) | Soil microbial communities from Risofladan, Vaasa, Finland - UN-2 | ecosystem: Environmental > Terrestrial > Soil > Coastal area > Acid sulfate soil | place: Finland: Risofladan, Vaasa | collected...
AATGGCAGCAACCACGGTATCAAAGTCCATGGTAAACTCACTGCCAGCAATGGGCTCAGGTCGCCGCCGCCCGGTGGCATCCACTGCTCCCAGCTTCATCCGAATGCACTCCAGACTGACCCTGCCATCCTGTCTGGTTACTCGTGACGGCGCTGCCAGAAAGTGAATCTTTACCCCCTCCTCAATAGCTCCTTCAATCTCTTCCGGGCTGGCGGGCATCTCCGCCTGAGTCCGGCGGTAGAGGATGATTGCCTCCTTGGCTCCGAGACGGAGCGATGTCCGTGCTGAGTCTATGGCAGCATTACCACCACCAATAACGGCGACCCTATCGCCTACCTTTACCTTCTCGCCCAAATTCACCTCTCTCAAGAAGGGAACGCAGCCCTTTACCCCGGGGCTGTCCTCTCCCTCAACTCCCATCCGAATACACTGGTGCGCTCCGATAGCCAGGAAGACAGCGCTATAGCCCTGCTTCAGCAGGCTCTCCGGTGAGTCCACCCTGGTATTGGTCTTTATCTCCACACCAACATTTTCTATTTCTTTAATCTCGGCATTGAGAATATCCCGGGGCAGCCGATACTCAGGAATACCAAACCGCATCATACCACCCGGCTCGGGTAACGCTTCAAAGATAGTCACCGAGTGACCCAGCTTAGCCAGATAATAGCCGGCGGTCAGTCCCGCCGGACCGGAGCCAACAACAGCCACCCGCTTACCACTGGGAGGGGCAATCTTAGAATTCTTCTTCCACAGCCCGGTGTCATGCTCAAAGGCAAATCGCTTTAAGACCCGGATAGCGATAGGCTCGTCAAGCTGGCCCCGCCGGCACTTAGCCTCGCAGGGATGGGCACAAATGTAACCACAGACAGCAGGGAAGGGAATCTTCTCCCGGACAACCGCTACTGCTTCGGCAAACTTGCCCTCGCTGATGAAACGGATATAACGGGGGGCATCCACGCCGGCGGGACAGGTATGGCTGCACGGCGCGGTAACCAGTCCTTTACACACCGCAGCCCGGCAATGATGCCACTTAATATGTTCTTCATACTCATCCCGGAAGTAGCGAATAGTGGTCAGTACCGGGTTAGGTGCTGTCTGTCCCAAACCGCATAGCGAGCCAGCAGCAACATCCTTAGCCAGCTCCTCCAGCAGGTCAATATCTTCCAGCTTGCCTCTGCCATTGGTAATATCTTCCAGAATATCCAGCATCTGTTTGGTTCCCAATCGGCAGGGAACACACTTACCACAGGACTCAGACTGAGTGAAAGAAAGGAAAAATCGTGCCATGTCCACCATACAGGTATCCTCATCCATCACCACCATACCCCCGGAACCCATAATGGAACCGACCTCAGCTAGTGACTCATAGTCAACCGGTAAGTCCAGGAGACTCGCCGGGATACAGCCGCCAGAAGGGCCGCCCGTCTGGACTGCCTTGAGGCGCTTGCCATTGGGAATCCCCCCACCTATCTCATAGATAATCTCGCGGAGAGTGATACCCATCGGCACTTCAACCAGGCCACTGTTAGCAATCTTACCCGTTAAAGCAAAGACCGCAGTCCCCTTACTCTTCCCAACTCCAATCCGGGCATACCAGTCAGCACCATTAACAATGATAACCGGTAAAGAAGCCAGAGTCTTGACATTATTAATATTGCTTGGTTTACCCCACAACCCTGATTGTGCCGGGAAAGGAGGACGGGGACGGGGCATGCCTCGTCTACCCTCAATAGACGCCATCAGTGCCGTCTCTTCACCGCAGACAAAGGCGCCGGCACCCTCCTTAACATGAATCGTAAGACTGAACTCAGAGTCTAATATATTCTTACCGAGAAATCCCTTCTCTTCAGCCTGTTTGATGGCAATCCTGACCCGCTTAACTGCCAGCGGATACTCTGCCCTAATATAAATATACCCTTCAGAGGCACCGATAGCATAGGCAGCGATGGCTAGCCCTTCAATAACAGTATGCGGGTCGCCCTCCATAGTGCTGCGGTCCATAAAGGCACCAGGGTCGCCTTCATCGGCATTGCATATCATGTACTTCTGTTCCGCCGGTGCTTTACGACAGAACTCCCACTTCACACCGGCAGAAAAACCAGCGCCACCCCGACCCCGCAAGCCAGAGCGTTTGACCTCCTCAATAACCTGCTCCGGTGACATTTCACATAACGCCTTCCGCAGGGACTTATAGCCACCGACAGCAATGTAGTCTTCAATCCTTTCCGGATTGATATGACCACAATTACGCAGGATAATGCGCTTTTGCTTCCTGTAAAAGTCTATATTTTTATAATACGGTATCGCCTTACCACTAACCGGGTCTTCATAAAAGAGACGTTCTACCGGCTTACCGTCTCGCAGATGAGACTGAACAATCTCAGAGACGTCGTCAACACTAACACAAGCATAGAAGATACCTTCGGGTTCAACGGTGACAATGGGACCCTGCTGGCAGAAGCCGTGGCAGCCGGTAAAATCTACCCCGACATCATCCAGCCCAAGCTCTTCTACTGCCTTCTCCAACGCTTCCCGGATTTCAACCGACTTCCCTGAAGTACATCCCGTCCCCTGACAGACATAGATGGTGCGCTGCTTATCTGATGCTCTACTCGGCTTTGCCTTGCTCACTAAAAACCTCCGCAACTTTCTTGGTTGTCATCCGACCATAAGTCTCCTTGCCTACCACCATTGTCGGTGCCAGGGCACAAGCCCCAATGCAGGCTACGGTTTCCAGGGTATATTCCATATCCTCGGTATTCTCCCCGGGCTTTATACCCAGCCTTTTCTCCACCTCACGGAGAATACGCGCTCCACCCCGCACATGGCAGGCAGTCCCCCGACACACCCTGACTATTCTCCTACCGGTGGGATTAAGTTTAAACTGGGCGTAGAAGGTGCTTACTCCATATACAGTACTCGGTGACAATCGCAAAAATTTGGCAATCCCCTCCATTACCTCTCGTGGAAGGTAGCCAAACTTTTCCTGGGCTTCCTGAAGGATAAGAATAAGCTCACTCCTATCCCCAGTGCAGTGTGACAAGATATCGTCTAATTGTTCCCTGATTTCTATTTCCATCAATTCTGGTTATAACAGCCTTTCTAGTAACCTCCTCAGGCTAATGTCTAAAAGTGACCTTGTGCAGGGCGTCGCTGGCAGCCTCGGTAAGCTGATAGGACAATGGCGAAGCAGTAAGCCAGGGATGGGTTCCCATAGGGAAGATGGCTATTTGTTCAATGGTCATGCTGTTGACAATACACGCCGCAACGAGGTTAGCCACCTCACCAACACTCCTGATACAGCAAGCGCAGCCTCCCAGAAGCCTGCCTGACTGGCGGTCAAAAATGAGCCGGAGCTTCATCGGCTTAGTATCCGGCATAGTGCCCGGGTGCTTGGTCATGGCTTCAGCCTCACCGATAACCACATCATAGCCCATCTTGACGGCACAGGTATCACCCAGCCCCGCCATAGCCACAGCGGTATCCCCAACCACAGTCGAGAATACACCTATGGAACCAACATTCCTCCACTTAGCAGTGTACAGGTTGGCTACAGCGATTTTAGCCTCGCGGGTCGCTACCGAAGCCAGCCTCACCGGCACTGGCTGACCGTTGAAGAAAGAATACTTTTCAGCACAGTCGCCAACAGCAAAGATATCAGGTTCGGTAGTCCTCTGAAATTCATCAACCTTGATACCCTTGGTAGGGCCAATCTCCAAACCAGCATCCTCAGCCAGTTTAGTGTTAGCCACGGTACCAATACCAATAATTACCACATCGCATTTAATTCGCTCACCACTCTCCAACTCTACAAACTCCACCTTGTCGTTACCACCGATACTCTTTACCGCATTCTTGGTAACAACATTCACTCCCCGCTCTTTGAGCATATCCTCAACCCGAATACAGAGCTCCTCAATGCAGACCAGCTGAAGGCAGTGCTCCAGTATCTCAACCAGAGTAACCTCACAACCTCGTTTGCGGCATTCATCAGCAAACTCAACACCAATGAAACCGCCACCAATAACCAAAATGTGCCGGGCGTTTTCCACAGCGTCAGACAGTTCACGGAGATAGTCCGTATCTTTCCTGACGAAGAATACATTCTTCTTATCAATGCCCGGAACCGGCAGCATTACCGGATTGGAGCCAGTGGCTAGAATAAGCTTGTTGTAACCGACGGCTTCCCCGTCATTTAACGTCACTGTCTTGGCGTTACGGTCAATAGATACTACCTCGCCGACTCGGAGTTCAGCCTCACCCAGAAGCTTGTCGGGCATAATGTTCATCTCCACGGTGCCTAGCGTGCCATAGATGTAAGGGATACCACACGGAACCATCACCTTCTCTTCCTGACGGATGACCAAGATGTCTTTCAAACCGTGGTGCTTCTGAGCACAAATGGCTGCCTGCACCCCACCAGCACTACCCCCTACAATGATTAGCTCCCTCTTACCCATCTCACACCTCCTTTAAGTATTTAACCAATCGCCAGGCAATAGTTTCACAAAGTATCGTTATGTCCTCGGTAGCAAGATAATCAGAGATGGTGCTATCAAATATTATACTCCCTTCGGGAGCAAACTCATCATCGCCCCGCCACAGGACCAGAGTTACCGGCACCCGGCGGAAAGCGTTGATGGTCACAGCAACATCACCTTGTTCCGCTTTATGACCACCTAATTTTTGAGCAGTATCTACTAAACGATGAGGTTCGCTACCAAAGTGGTCTACAAGAGGCTTTATCGCCCGCTGCCAAAATGTTCTGAAATAGTTACTCCCCTCAGGTAATCCCTTAAAAGTAATCAATTTATTAGTGATGGGAGTACCTTTAGCTGAGGTTAAATAGTGAAGGAGCAAGACTTTGTTTTTTATCGGGACCTCTTCCTTGCCGTCTACTAATGAAATATCAAGAGCGGGAAGAGTAATTTGATACGACTGGTTTAAGTATTCCAGAATGATAACCCTCTGGGAATCTACTATCAGATATTGAGCACCGCTGTTACGGCACTGCTGTTCGATATTATCAAGCTTGGCTAGCTGCTCACAGGCAAGCTTATAAGCAAGCTCGTAGCCATATTCATAATTTTTCTGACTGGGCAGTAACAAACTCTTACTTTTCATTTGAAAACTCAGCTTGACAATATTGCCAGGTAATTCTTAAAGTCCGGCGGCGTCCAGTATTGCTGGCACCTTCTTCTCCCAGCCGATAGCCATAATATGAACCCCGGGGCACATCCCCTTTAGCTCTTTGATTAAATTAGCCGCAATTTCTATCCCGGTCTGAGTTTTATCCTCGGCTTCAGCCATTCTTTTAATTAGTTCATCAGGGACAAAGACACCAGCAACATTCTTATTCATATACCGCGCCATACCGGCTGACTTCAAAGGTATTATTCCCGCTAAGACAGGGGTATTAAATCCCTCCACCCTTTTCATAAACTTGGCGAAGGCGTCAACATCATAAATAGCCTGAGTTTGAAAGAATTTAGCTCCCTGATTGATTTTTTTCTCCATCTTGATAAGCTGTAGCTCAAAGGCAGGCTCAGTATCAGCCCCGGGATTTACCACCGCTCCGGGGAAGAAATTGGTCTTGCCCTTAAGCTCGTTCCCCATCATATCATAACCTTCGTTGAGTCTCTGGATTACCCAGAGAAGCTGTACCGAGTCCAAGTCATACACTGATTTAGCCTGAGGATGGTCACCAAGAGAGGGCACATCACCGGTGATAGCCAAAACATTTTCAATCCCTAAAACCCAGGCGCTCAACAAGTCCGATTGTAACGCCAGACGGTTTCTATCCCGGCAGGTTACCTGAAATATGGGGTCAAGTCCTCTTTCCTTTATCAGGTGAGAAACAGCTAATGACCCAAGCCTCATTACCGAGCTCTGCTGGTCGGTAACATTGGCAGCATCCACCTTTCCTTTCAACAGGGGAACCACCTCTTCAATTTCAGTTATGTCAGTCCCTTTCAGCGGACCGACCTCAGCGGTCACCACAAACTTTCCCGATTCCAAGACTGGTTGCAAGCTCATTCTACTCTCCCTTTAATCAGCTTATTAGCACTCAATCATTAAAGTCAAGCGGAGCTACCTCAAGGACACGTGGTCGGTGCATTTTGCTGTAATCCCTGGGGGGAACAAATTCCTTCATCTTATCCAGTTCACCCAATTTTTTCAGCCGCTCATATATCATAATCCAGGCACAGTTATGCTCAGGCTGCTGCTCGCACTTGCCGTTCTTTGAGCCTCCGCACGGACCATTTAACAGCCCCTTAGCACACTGGGTTAACGGGCAAACACCGGCAAACTGTCCCAGAACACACTGACCACACTGCTCGCACTTTTCCCGAAATAGCGCATCTCCGAACAGGACACGACCCCCACCCATATTCCCTATAGTGTCATTTGCCGGATAAATAGGTTTCACCAGACCATACCCATCCTCCATAACCTCTCGCACTATCTGCAGCCCGGTGCCACAAGCCATTACCAGAATAGCATCACACTCCTCAATCTCTTTCATATAGGGCTTCAAGCGTTCTTCAATCCAGGGAACATAGCAGGTGAACTCTCCGAACGGTGGTGAGATGGCAGCCAGAATTTTTTTCCCGTTTTGGGAAAGAGTATCTGCCATTGCTTTCACCTCAGCTTCCCCACCAGCGTGGAAAAATGGGGCGCAACCGCCGCACCCCACGAGCACTATTTTTTCCCTGCCATGGAGCATCTCTAAAATTTCTTCTATTGGTTTTGCTGCCAGTCCAATCATAGTCTCCTTCTCCTATATCTCAAGCCAGGAATGAGAGTAAAGCGATTCACCAGTAAGCACCCTTACTGTTTTCACATACTTGACCTCTTCCTCACTCAACGAAGAGAGGTCAGGTTTTTCTCCGTCCATCACCCGATGCACCAGGGCAGCAAGCTCCGGCTTTTCACCTCGGGCTACTTTTACCAGCTCGGAGTCAAAAGCGTCAACTATGGCTGAGTGAAGTCCATACTTCATCAGCATCATCAGGTATGTTTGGTTAAGATAGGGTCTCAGGTGAGCGGGCGCGCCATTGGAAACATTGGATAAGCCTACCGCAGATTTACACCCCGGAGCAATATCGCCTACCGAGCTCATAAACTCCAGGCATGGTTTTGACTGGTTTGCCTCGACATTAACCACCGGGGTAACAATCGGGTCAAACCAGATACTATCGCAAGGGATATCCATTTCATTGGCGACAGTCATAAGCTCAACAGCTATCATCGCCCTCTCGTCGGCATCTCTAGGCATCCCCTCTCTTCCCCACAAGAGCCCGATAAAATCGGCATCGTATTTTTCGACCAGAGGGAGTTCTTCCTCCATCCTGGCCAGGGAGATGGAATTAATTAGTGCCCTGCCCTTGTGTGCTTTTAGTCCTGCCTCCATAGCCACCGGGTTGGTGGTATCCAGGGATAACGGCTTATCAGTAACCTCCTGCACCACATTAACCAGCCAGGTCATTAGCTCATCCCCTGCCTTTCGGGCAGGACCGATATTGAGGTCAAGGTAATCTACTCCCGCCTCAACCTCAGCCTTAGCCAGTTCCTGTATCGGCTGGGGATTCCTCTCCCTCAGAGCTGGACCGATTGTCTTGGACATAACATTTATGTTCTCTCCGATAAGAATCATCGCTTCTCCTTATGGTTTCCAAGTCTTAAGAAAGGCCGGGATGTGCGCTCCGTCCCTGGGACCGACAATAACCTCCCAGCCGGGCAATTCCTCTTCCAGAGCACCGCTTTCCACCGCAGCATAGCCAGGGATTATCAATTTGTGATGTTTAACCTTATCCATAATCCCGCTCTTTTTAATAAAGGCAGCAATGGCGTCACCGACAAACTTACCTGCTGCCCAGGCGGTCATAACCGAAAGTCCCTCAGTGTCCATAACCATCAAATAGCTGGGAACCCGGCTGGTTTCAATCTCCCCGGAGACAAGGAAGTAGGTAAGAGAAAAGTTGGTGGTAACAAGTACCGGGGAGTTCTCGTCAGGACCACCAATCTCATAGATTCCCTCGGTAGTCATTAATGGTCGCTGGGGGTCAGTATAGATGTTCATTCTTTCCACCAGCAACGGAAACAGGCTTTCTCCACAAAAATCAGAAAGAACGATAATACCAGCATATTTAGCCACAAAAATAGAGGCAATCACTGCCTCCTTCATCGGGTCATCGGTCATCTCACCGGGGAAAACAATGGTGGGAAAGCCCAGAGGGCGAAATTTCTTAGTTAAGGCGGCGCTTCTGATGATTACCTGGTCTTCAAACGCCTGCCGCATGGTTCTCGACCCGGAATCAAGGACAATATCTTTAACTCCAGCCTCGGTTAATTTAGCGGTCAACCGGACAAGCTCCTCCAGACCTGACGCCTTTACCGCCAGCGGACACGAGTTCTCTTTAGCCAAATCTGCCATACGGTCTAAATTATCTTTAGTGGCAGCGTAGAGCAATGGTTTTCGGTCGGCACAGACCTTTAAGCCAGCCGCCATAACACCGGGATTATCACTCATCAGAATGATATCGCAATCGCTATTCTGCTTGATTTTAGTCACCAGGGCACTAAACTTGTCGGCATCTCCTGAATCACTTCTAGCGGCTATTAACTCGGGACGAAGGGCAATACCTACCCTCTCGTATTGCAGTTTAGACCTCTCCAGCCGAGCATCGACCTCGGAGTCGCCCATAGTGTCGCTGATAAGAATGGCAAAACCGGGAGGGTTCTCAAACCTTTTTTCGTGACGAAACATAACCGTCTCGCCACCAGCCTTTAATGCCCTATCGCCAACTCCGATAGTAACCAATCTAATAGGAGGTGCTGCTGCCTCAGTTAATTGAACCTGCACCTCCTCGGTGATATAGGGACAAGCGCTTAATTCTGCCTTCCCCCCTGCCAGATTCATGGCAAAGGCAAGACAGGTAGGCACTCCACACTCGCCGCAGTTTTTCTTAGGCAGTAACTTAAATATTTCTATACCGGTAAGTGGCAACTTAGTTTCTCCTTTCCTAGCCTAGTATCGGCTCCATAGTAAGAGCCGGGTGACCTTTCTCCTGCAAGAAGGGAAGAATCTCCTCCTCGGTAGTGCCCACCGTCTCATCGGCAATCATATCCGGGAGGTCAGGCATGCCAATCTCTTTGGCTCTGGCTTTAAGCCGGTCAGCAATCTCTTCCTTCAACATCTTGGGCATCCAGACTATTCTCTTTATACCGCCATCACCGAGGATAAATTTTCTCTGGCAGATATTATACTTGCTGTGCCCAACAAAGCCAGGGGTGCTCAGCCCACCACCAATAGTCCCCGCCAGAGTGGTAAATTTCATACCAGAAGGAGTCATGTCGATAAATTCCCGGTTTACCGTCATTACCCCGTTACACAGGGGAAGAACAGCGGCAATACACTCACAGCACCCGCAGGTGGTCATCGGGTCGTTTACTATGCTGTAGAAATTATAATGGTCTATCTTGCCGCGGGAAGCCTTGTAGATAAACTCGTTTACCCCTTTCCACTGTCCGTACCGGGCATCAATGGTCTCTCCCTTTTCCACCGGCTGGTTAGGTCCGGTGGGATTGATTTCATAAGCAGCCTTGCAGTCCATCCAGTTGTAGGAACCGCAAAGACCGGTTCTCTCCGGGCTAATAGCACAAACATGACCCGGGGCAAATGACTGGCACAGAGTGCATGAATAGTAGGTATCAGTAGTCTCATCGGTCATCCCCTCAATGCGGGCATCTCTAGTCGCATACACCGCTCTCGCCTTGTTCACTATCTCCTTGACTTTATCTTCCTCGGTATAGAGTTTTATCTGCATCTTATCAAATATCCGACCAAAATCCTGATGCAGCTTGGCGTGAAGGAGGGCACCGATATGAGAGAGCTTGAAACCTTTCTCCACTGCCCCTTTACTAACCCGCAGCCAGGCAATATCCCTCTGCCCGATGTGCATTACTCCCTGAGCATAGTTTATCAGATGATGAATTTGTCGCTCCAGGATAGGCTCGTAGTCCGCTTCCATCTCTCTCCCAGCGACCTCAACAGCTATGGCTAAGGGTAAACCGGAACCAGCAGGAACATCAGTTATCTCAGGCCCAATCACCTCAATCTTGCCATCCTCTACGTCTTCCATACGTTTAGAGGTAACCCATTCCACCATAGGCGTTCTACCGCCGCCACACTCCAGATGGATATCTTCCTTACGAACCCTCTCACCTTCAAAGGCAGGACCATAGGCTACCGGAACCGGCACCTCAGCCACGCTGACCTTCAAGCCCCTCACCTCTATTGCTCTAGCTACTATATTATCGTGAGGGACATTGGACACAACATGCTCATAAGTACAGATGCCGGTAGGCAAAACCTCAGGTATTGGGGTATCGGCAATGGTCGGGAAGCCGAAGTTGATGGCTCCCGCCGCATTAGCATACCATTCATCGGTAACATACCCCAGCGGCATAGCGAAGGCAAAGGTGCGGTCTTTGTTATAGATAAGGTGTTTTCGGTAATCTCCGGGTCCAACGCCACCAAATGAGAAGCTCACCCTGATAGCGAAACCAGCAGCGAATACCGTTGCCGTAACATCAGGACCAAATGAGACGAGGCGGGTTGGCCAGCCAACCTGCACCCCCGCTTCCATCAGCTGTTCGGCAAACCTCTTACCGTCGTGCTCTGCCGACATAAATACATAGAGGTTCTTCTGCTGTAATTCCTGAGCAATTTTGGCGGCTATCTCACTGCTAGGTGCCGCACCAAGAATGGCAGCGAAGCCGGGGGCAGTACCATCAACAAATTCAATCCCCCTCTTTCTCAGGATTACGTCATCGGCAGCACCCAGCCAGATATTACTGTCGGTAGGCTCTTCCTGCTTGGTATAGAAATCCGGCTGTTCCAGATACCTTATAGCCTCGATGATTTCCTCAGCAAAGAAGGTTGCCATACCAGCATCAAGGGCTGGTGCCAGATAGGGCAAGGGGTGCTCCTCCCTCACCGGGGGCGGTAACAGGGATTTACACCTCTTTAGCACCGGCTCCATATCACCCAGTTTCTCCACCTTGATGCCTAAAATTCCATAAATCACTGGTAGATAATAAGCAGTATTAGGAAAGCCTACCGGTTCATTTGCCCCCCATTTGTCCATTGCCTCCTGCCACTTCCCCTCGGCTCGGTTAACAATCTTATAAGCTCCCCTGATAGCTGCTGATGCAATAATCTTAGACATATTTTAGAACCCTCCAGTTTCTCACTCTTGGCGTTTAAACTGATTCCAGTTCCCTTCTCATCGCCATATCATAGAGCACTCTTTCTCTAGCCTTATCAATACCCAGTGCTTTACGCTTCTTGTCAATATGCTCAATCATAAGGTGCGCAGCCTTAATCGGGTCCGGTTCAAACGCCCACATACCGCCATACATATCCTCAAAATCCTCAAACAGGAACTTGGTAACCTCATCACTGCCCAGGGTAGGCCAGTTAACACCAAACACGGTAAATACCCCCGAACCAACAAAGTACTGACCGATAGAGATTGCCTTCTCGCTCATCCACTCCGGGGCCGCCCCGGCTACCGGCAGGTCACTGATGTCGTCACCCAGACCGCCATCCTTCACCATAGCGGTAGCTGCCACCAGAATACGGCTGTTATCAACGCAGGAACCCAGATGCAGCACCGGAGGAATACCTACTGCTTCGCATACTGAAGCCAATCCCTCACCAGCATATTTAGCGGCTGCCTCGGGGACCATCAGTCCGGCTTTAGCACTGGCCATAGCACTGCACCCGGTCTGAATTACCAGCACATCGTTTTTAATAAGCTCTTTAATCATCGAGGTATGAATATCATCATGCTTGACCCGGGGATTATTGCAGCCAACCACACCGGCAACACCCCTAATCCTGCCATTGATAATATTCTCATTTAACGGTCGGTAGGAAGCCCGATAGATACCACCCAGTAAGTAGTTAATAGTTTCGTGGCTAAATCCAGCGATGAGGTCAGTCTGCTCCTCAGGAATATCAATATTCTTGCCCCGGTGTGGGAAGTTCTCAATAGCCGTCCTGACTATAGCCCGGGCTGATTCCAGGGCGTTGTGTTCATCAAACTCGATGTGCATGGCACCGGCAATCTTAGCCTTGGGCGAGGTGGTGATAATCTTGGTGTGGTAGCATTGAGCAATATCGGGCAGAGACTGCATGATACACTGGACATCTACCACCATAGCGTCCACCGCCCCGGTAACCAGAGCCAGCTCCTGCTGCAGAAAATTCCCAGCCAGCGGTATCCCGTGACGCATCAGTATCTCGTTAGCCGTACAACAAATTCCAGCCAGGTTTATCCCGTTAGCCCCTTTGGACCTGGCTAACTTTAACATCTCCGGTTCTTGGGCAGCAACCACAATCATCTCAGAAAGCAGAGGCTCATGACCATGAATAATAAGGTTTACCTCGTCACGCTTGAGTACTCCCAGGTTTATCTTGCCCAGGACTGGCGCCGGGGTGCCAAAGAGAATGTCCTGCAGTTCGGTAGCAATCATACTGCCGCCCCAGCCGTCACCTAGTGATGCCCTGACCCCCTGCTTCAGCAGGTTTCGGTAGTCCTGGTCAACACCGATATGGGTACGGTGCATTATCTCCACAATCTCCCGGTCTATGCCCCGCGGGGCAACTCCCTGCTTCCGCCACAATTCCTGGCGCTTTAAGGGTGCTCTCTTCAGGAACAGGACTTCGCCTTCCTGTTTGCCGAACTCAGCCAGAGCTATCTCACCAATATCAACAGCTATTTCCTCATTACTGCGGTCTCCAATTTTCACTCCCCAATCCAGAGCCAGTTGCAGCAGCTTCTGCTCATCTTTAATCTTGTAGCCCGGTGCCTCACCCTTAGCCACTGCCAGAAATAGTTCAGCCACCCCACGACCATGGTCAGAATGGGCAGCCGCTCCACCCGCTATCATCCTGATGAAATTACGAGCGGCAATAGTCTCAGCGGTGGCGCCACAAATACCCCGCCTCTTCTGTTTTTCCGCCGGTGTCTCCTCCTTCCCCTTGGGTAGCGGCACCCGGCACGGTCCCATACCACAGTGCTTACAGCAACTACCAACCATTCCTATGGGACAGGGCTTCATTGCCTCTGCTCTATCAAAGGCAGTATTAACCCCATCGGTAGCCGCTTTTTCTATCATCTTGATACTGGCACTATCAATACTCTTGTTCTCTGCTTCTGCCATCTATTATCACCCCCGAATCTTTATTCTTTCTATAAAGCTGTCAGCTTAACTAGCAAGCTTTTTGTTGGCAATCCTGACACAACCCACGAAATTCCAGACGATGGTGGGTAACTCTAAAACCCGTTTTTCGGGTTATCTTATCATTTATCGTTTTATCCACCGGTTCGTCTACGTCAAAAATACGGTTGCATTGCTCACACCTGAAGTGATAGTGGTCTTGTACAGCGCCATCAAACCGGCTCAGAGTACCGGCAAGGTCCAGTTCCACAATTTCTCCATCCTGTTTCAGCAACTTAAGGTTGCGATATACCGTCCCCAGGCTGATGCCGGGTATTTCCTCTCGCACCTGCTCATAGACCCAACTGGCAGTGGGATGAGATTTGGTGCTCTTTACCACCCTCAGGATAGCCTCTTTCTGCTTTGACTTCCTAGTCACAGTTCTAAATATCCTCTAAATCTATATAGTAACAATAATCATTACTATTCTAGATTACTTGTCTCTTTCTGTCAAATCTTCAATTAAGAAGCTGTCAGCTCCGTCATTACCTCCTGGACCAGCCTTATTGCCTCCGGGTGCCTCATAATTACCACATCAGCCCCAGCTACAAGTAATACCATCGCTGACATTGCCTCCATCAGGATTCCTCTCTTCCTGGCATTCCCCATCATCAATTCATCATCAGGGAGATGCACCTCCTTGGTTTTCCATACCTCTTTGGACAGATTACAGATGATAGGGAACTGGAGTTTATCGTCCTGCTGAGTTAGACCAGCCATTCTCATCCTTTCCATCACCGAGTAACAATACTCAATACCATAGCCTATGCCACTGACGGTAGGGTCCATTATGATTAGTTCATCAGAAACCCCAAGATTGCCCAGCAGGATATTAAGCTGTTTGGCCAGGTTTATATCTATAGGTGTCGACGCAACTGCTGTATGGTGATAGCCAATAGCTGAGGCACCAATCTTTTTATGGTTGCCCTCTTCAATTGGTCCGATAGCCAGATTTTTCCCCTGGCAAGCCTCAGCTACCAGTCTTAATACTTCGCTGTCTTTATCGTGATTAGCCGTCCCCCAAACGATTAAGGGGACATCAATAGCATCAGCTACCTTCTTGACTGCCTCAGCAGCCTCCTCAGCCCCCCTGTCCAATCCGTTAGGGTCGGTGCTGACCAGCTGAAGGGCGAGCATCTTCGCTCCGTAATCATCAATGCACTTCTTTGCCCAGGCAACCGGGTCATCAGTTACCCCGGCGAAAGGCTCCAGAGCCGCCTCAGCCCATTCTTCGGGAGGCGAGTCCCAAACCTCCATAGCGATTCGGGGCAGGCAGGGCATCTCACCTTCAAAAAGATAGAAGGGATAGGCTTTCTCTCCGCCAACGGTTATCGCCTTATCCCCACTACCCAACACTATCTTTTTAATCTTGCCGCTATACGCTGTTTTAGGAATTTCCAATGTCATTCCCCCCTCCTTAATTACGCCGGGGTCTTTCTCTTTTCACTGCCAAACCAGTCTTTACCATACCAGTATCTTTCACCGGTTTGTAAATACTTTAATTTTTCCTCCCGGTTGCTCAGTTTCTGTCGCCACTTTCCCAAGTCCTCACCCTCGGGTTTACCCGTTTCATAGGTTGCCCCCAGCACCTCCACCTTATCCCTGCCGGGTGCGCTCTTTTCCTCAACCTTATATTCCATCTCTTACTCCCTTCCTAGTCTAAGCCGGCAGACAGTTTGGCTGCCCTTACCGTATTTAGCATAAGCATGGTTATAGTCATCGGTCCCACCCCACCAGGCACCGGCGTAATCGCCTTTGCCTTCTCCTTGACCGCATCAAAGTCAACATCACCGGCTAAAATGGCTTTACCCTCAGCGGTTTTGCCTATTCGGTTGACGCCAACATCAATCACCACCACCCCCTCTTTAACCATATCCGCTGTAATCGCCTTGGGCTTCCCGGCAGCGACAATAAGTATATCAGCTCTCCTGGTATGGAGTGAAATATCCCGGGTGCCGGTGTGGCATATGGTAACGGTAGCATTAGCCCCTTCTTTTTTCTGAAGAAGGATATTGGCTATGGGCTTACCCACGATATTACTTCGACCCACCACCACCACCTCTGCCCCATCAATTTTAACTCCCGACCGAATCAGAAGCTGTTGGATTCCGTGGGGGGTGCAGGGCAAATAATCTGGCTCACCAATCATCAGTTTGCCCACATTCACCGGGTGAAAGCCGTCAACATCCTTCTTGGGGTCAATGGCATAGAGAACCCTGGTCTCATTGATATGCTTGGGTAGAGGCAATTGAACCAGAATCCCGTGAATTTTGGGGTCTTTATTCAATCTATCAATCACCGCCAGCAGTTTTTCCTCACTGGTATCAGCCGGCAGGTCAAGCCTCTCCGAATATACGCCCAGAGCCAGGGATGCCTTCTCCTTCTGACCAACATATACCTGAGAAGCCGGGTCTTCCCCCACCAGGACAGTAGCCAGCCCCGGTACAAGATTATGTTTCTCCTTAAGTTCAGCAATTTCTTGCTTCAGTTCCTCACGAATCTGTTTGGCGATTTCAGTACCACTGATAATTTGTGCTGGCATTTCTCAACTCCTTTACCTAAAGTTTTAATATACCTTTTTCTTAGCTTCTATTAAGGAGGTGTTTATTAACCTCACCCCCTTAGACATTTGTTAGCAACCTACCACCTTTATCTCCCTCCCTTACCTACACCCCCCTTCCCTTACTAAGGGAAGGGGGCAGGGGGATAGGTTGTTACATAATCTCCTCAGCTTTTATTGAGAAGCTGTACCATCAAATCACCAACCGCCCGCACTGCTTTAGAGGTATCAGGCAAATCAAGCAGGGACTTCAGCTTGAGGTCATATTCATATACTTCCTCATCTAAGGGTATGGTGGCCGCAGGTTCAATCCCCAGCTTAGACAGCTCCTCACCGATACGAGTGTCAAGCTTTTCCGGAACAAGGTTGATTATTACCGATTGCCTCCTCACCACCAGCTTAAGCTCAGCCACCAACTCCTTTATCCGGGCAACGGTGCGAACCCCTTTCACCGAATGGTCGGAGATTATCATTAGCTCGTCGATATTCTGGGTAGTCCGCCGCGATAGATGCTCCATCCCGGCTTCATTATCCATAACGGTGTAAGCATAATTATCCACCAGAGTGTCAATGAACTTCCTGAGGATAAGGTTGGGATAGCAGTAACACTCCGGACCCTCACCCCTGCCCATTGTCACCAGGTCAAGCCCTTTGCTTTCCACTATAATCTCATTTAACTTAAGGCTTAGATAAGCTTCCTTGGTCATTCCAGGAGGGATTCTTATCTTATCCTTTTCAAACTCACTAAGTACCGAGCCAACCGTTTGTTTTATGTCAAGCCCCAGGCTTTCCCCAAGGTTAGCATTAGGGTCAGCATCAACAGCCAGAATTGGTCCCGGGCTGTTCTTTTTCAGGTAGCGAATAATAAGACTGGTTATCGATGTCTTACCACTACCCCCCTTACCGGCTACAGCAATATTAAAACTCATATATTATCCTCTGCCCCTTACTACCTTTTTAAGTTTGCGCAACCTTTTATACACCGAGGGAAACTCATCGGCATTGGGATGGGGTAAAAACAGACTGGCAGTATAATTATTCATAAAATCAACATTTACACTCAACTCAAAGTTGGTCATCATTTTAGCCACCATTTCCCCCTTGGCAAGTATATCGGTGGAGAAAGAGGTTAACCTCGCCCCCAGAAGTGAGCCGTTGCCAATAAAGATAAACCTGTCCCGGGGTATATCAGGGAAAAGCCCAATGATGATGGACTTTTCAATATCAATATGGCTGCCGAAGGCGCCGGCAATAATCACCTGCTCTAAGTCAGAGCAGCTAAGCCCCACGCTTTTAACCAGTGTCTGACATCCGGCATACATCGCCGCTTTAGCCCTAATAAGATTATCTATATCCACCTCGGTGATAACGATGTCTTTACCAGTCTGGGTCTCTGCTGCCCAGGCTAAAACATACTCATAGCCGTCACCGCCTTCTCTGATTCTCTTTGTCTGAAGGTCAGTGTTAAATTTACCGTTCTGCCCGATGACACCGGCTTCAAGAAGTCCGGCGACAGTATTTATCAAACCTGAACCACAGATTCCCTTCGGTTTTACCTCACCAATGGTGCCGATAACCGGCTCAAAACTTGATGGGTTAATGTCAAAATCCTCAATCGCCCCATCCATAGCTATCATACCATGCTTTATGCCGCCGCCTTCAAAGGCAGGACCCGCCGAACAAGAAGCAGTTACCATCCAGCTTGAGTTGCCGATCACTATCTCACCATTGGTTCCTATATCTATATATAATGTAAGCTTTTCCCGCTGATGCAGGCCGGTGCCAACAACTCCAGAAACGATGTCAGCACCAACATAGCTCGCCACCGAGGGAAGAATGTAGACATAAACATGGTCGGCAACCTCAAGCCCCAGGGAACATGCTTTCACCAGAGGAACCGCGCTCACCGTGGGAGTATAAGGGTCTAACCTGATATATTTAGACTCCAGACCAAGAAAGAGCTGAACCATAGTGGTATTGGCAGCAACGACAATATGACCAATCTCCGCCATTTCAACCTTGGACTCAGCCAGTAGCCTGCCAATCATCCCATTAATGGTAGCCACAATCGTCTTTTGTAGTTTCTTCAGCCCGCCCGACCTCTGAGAGTAGGCGATGCGGGAAATAACATCTTCGCCATAACTTATTTGCCCATTGTAATCAAGTGCCCCAGCCCGCACCTTTCCCCGATTTAAATCCAGCAGTTGCCCGCGGACACCAGTAGTCCCAATATCAAAAGCCAGGGAGAAATGCCGCTTTCTGGTATCCCCTGGCTCAACATTTATCAATGTCTGTCTTCGTCTATCATTGACCCCAGTCAGCAAGACGGTAACGGTAACCTTCCAATCTCCGTCTCGCAAAACATTAGCCAGTTTCTTCACCAAATTGAAATCCACTGAGACATCATCAAGGTCGCACTGCTGTTTTAAGCCTCGCAGTAGTCGAGACAGGTCGCTAACATTATCCTCTAAGGTTGGCGCTGAGAGCTCAACAAAAAGCTTGCTAAGTGGGGGATTGAATCTCCAATTAGCAGCTAAAGCTGCTGATGGCTGGATACCACCAACTCTCTCCCGGTCAAGGACAGCCGTCTCCAGTCTTGATTCTACCGGGATATAAACCACTAAATCAGTAGTTACACGGCTCTGGCACGCCTGCCTGAGACCCTGCTCATACTCCTGCTCGGAAATCTTCTCAGTGCGGGTGCTTTCTACCTCACCCTGTGCAATCAACACCTTGCAGGTGCCACAAACACCGGCACCCCCGCAGGAGGCATTGATATGCACCCCGGCGGCAATAGCTGCCTCCAGAAGATTATCACCCCGCTCAACGACAATATCAAGGTCATCGGGGTCAAAGTGAACCCTTACTTTTTGTTCTGACGATTTTTTCGTCATCTACCCCCCCCCGTTAATCAGCACCAAAAACGACTAGAACAGACCCATAACCCTTCCTGTGTCCACATCAACATCTACTTTCCTAAAGGCAGGGTTGGATGAAGTTCCCGGCATCAGGCTGATAGCCCCGGCGCAGGGACAGAGGAACTTTGCCCCGGAATAAATCAACACATCGCGGATGGGCAGAGTCCACCCTTGGGGAACACCCTTAATAGCGGGGTCATGGGTGAGACTCAGATGGGTCTTCACCATCATGGTAGCATAGTCATCATATTTAGAATCAGACTCAAACGTCTTAGCCTTGGCCGCTGCCTCGGGCGCCCAGGAGACACCATCGGCTCCATAGACCACTTTGGCAATCTTGTCCACTCGCTCCCGCAGCTTCATTTCCATAGGATACAGGAAGTGGAAATCGTTCGTATCCTCACAGGCTTCCTTGACCACATCAGCCAGCTCCAGAGCACCATCACCGCCATCAGCCCAGTGGGTAGATACCGCACAACGGGCCCCGGCAGCTTCAGCCGCCTTTCTGACCATCGCCACCTCGGGCTCGGTATCAGTATGGAAGCGGTTAATACACACCACCGGCTTGATGCCTGATGTCCGGATAACGTTGATGTGGTGCACCATATTGGGTATACCCTTCTCCAACAACTCCAAATTCTCTTTAGTATAAGCATCAGGTAGGGCTAAACCAGCCACCACCCTAGGCCCACCACCATGCATCTTGAGTGCCCGAATAGTAGTGGTCAGCACTGACACATGCGGCTTCAGCCCACTATAGCGGCACTTTACGTTCCAGAACTTCTCAAAACCAATATCAGCAGCAAAACCACTCTCGGTAACATGGTAATCAAACATCTTCAGCCCGATGCGGTCAGCAATAATGGATGATTGGCCTACGGCAATGTTGGCAAACGGCCCGGCATGCACCATCAATGGCTGATACTCCACCGTGGAGCAGAGGGTAGGGTTAATGGTATTGCGCATCCAGGCGGTCATGGCTCCGCCCACTTCCAAATCACCGGTAGTAACCGGATTGCCTTTCTTATCACAAGCTACTGTAATTTTATCCAATCTTTCCCGCAAGTCAGCCAAATCCCTGACAATGGACAGGGTAGCCATAAGCTCAGAACTCACGGTGATACCAAACTTGGACTGCATCATGTAGCCGTCCATGCGACCACCAATGCCGATAATAATGTTACGAAGACTCTGGGCACAGAAATCCATAACCCAGCCCATCTCCACCCTGGTAGGGTCAATATCCAACCGACGCATCTTGGTAAGTCTGGCTAATTGTGTATCGTCATAGTTGCGTTCATGCTGCATCCTGGCGGTAAGGGCAACCATAGCCAGATTGTGAGCATTGGTGATATCGTTGATATCACCGGTAAGACCCATAGAAAATTCAGTAAGAGGGATAAGCAGCGCATTACCGCCACCGGCGGCGGTTCCCTTGATATTCATAGTAGGACCGCCTGAGGGCTGGCGAATACAGCCGCCCACATTCAGACCCCGCTTCCCCATACCCTCTAAAAGACCGCAGGTGGTAGTGCTTTTCCCTTCACCCAGCGGCGTGGGGGTTATGGCAGTTACTTCAATGTATTTACCATCTGGTTTATCCTTGAGGCGCTCAATTATCTTCATAAAATCGAGCCTGCATATTCTGCCATAAGGGATAATCTCGTCCTTTTCCAGGCTCAGCCTCTCTCGCCACTCCTCAGGAGCTGGCATGTTTTTCTCAGCAGCTTCGGAAATCTGCCAGTCCTTCATCTTTACGGCATCGTAAGCCACAGAAACCTCCTTTTATGACTTTTTGGATTTTTTGTCTAGCTTATTGTCCTTGATATCAGACACTACTCAACAAAGCTTGGTAGATATTTCTCACTTCGTTAACAACCTGCCGACTGGAATCAATGAGGGAAAGGTCGGCAAGGTCAGCATCTATTATAGCCTGGTCATAGGGGATAAAACCAAGAAACTCAAAACCAGGCAAGCTGGAAATCAGAAATTCCTTGTCTGATTGGCTACGAACCTTATTACCCACCACTGAAATATTATGTAAACCAATATCTTCTGCCAGTTTACCGATTCTATAGGCAGTTTCAATACTTCGCTTGCCCGGCTCCACCACCACAATCAATTTATCCACTGCCCTGGCCGTTGCCCGTCCCAGGTGCTCTATTCCTGCCTCCATATCTAAAACAACCACTTCATCTCGGGCTATGAGCAAATGATTAAGCAAGGCTTGTAACAGAGCATTTTCTGGGCAATAACAACCGCTACCCCCCTTCTTAACCTGTCCCATTACCATCAATTTAACCCCATTATATTCTTGGAAATACGTCTCGGGCAAATCGTCAACCTTAGGATTCAACCTGAAATAGGAACCAAATCCGTTTGGTCGTGCCCCCGTCCTCTCTTCAATAAGAGCTTTCATCTCAGAAAGAGGGGTTATCTTCTCAGCATTGGGAAAACCAAGGGTAGCGGCTAAATTGGCATCAGGGTCGGCGTCTATGGCTATAACCGAATAACCTGAGTCAGCAAATGTCCGGGAAAGGAGGGCGGCGACCAGGGTCTTCCCCACTCCGCCTTTACCACTAATTGCAATCTTCATTGAACCCTATTTTGGTATAATTAAGGCTGAGACTACTTGGAAAACGCTCAGCCTTATAAAATATTAACCAGGTGCCTTGAATTAAAGTTTATCTAATACGAAATAAAAAGTCAAGAAATCAGTTATCATTATGAACGAGTCCAATATCTTGACAAGCTACAAAACAGCACATATAATGAGTGCCTGATAGGACGATTATTTACACTGTCAATTAGCACCTTTAAAAAGAATTTTCTGTAAAGTCATCTGGTACGGTAAAAAGCATATTTAGGGAGGTGGCTGGGCTGAGAAGGAGACTTAGTGCCGTTGGCACTGATTAATGCTAACGGCGCATTTTGTTTTAATGCAAAGATTAATTAATAAATGGCAGAGGAAAACAAGGAGCCTAACAACCAAATAAAAAGGAGCTCTGCCAGGGAAAACCAGGGTGCTGTGGGCTTTACCCTTTCCACCCAGCAGCTTAATTATTAAACCTCTCCCTCCCGTGACCGGAGCCCTGGGGGTAATCGGGGTTAGTGGCAGAACCTAATAAAGGGGGTGATAGATGAAGTAATAGAAGTAATACCGACAGTTCACAAGAGAGGATTTTTTATAGGAGGAATTTGTGAAAGGAAAACAAACTATAAAACTGCTAGGTGCTGCTTGTTTGACGGTAGTATTGATAGCACTACTTATTGTTGGTTGTGCTAAACCAGCACCAGCCCCAGCGCAAACTGTGTGGACACTGGAGTCCATGTGGGCACGCGCAGACATTGTAGTTCAAACTCTACCGGTTTTCACTGATTATGTGGAGGCAAAGAGTAACGGGCAGCTGAAGATTAAGATATTCGCCCAACCGGAGATAGTGCCAGATATGGATATATTTTCGGCTACCCAACGGGGAGTCTTGGATGTGGCACATGGCGGCGGGCTGTGGGCTCTGAATGTACCACTTGCTGATATGGAAAATGGCTTACCTGGGATGTTTCTCTTTCCTGAAGAACCAACCTTTACAGCCAAATCAGAAAAATTACGTGAGTTCTTCTTTGAAAGCGGATTTAGTGATTTGCTCCGTGAGGAATATGGCAAACATAACCTCTACTGGCTTGACGTGCACATAGGTACTGAGATGGGGATCATGACCACCGAAGAAGTCCACACTCTGGCAGATATAAAGGGGATGTCAGCGGGCATATGGGGCCCTGGTTATCCAGAGAGATGGCTAGTGGATCTAGGATGGGGTGCTGTTCCAATTATACCCCCGCCCGACTATTACATGGCGTTGAAGCTGGGCACTATTGATGCTGCGGCATTGGATGAAGCAGGCTTCACCTACATGGGTTTGGATGAGGTAGCTCCTTACTGGATAGCGAACACTGCATGGGCCCTACCTGCTATGAACATGCTGGTAAATATGGATTCATGGAATGCCCTGTCTGATGACCTGAAAAAAGTTGTTGCTGATGGCGCCTATGTTTACTTTCAGGCTGTCAACAGTGCCTATGAGGAAGAGATTGTAGCCTTCCAGCGGATGATAGATAGGGGTGAGGTTATCATACTCGAGATGGACGACGAGTATATGCAGAAGGCCCGTGACACTGGCCGCAAAATGTGGGATGAGGTAGCTGAAAGCGATCCAGCAAATGCTCAGGCAATCGAGTTATGGAAAAAGTGGAGAGGTATAGAGTAAGCTGAGCCATGAGACTCCCGGTGGGCAGGAAAGTAAGGCAGTTTTCTCAGCTAGTTGAAGTTGCCACCGACAAGGTGGGTAGCACCTTTTATCCCTTCTTGCTTGTTATTATGTTGCTAACCACCTTCGAGGTGACGATGAGGTACGTCTTTCAGAATCCTACTTTCTGGGTCTGGTCAGTTAATAAGCAGCTTTTCGGTTTAGTGACACTATTTGCCGGAGGCTATGCTCTGCTATATGGTCGCCACATAAAGGTTGAGATACTTCAGACCCGCTTTGGCTCCAGGTTAAAGTTGGGCAGTAATGTGCTTAGCCTAGTCTTGTTTGTCCTTTTCCTTGGCGTTGTGGCCTGGCAAGGATACCTGATGGCGGCAGCGTCATTTGCTAGCAGAGAGCAACTGGTCGGACTTTTTAAAATGCCTCTTTATCCCCTAAGGATGCTCATACCAGTAGCTGCCTTACTTTTCTTGCTCCAAGGAGTAGCCAGTTTCCTTCTCAGAAAAGATATTCAGCCTCATGACTGAATAAATGGGTTGTGCCAGAAAGAAAAGATTCCTGAGCTAAATGGCGGGAAGCCTTCATAAAGCACCGAATAGGCGTTTCTGAAGTTACCAACTGAGGGTTAGTTATGGGTATCGTTCCAATCACAATCATCTTATTTGGCGGCATGGTTATTTTGTTGTTTATGGGTGTGCCGGCTGTGTTTGCCATTGGCGGCATGAGTATAATCTTAACCTTTTTGCTGCGGGGACCCACGGCACTGTATACGGTAGCTAGCACTACCTATGGGACCATGACGGACGTAACCCTGCTGGCAATTCCTATGTTCACCTTAATGGCAAGTTTTTTGATCAAGTCAGGGATAGCTGATCGTCTATTTCAGGCACTGAGTTACTGGCTATCAGGCATAAGCGGTGGTTTGGCAATAGTAACAATCATAGTATCTACCGTACTAGCCATGTGTGGGGGATTTGGCCCCGGCATCATTACTATGTGCCTTATAGCCATACCTGCCATGCTCAAACGAGGCTATAATAAATCCCTGACTCTAGGCAGTGTTATCGCCGGGGGTCTACTTGGTGATGTTATCCCACCCAGTACCATTATGATCATCTTCGGTTTCATTAACCGCCTATCAGTGGGGAAGCTTTTTATAGCAGGTATTATCCCCGGCTTGATTCTCGCACTTTCACACGTATTAAATATTTGGCTAAGATGCCGTCTTAACCCTAAACTAGCCCCCAGGGTAGCTGGAGATATAACTTGGAATATGAGACTGCTATCGCTAAGGGAAGTGATTCTTCCTGTCGTATTAGTCTTTACTATATTGGGGTCAATCTTTCTTGGTATTGCCACACCTACTGAGGCTGCCAGTGTCGGGGCTTTAGGTGCCCTGCTATGTTGTGTTGTGAATCGTACTATCTGTTGGAAACTTGTCAGAGAAGCAGGCAAGGAAACGTTTAAAATTACCGGTGTGGTTTTGTGGATTATGATTGCGGCCACATTCTTCGGCGTGTTTTACACCAGTGTTGGAGCCAGAGAATTAATATTAGAGCTTGTGCTGACGCTGCCAGTTAATCCATGGGTCATCATTGGCGGGATGCAAATCATCCTTATTGTACTTGGTATGTTTCTGGATGATTATGCTATCGTAATAATTGTGTCCCCAATATTTCTGCCCATTGCCACTACCTTGGGCTTTGACCCTATATGGTTTGCCATAGTATTTATTCTAAATATGCAGTTAGCGGAATTGTCGCCTCCTTTTGGCTGGGCTTTAATCGTCGTCAGAGCAATGACTAACCCTAAAGAAATAACCACAGGAGAAATCTGGCGTGCAGTTCCCCCGTTCGCTCTTATACAATTATTGGCTCTGATCATGGTTATCGTAGTGCCTTCGCTTGCTCTGTGGTTGCCGGATAAGATGATATAACTAATTTCACGTAGAACGGAGTCAATTTGGTGAAGAAGAATACCAGCAAAAAAGTGGCGACATTGGCAGAAAGAGCCAAGGTGGCTAATTATACTCCCCCACCTCCCAAGTACAATCCTGAACTAGACAGGGATAGGGATGTTACTGCTCTGTTAGTGGCCCCCGAAAAAACGGCTCTCCTCGTAATAGACATGCAAAATCTTTGTCTGGATAGAGAAGGCATCCAGGGCCCTGGAGCAGGGGCCAATCAGGCTCGAATTCTTAGAGGAAGCACCGGCTGTCTAAAAGCATTGACTACTATGAGATGGAGGTAGGATATGACCGGAAGAAATTTCCACCATTTACGGGATGCAGCCCCACCACCAGCAACGCCGACACCAACCGAGCATGTAGTGCCGCCAGGTATTGCACCTGTCATTATTGTGCAGGGCAGTGACTATGAGATGGGCTATCAGTATGGCCATCAGAATCCAGAGCAGATCAACAATTTTAAGGACCGCGTGTGGTCACTGTTCATGGGAGCGCCAATGGGAGGACCCTGCTTTGGTGCTGATTACATGAGCCGATTTGGTGCTGGTTACATGAGCCGAGCTAATATCGAGGAAATCATTAAAAAGCTTGAATACTATATGCTAGAGTATGCTCCAGAGCTCGTAGATTTCTTTAAGGGAATGGCAGATGGGTCAACCGATGCCGGCTACTCCCTGACTTACACTGATTGCCTGCTAATGAGTTTTGAGTGGGATATAGCACCTGCAGTTTCGCCAGAGTCTAATCCCCCCCCCTCTTCACCCCTTAAAGGCCTGCCACCTGAAGGTCGATGCTCTACTTTTGCCGCCTGGGGACCGGAAACATCTGAGAGCCAACTTGTTGCTATGCAAACTGTTGACGACCTCGCGTCTGGTGAGTTAGCTGTCAAAATTTTCCTTCCTGATAAGGGAAATCACTTCATATCAGGTGGGGGTGAATTTGGCAAAATAAGCTTAAGTTGGCTTATAAATGACAAAGGGCTCCTTATAATGCTGACCTCAGGCCCTCGTTACCGCGACATTGATAACCAGTGTGGCTTCAATTGTGACCTCTCAATATACCGCCTGGGTCGGTGGTGTGATAATGCCACGGAAGCCAAAGATATGCTGTTGGATACCCAACTCACCTCCGGCTATAACTATCTAGTTGTCGATACCAGTGGCACTGCCTATGTTGCCGAGACAACTGCCGCCCATAAAGCAGTTAGAGAGTCAGGAGACTTTGGTGAGAACGGCTACTTCCTCGTTAACACTAATCTCTTCCTCGCCAAGGAGATGCAGAGTTCAGTAGGACCCGGGCCTGTATACTCTAGAGACAGATATGATCAGCTCTTTGATGCCCTAACTGAGAATGCAGGCAAGGTAGATGTTCAGTTTGCGAAGCTGATGACGAGGATAGCACCTGTTTTATGCGTAACCAATAAGCTCGTTTCTGCTTTTGAGGTTAAGGAGGGTAAAGCACCGAAGGCTTACATTTGCACTGGCTCTGCCGCGCCGATTACCTTCGCCCCCCCAAAGCGCTTTTTCTTTTTCCCTGAACAGACATATTCATTTTATGAACTCGTCCTCAAGAAGGAGCCAGCGGACATTGTAGCTGCCGCAAAAGCTACAGCCGATTCTTATACTGCCAAAGCTCAACAAGAACTGAACAAGCTGAGCTACTCTGATGTTGAATATGCACCGCTAAATGAACTGCTTACAAAAGCAAAAATCCAGTACAACATCGGCAGCAATGCTTCATGTGATGCTGTAATACTTGCATCAGACTCCGGTGCTAATCCATCGCTGCAGGTATCAAGTGAACTGTTAGAGAAATGGCATGATGCACTAACTGCCTTTACTAAGTCTCAGGCCATTTCACTACAGGTCTACAATGCCCTTGTTCAAGTCCCAACCAAGCTGTCTGACCTTCGGCACTACACCGCCCCGTAAGAAGTAAAAATGTAGATGGGCTTGACACTTGTCAAGCCCATCTACCCCTTATCAGCTATTGTGGAAAAAGCAGCTAGGTAACCGACTGCATCATCCGGTTATCCCACCATATTCGGATCTCTAAATCACCCCTTTCCACATCAGGAATCAGATGAACATCAACCTCCTTGCGCAGTGGTGCGTATGGTACTGGTATTTCCTGGTATTTCATGGGTGAATACAGATATCTTCCGGTATCCGTTAACCATTCGTTTCTCTCGTAAGCAGAAGATATCCTTAGCTAAGATATACGACTTTGGCAAGACGAAAGGCCTGAATAAGCTATTCCCTTCTCTTTTAGCTTTCTCAAAGCAAATGTCCGGGAAAGAAGGGCAGCGACCAGGGTCTTCCCCACTCCGCCTTTACCACTAATTGCAATCTTCATTGAACCCTATTTTGGTATAATTAAGGCTGAGACTACTTGGAAAACGCTCAGCCTTATAAAATATTAACCAGGTGCCTTGAGTTAAAGTTTATCTAATACGAAATGAAAAGCCAAAAAATTTTACTGCGCGATAAGACAATTTGTTAGTTGACAAACTATTAAGGGAATGTTATATTATTATTAATGATGAAGACCAGAATATAAGCAGTGACTGGTGATTGATAGCCAAGTGATAGCTTGGTGACTCATCACCAAGCTTTTTTTGTGTCTTCTAGCACCTTAACAATTGAATATGAGGACTAATATCAAATCTGAAGCAGGTCAAGCGGGTGAAGGCACATGGTGGATGCCTTGGCATCAAGGGCCGAAGAAGGGCGTGGCAAGACTGCGAAAAGCCTCGGTGAGCTGTCGAGCAAGCCTAGCCGGGGATTCCCGAATGGGGCAACCCGCTCAGGTAAAACCTGAGCACCCCCAGCTGAACACATAGGCTGGGAGGAGGTAAGCGGGGGAAGTGAAACATCTCAGTACCCCGAGGAAAAGATAAATATTCCCTGAGTAGTGGCGAACGAAAGGGGACCAGCCCAAACCCGGCAAGCTTAGTGGTTCTAAGACCTATGCTGGCCGGGGGTAGTAAGGCAGGTGAGACCTAACTTAGAATAGGTCAAGGAGTTACCAACCAAGTCTTAGTCAAAGGACCCTGGAAAGGGCAACCATAGAGGGTGACAGTCCCGTAGATGAAAAGGCAAGGCTCCGCACCTGTTCTTGAGTACCACGGGACACGAGAAATCTTGTGGGAAGCTGCCCTGACCACAGGGCAAGGCTAAATACCCTTGATGACCGATAGTGAACCAGTACCGTGAGGGAAAGGTGAAAAATACCCCGGGAGGGGAGTGAAATAGATCTGAAACCGTGTGCTGACAAGCAGTCAGAGCCTAAGGTAACTTAGGTGATGGCGTGCCTATTGAAGAATGAGCCGGCGAGTTGCTCTGTGTAGCTGGTTAAGCAACTACGTTGTGGAGCCGAAGCGAAAGCGAGTCTGAATAGGGCGTACCCTGATTTATCAGGGAGGTTGCATGGAGCAGACCCGAAGCCGGGTGAGCTACCCATGGCCAGAGTGAAGCTTCGATAAAATCGGAGTGGAGGCTCGAACCTGTCAGCGCTGCAAAGCTGTAGGATGAGCTGTGGGTAGAGGTGAAATGCCAATCGAACCCGGTGATAGCTGGTTCTCCCCGAAATGCATTGAGGTGCAGCCTCAGGTAATAGTTAATGGAGGTAGGGCTCTGGATGGACTAGGTGGGAGAAATCCTGTCAACTCCAACCAAACCACGAATGCCATTAACCTTAAGCCTGGGAGTGAGACTGCGGGGGATAAGCTTCGTAGTCGAGAGGGAAACAGCCCAGACCATCAGCTAAGGTCTCTAAGAGCGAGCTAAGTGGGCAAGGAAGTAGAGCTGCCCAGACAGCCAGGAGGTTGGCTTAGAAGCAGCCATCCTTTAAAGAAAGCGTAACAGCTCACTGGTTGAGTGGAGCTGCGCCGACAATCCAACGAGGCTAAAGTTCGCCACCGAAGCTATGGTTCTCTGAGTCAATCAGGGAAGGTAGGGGAGCGTTCCCTTAGCCGTGAAGCTGCTGTGTGAATAGCAGTGGAGTTAAGGGAAGTGAGAATGCCGGCATGAGTAGCGTAAGGTATGTGAGAAACATACCCACCGAAAACCTGAGGTTTCCTACGGAAGGTTAATCCGCGTAGGGTTAGTCGGGCCTAAGCCGAGGCCGGAAGGCGTAGGCGATGGACAACGGGTTATTATTCCCGTACCGCTGTTATTAAGGCAAAGGGGGAACACGGAAGGGTAGGTTAAGCGTGCCCAATGGACATGGTGCGTTTCCCACCATAGGTGATGCCGGGGCAGGTAAATCCACCCCGGATATTTAGCTGAAGGTGGGGAGAAGTTGCGGGGAAACCCAAGGCGACTTAGCTGAACCCATACCGTCAAGAAAAGCCTCGTTGCCGATGAAATAGGAGCGCCCGTACCGCAAACCGACACTGGTAGGTTGGGATAAAAGTCCCAAGGTGATCGAGAGAACCCTCGTTAAGGAACTCGGCAATCTAACCCCGTAACTTAGGGAGAAGGGGTACCCGCCTAAAGCGGGTGACACTAAATGGGTCCAAGCGACTGTTTAACAAAAACATAGGTCTCTGCTAAAGCGTAAGCTGATGTATAGGGGCTGATACCTGCCCAGTGCTGGAAGGTTAAGGGGAGGTGTTTACGCACCAAACTGAAGCCCCAGTGAACGGCGGCCGTAACTATAACGGTCCTAAGGTAGCGAAATCCCTTGTCGGGTAAGTTCCGACCCGCACGAATGGTGTAACGACTTGGACGCTGTCTCAACGAGGGACTCGGCGAAATTGAAATACCTGTGAAGATGCAGGTTACCTGCGACAGGACAAAAAGACCCCGTGGAGCTTTACTATAGCTTGGCACTGAGTCTGGGCTCATCATGTGTAGCATAGGTGGGAGGCTTTGAAGCCGAGGCGCTAGCCTCGGTGGAGCCATCGTTGAAATACCACTCTTGGTGAGTTTAGTCTCTAACCCTAGCGCAAGCTAGGGGACAGTGTCTGGTGGGTAGTTTGACTGGGGCGGCCGCCTCCCAAAAGGTAACGGAGGCGCCCAAAGGTCCCCTCAGAGTGGATGGAAACCACTTATAGAGCGTATTGGCATAAGGGGGCTTGACTGTGAGACCTACAAGTCGAGCAGGGACGAAAGTCGGGCAAAGTGATCCCACGGTACCGCGTGGAAGGGCCGTGGCTCAACGGATAAAAGCTACCCCGGGGATAACAGGCTTATCTTGCCCAAGAGTTCACATCGACGGCAAGGTTTGGCACCTCGATGTCGGCTCGTCGCATCCTGGGGCTGAAACAGGTCCCAAGGGTCCGGCTGTTCGCCGGTTAAAGCGGCACGCGAGCTGGGTTCAGACCGTCGTGAGACAGGTCGGTCTCTATCCGTCGTGGGCGTCCGGAGATTTGAGGGAGGCTCTCTCTAGTACGAGAGGATCGAGAGGGACAGACCAATGGTGTGCCAGTTGTCTCGCCCGAGGCATCGCTGGGTAGCTATGTCTGGTGGGGATAAGCGCTGAAAGCATCTAAGTGCGAAGCCCATCCCAAGATGAGATCTCCCATCCCTGTGATTCGTCACAGGGAGTAAGACCGCAAGTAGACTACTTGTTTGATAGGCGGTGGGTGTAAGGGCAGTAATGTCTTTAGCTTAACCGTACTAATGGTCGAGGGCTTGACCTGCTTCAGAGTTGATATTAGTTAGAACAGAAACCTGTGGTGGTTTTATATCGCCACAGGTTTTTTGTTTTACGGGGCTTTTATTTGTAGTAACCTATCCCCCTGACCCCCTTCCCCTGGGGATTGGTGAAGGGAAGGGGGTAAATTTTAGAGAGGGGCTTTAAGCCCCTTTTCTTTTTTACACTTGACACCGGAGTGTCAGCCGTCTAGAATTAGCCATCAGGCTCATCGGGAGGCAGGAAATGTCTGAAGAAGCGAAGGAACCTAAGAAAGATAAGCGGAAGGCTGCCGGCGGGCTTTTCATCCCGGCCGGGCTGTTTATCGGCATGGGGATTGGCTGGGCGCTGGGCTATCTTGTTCAGGGAATGTTTATCGGCCTGGGTGTAGGATTTCTGCTTTTCGGCTTAATAATGCTGACGGTGCGTGATTAAATTTGAGGGCTTGACCTGCTTCAGAGTTGCTATTAGACAGAATTTTAGAGGGGTATAAAAAGCCCCTCTTTTTGTTTTATCGTTGACTTTGTTTTCTTCTTCAAGATACAATTTGCATCGATGGAAAATGAACTAAGACCCTCTTTAGCCGAAAAAGAGTTGCTGACATTGGCATATAACAGGTTTTACGACCTTTTTGATGAAATTATGTCGGACAGCTTCTGGGAAAAGGAAGACTATTACAGATTCAGCAGAATTAAGGACGTCTTTTCTGTATACGCAGAAATTCTAAATTACCCTCCGATAGGGTGGGTAATAGATTATCTGAAAAAGGGTAGACCACCGATGGAAGCCGAAATTGGAAGTGAATTTTTTGCCTTCATCAGAAATGTTATGGTTCATTTTCCCTTTTTCCAGAGATGGGAAGAGGTATGGATTAACAAAACAATTGTAAATTGGCACAAAGAAGGTCAGTCGATAGATAAATTTCTCACAAAATATCAGGGACATGAGCCAGTCAAATATCGCTTCTGGGAAGAGGAAAAGAAGAAGATGAGCTACATGAGTGTGAATTTTCCAGCAACATATACTTCGGGAAGCAAGATATTCTTGAAAGAAATTCTTTCAGAAAAAGATGGCGTGAAGTTCTCGCTTATTCTTATGAAGAGAATCCTCGACACTCAAGTCGAAAGCTCTTAAATGGTGCTCCCACCCACCACCCTCGTGGCGTCTGCGGCTTATACTCCCCCCCGTTCTTGACTGCTCCATTTTACTCAAAGATTGCATAAAGTGATGATTGGATGTAGATTATTCGAAAAGCTGGGGCGAATTGATGATAGATGGCTAGAAAACAAACGTTTTCGGAGGGCTCAAATGGTCACTAAAGACGAAATGGTAAAGTGCAACTACTGCGGTAGGCTGGTTAATCCTGAAAAGCCCAGTTGCAGACTTGCCATATTATTTTATATGCTAGGATTACTGCCAGGTATAGTCTACACTATTTGGTGTAGAAGAAGACCTGCAACCATATGCCCCTACTGCGGTCTGGATGTCTATAAAGACTACACATAGGGGAAAAGGTCGGCGGCTTACCCCTTGCGCTTTCTAGCGTTCGCTCATACTCTCTTCAGGGTCGCTTTTTAGGCTTTAGGAAGTCCCGTAGTCTATCCACTCCCGCTTTTTGCTGCTCTTCTATCTTTCGCATGGTCTCGACTTCAAGGTCATTTCCACGGCATTTGCCAAGGTGAATCTCAAGACTCCTAAACCACTTTCCGCAATGAGGACATAACCCTTCAGTCATTGTCATCCTTCCTTATTCTTCTTTAAGATACTTCATTATGACATTTATCCGCTTTCATTACAACCATATTTATTATTAAAATCATGGGCAGTCCAAGAGGGGCTTCCGCCCCTCTTTCTTTTTCTTCCCCCTTTGGAAATCCCTCTCTATCTCCCTTTACAAAAGGGAGAAGTATGTCTCCCCCTTTTACAAAGGGGGACTAAGGGGGATTTAAGTCCTGCCTAAAGGGGAGTAACCTGCGGAAAGAGGGCTAGCGCCCCTCTCAAAAAACAATTCCCCCTTCCTTTGGTAAAGGAAGGGGGTCAGGGGGATGGATTTCTAAGGAGGGGAACACAGGGGGTGAGGTAGATAGCAACTATTGTTTTTCGTTATCTGTTCCCGCCCACCACCCTATATGTAAGGGGGATAAGGGAGAGTGGGGTCACCGGATAAAACCTGAAGGGGTAAGATAGATAACCTGACTCTAATTTTAACCTTTTCTTTACGCTATCTAATACCTTAGAGTGGTTGACTTTGAAAAAGCCTTCCTGTATGATATATACTGTCAGTGAGCTAACAGGCGGAACTGAAATAGCCTTCTGGTGATTAGAGCGGGGTGGAACCACCCGTTCCCATCTCGAACACGGAAGTGAAACGCTCCAGCGCAGACGATACTGAGGGGGTAACTCCTTGTGGAAAATATGCCATTGCCAGGAGGCTTTTGACCCCTAATATTAATTACTCTATAATAGGTTGTAGTATAGTTATAGGGGAAGAAGGCAGAGCTAAGGAGAAAACGGATGGCTAGCCGATTTGAGAAGTTTTCAGAGAGGGCTCGCAGGGTTCTTATTTCAGCTCAAGAAGAGGCACAGCGTCTCAACCACAGCTATATCAACACTGAGCATATTTTACTAGGTCTACTGCGTGAGGAAGAGGGAGTAGCCGCTAAGGTTCTCATCAACCTGGGTACAACTTTGTCCAAGGTTCGTGCCACAGTGGAATTTGCCATGGAGCGCAGCGAGAAGCCTAGTATCAGCGAAACCGGGCTTACCCCCAGCGCCAAGAGAGTTATTGAACTGGCCATAGATGAGGCGCGTCATCTTGGTCATAATTATATTGGCACCGAGCATCTGCTATTAGGGTTGCTACGTGAAGGAGGAGGAGCAGCCTCCAGCGCACTGGAGAGCCTCGGCATTACCATTGACCGAGTCCGTGCTGAAACAGCCCGCCTCCTCAGTCAGGGTGCCACCAGAGCTAGACCCGGTCATGCCACCAGTCGGACTCCGGCTTTAGACCAGATAAGCATTGACCTTACCGCGGCGGCTCGCGCCGATAAGCTGGACCCGGTTATTGGACGAGCCAAGGAGATTGAGCGAGTAATCCAAATTCTTAGTCGTCGCACCAAGAACAATCCGGCTCTTATCGGCGAACCGGGTGTGGGCAAGACCGCAATTGTTGAGGGACTGGCTCACCGCATTGCCACCGGGGATACCCCGGAGACACTGGTAGGAAAACGGCTCATAACAATGGACATTGCCTCCCTGGTTGCCGGGACAAAATACCGCGGCGAGTTCGAAGAACGGCTGAAGAAGGTCATTGAGGAGATAAAAACAGCAGGAAACTGCGTGCTCTTCATAGATGAGTTTCACACTATAGTGGGTGCTGGTGCGGCTGAGGGAGCGGTTGACGCTGCCAGTATCCTCAAACCCTCGCTGGCACGAGGAGAATTACAGTGCATCGGGGCTACTACCCTGGATGATTACCGCAAGCACGTGGAGCGAGACCCAGCCCTGGAACGCCGCTTCCAGCCGATTTTGGTAGAGGAACCCTCCGTAGATGAAACCATGGAGATTTTACGCGGGATTAGACAACGATACGAAGAGCACCACAAGCTGGTGATAAGCGATGAGGCACTGAATTCAGCGGCAACCCTGGCTGCCAGATACATCCCCGACCGCTTTCTCCCTGACAAGGCTATTGACCTGGTAGATGAAGCTTCCTCAAGAGTAAGGATTAAGCACAGTGCTATCCCTAGTTCCTTGAAGGAAGCCAGACAGGCTGAGGGTAGTGTCCGCAGAGATAAGGATGATGCTTTGTCTAAACGGCAATATGAGCATGCTGCTGAACTGCGCAACCGGGAGCTCCAAATTGAAGAGAAAATAAAGGGACTGGAAGCAGAGTGGGAGACCGAGAAGGAGCAGGACAAGCCAGAGGTAACCGCTAACGACATTGCTGAGGTGGTGAGCATGTGGACTGGCATCCCGGTAGTACAGCTGGCCAGTGATGAGGCTAGTCGCCTGCTGCAAATGGAGGAGGTACTGCACCATCGCATTATAGGTCAGGATGAGGCTATTAATACCATTGCCAAAGCGGTTAGGCGAGCCCGTGCCGGACTTAAAGACCCCAGACACCCCATAGGTAACTTTATCTTCCTCGGACCCACCGGTGTCGGTAAAACGGAGCTAGTCAGAGCCCTGGCTGAGTTCATGTTCGGCAGCGAGGATACTCTAATCAGGCTTGATATGTCCGAGTTTATGGAGAAACATACCGTAGCCCGGCTGGTGGGAGCACCACCAGGGTATGTCGGCTATGATGAAGGTGGGCAACTAACGGAAACGGTGAGACGTAAATCGTATTGCTGTATCCTCCTCGATGAAATTGAAAAGGCTCACCCCGATGTATTTAATATATTGCTTCAGATATTTGATGACGGTCACCTGACTGATGCCAAGGGTCGCCGGGTTGATTTCCGTAACAGTATTATCGTTATGACCAGCAATATCGGTGCCGAACTTATCAGGAAAGGTAGCACCATCGGCTTTGCTTCCCACAGTGATGAGGCTAAAACCCAGCAGATGGCTTATGAGCAAATGAAGGAAAAACTGCTTGGGGAATTAAAAAAGAGCTTCCGCCCTGAGTTTCTCAACCGCGTTGACGGTGTAGTTGTATTCCACGCGCTAAATAAAGACCACATCCGGAAGATAGTTGATTTAATGCTAGCTTCAGTAAGCCAGCAACTGGCCGAGAAAGGGATAAAGCTTGAAGTAACTGAAGCCGCAAAAGATATGCTGGGAACGAAAGGCTACGATGAGGTCTTCGGAGCTCGACCGCTACGCCGGGTGATTCAAGATACGGTTGAAGATAAACTCTCCGAAGATTTGCTCCGAGGCAAATTCCGAGAAGGGGATACCATCATAGTCGATGTAGAAGGAGAGGAAATTATAGTACATCCAGCAACCGTAGGTGCTTTACTTGGGAATAATAACCCATAAATTGTAATGAATAAAACCGTATAACAAGGGAAGGGCGGGGAAACCAAGACAAATAAAATAACCGCCCTTTTTACTTCGTATCGAATATAGATTCAATCAGGAACAAAAGATATGGCAGTAGATTGGGGATTTGCGGCACAGATTGGTGGCATTGGTTTTGGCATGGTCTTTATATTGTTGATTATTCTGGCCATAGCTATATGGTTAGTGGGAAGGGTGTTTGGCAAAATCAACACCGGGGGAAGTGACACTGGAGATAAAAGGAAAGGAGACTAAAAATTGGCGCAAGAAATCATAGAAGTCCCCATAACGGGTAAGATTATTAGTGTAAATGTCAAGCCAGGGGATAAGGTTAAGGAGGGGGATACACTATGCCTGCTAGAATCAATGAAGATGGAAAATCCTATATTAGCTCCGGTAGACGGTACTGTTAGCCAAATAGGGGTCGCTGTTGAGCAAGTAGTCAAACCCGGCGAGATGATAGCCATTATTGACTATCAATAGATAGGTGAATAACATTGGGCTTTTTTGAAACGGGATTTCAGGCTTTCTATTGGGGTAATGCTCTGATGCTCCTTATCGGGGGGGGCCTAATCTACCTGGGAATCGCCAGGAAGATGGAGCCCCTTTTATTAGTGCCCATAGGTTTTGCCATAATGCTGGTTAACCTGCCTCTCGGTGGCTTGATGGATTATGAGCTGGAGTTAAAGAACACAACCGGGGTGCCCGCCAGGGTAATCAGTATCCAGATAGACGAAGATGCCAGGATTAGTGAAGGCGATATTATCCTGAAATTAGACTCGGGGGAAGTATTGGCTCCAATCTATGGCAAGGTTAAAGAAATCAGTGTTTCACCGGGTCAGGAGGTCGCACCGGGTGAAACACTGGCAGTAATGATAACAACAGCACAGACACCGCTACCGACAAAGCCGGTGGGTTTACTCTCTAGAGTATTTGCCTACGGGATTATGTGGCAGGTGATACCACCTCTCATCTTTCTTTGCCTGGGTGCATTAACTGACTTTGGTCCGATGATAGCCAATCCCAAAACCCTGCTGCTTGGTGCTGCTTCCCAGTTCGGTGTCTATTTTGCCTTTTTCATGGCGCTGCTCGTCGGCTTTAACATACCTGAGGCATGCTCTATAGGTATAATCGGTGGTGCTGAGGGACCAACCACAATCTATGTTACTTCTATTCTTGCCCCTCACATAATAGGTGCTACCGCTGTAGCCTGTTACTCTTATATGGCACTGGTGCCTGTTATCCAGCCCCCAATAATAAAATTGCTCACTACCAAGAAAGAGCGGGCTATATATATGAAACCGCAAATGCGTGAAGTCTCGTCACGGGAGAAGATATTATTCCCCATAATCACAGCAGTGATTGTCATATTATTTGTCCCTATGTCAGCTCCGCTTATTGGCATGTTTATGGTGGGGAATTTATTTATGACCTGCGGTGTCACGGAAAGGCTTAGTAAAACGGCAGGCACAGCACTGATAGACATCCTGACCATATTCCTCACGCTATGTATAGGGGCTACCATGACAGCCGAGAACTTTCTACTGTCCAAGACATTACTGGTTTTACTCCTGGGAGTAATAGCTTTTGCTACGGCTACCGCA
>Ga0307379_10001470_pt1 | contig 37240 bp, 35 predicted proteins | sample UN2MG_FD_202237 | JGI IMG/M metagenome (GOLD analysis project Ga0307379, IMG submission 202237) | Soil microbial communities from Risofladan, Vaasa, Finland - UN-2 | ecosystem: Environmental > Terrestrial > Soil > Coastal area > Acid sulfate soil | place: Finland: Risofladan, Vaasa | collected...
CCCATTTCAGCTCGACCAAGAAAAAATTGCAAAAATTTGGCAGTTTCGTTGTACGGATTCTTTCAAAAACCGATGTGCCCGATGCAGTGAGCGGATTTCGAGCCTTCAGTCGTGAAGCAGCCATGCAGATGAATATTGTTTCGTATTTTTCGTATACTATTGAAACGGTTATCCAGGCAGGCAAGAAAGACTTGGCCGTAACCAATGTTCCTGTTGGGACAAATCCAAAGACCCGAGAATCAAGGTTGTTCCAAAGTATCCCAAAGTTTTTGGAACATTCTTTAACCACCATGATCCGTACATATGCCATGTATAAGCCGCTGAGACTTTTCTTTTACATTGGCTGCCTTTGTGTATTTGCCGGGTTGATTCCATCAATACGGTTTCTTTTTTACTATTTCATCGGGGAGGGAAGCGGACATATTCAGTCTTTGATTCTGGCAGCCATTTTATTCATTATTGGTTTCCAGGTTTTTATGATAGGGCTGGTGGCTGATGTTATTTCCTTTAACCGAAAGCTAATAGAGGAAACCCTCCTGCGAGTGAGGCGTATTGAATTTGATCATTCTAATAAGATTGAAAAAAATGAAAAACCGGTTTAAGGAACAAACATGATACGTGGTCGGATTCTGTGTGTCACCTCTAATTTCCCCAGATGGATCGGCGATAGCACAACCCCTTTTGTTTTACAATTAACTCAGGACCTCCAGCAACTTGACTGGCAGATTGACGTACTTGCGCCGCATGCCGATGGAACGGCTATAAGAGAAACCATAGAAGGTGTCAAGGTTGAACGATTTCGATATTTATGGCCCTCATCATTAGAAACCGTTTGCTATCAGGGCGGTGCGCTCATCAACCTCCGGAAAAATCGAACAAATTACCTCAAATTGCCTGCTTTGGTGACATCTGAGTGCTTAAATCTTTTTTTCAGATTGATCGAAAGGAAATACGACCTGTTGCACTCACACTGGATTTTGCCGCAAGGATTTACCGGTATATTGACAGCCGGTTTTTTAGGGATTCCTCATGTTACTACAGTGCATGGTGGAGATGTTTTCGGCCTTCAAAGCTCTTTATTAACGAAGTTCAAACGCCTTACGTTGCGTCATGCAGATGCCGTAACCGTTAACAGTTCAGTGACAGAGAGAGCTGTGAGCGAAATTGCGCCGGATTTGCAAGAATTACACCGAATCCCAATGGGAGTTACGACACATAGAGCAAACTCATCCCCATCATCAGGGGATCTGAGAAATCGGTATAGACATGGAGATGGGCCATTACTGGTTTTTGTTGGACGGATTGTGGAAGAGAAAGGGGTGGAAGACCTGATTAGAGCAGTTGATATTCTGGTCCCCAGATTTCCTGATATTACTGCGTTGATTATAGGAGAAGGGCAGGATCGGCCTTATTTGGAAGGTTTGACTAAGACATTTGGACTTTCAGATCGTGTGATATTTACCGGTTGGATCAAACCAGATGTCGTTTCAGCCTATTTGGCTGCCGGTGATATCTTTGTTGGTCCGTCAAGAGCGGCGAGTGATGGGTGGATTGAAGCGCAGGGGCTAACTGTTATTGAATCAATGGTAGTAAAGACCCCTGTAATTGCGACTCGAATCGGCGGTATAGTTGACTCAGTTAAGCATGAGGAGACAGGGCTGCTGGTTAATGAACGCGCACCTCATGAGATTGCGAAGGCCGTAGACAGGCTTATAAAGGAACCAATGCTCGCTGACAGCATTCGATCTCTTGCATATGAAAGAGCTGTGAAAAAATATTCTAGAAAGTCATCGGCAATTTCGTTTTCGCAATTATTTGAGAAAGTGATTCAGATGAAAAAAGGGCATGATTTTTCGTTTAGAGATAAGATGTAACTGTTTGGAGGACTTGAATGGTAGTTTTTTCAGTTATCATACCCCATTATAACGACGAAATGAGGCTTTATAAGTGTTTAGAGTCTCTTTTCAATCAAGAATATGAAATGAAAAAAATGGAAGTCATCGTTGTAGATGATTGTTCGCCGGTCGATATCCAAAGTAACATAAAACTTAGGTTCCCTGATGTTCGATTTTTTCGATTAGCCAAAAACAGGGGTCCGGCACCTGCCAGGAATTTTGGTATTGCAAATGCTCAAGGGAAATACCTTGCATTTGTTGATTGTGACGCACTGGTAGGACCTTATTGGCTTAAAACTTTTGAAAAAGAGTTCAAGCGCGGTGAAAAAGTTGTTTGCGGTCCGGCATTTCATCGAAATTGTTTTTTAGGACGAATTACGGCCCTGACTGCATTTGGCAACTTTTTGGATACACAGGATGGGTATAAACCAAATTGCCCGAGTGTTAATTATGCAATTCTTGCAGAAACCATGAAGGATTTTTCTTATGACGAAACTTTAGGATTCACCGGTAAAAAAGTTATGCCTCAGTGCGAAGATGTGCTGATTTCTACACAATTTGTATCTGCGGGTCTTCGTATCCGCTATGTTGTTGATGCTTGGGTTTTGCACGATCCAAGCTTAGCTATTAGAAAATTTAATCGTCGGGCATTTCTTTATGGTGTTGGCTTTGCTGCTTCCCGATCTAGAGATAATGCGCTTGATGGTGTTTGGCTTCATAAGCATCTTAAGTGGGCAAGTTGCATTCCATTATTCGGAATTCGAACAGCTCTGGATTTAATGCGTATGATCAAGCACCGCAGAATATTAAAAGTTGATCTTATTAATTTATTCCCTACTATTATGTGTATCATTTGGGTCCGTATCATTTATGCGGTTGGTGTGGCAGAGGGATATAGAAAAGAAATATATAATAGACAAATTTCAATAAAAACTGAGCAATAAATGCCGCTACTGGGACTGGTCGGCTCTTCAAAACTCTCAGGCGTAATGAAAGTTAAGGTTTTCCCATTCTCGAATTCATAGTATGGTCATTCTAAAAAAATGTTCTTTTTATGTTCCTCAGGGTTGCATAGAACAAATAAAAAAGAAAATCAATTAACGAACAGTTTTTAAAGATAATCCCGATTTTTTCTAAACTTATGGACTTTACGCCGTGGAAGCTTAATCCCTGACAATCGTAAAAGGCCATGAAGCGGTCAAAAAATTTAATTTTTACTCCTTTATTGAAATTTCTTAAAAACCAATCATAGTCAGCATAGATCTTGTACCGAGTATTAAATAATCCGATTTTTTGAAACAGTTCTTTTTTAGGAAATACTCTTTGATGACAAATGACGGTTTTTAAAAGGTCCCTTTTGGATTTGAATTCAAACAAAAAAGAACGGTCGTAGCTACGTTTAACATTTAGAGGGAAATTACCACCTTGCACTTTCCCATAAACCATATCAAGGCTTTCGTCCCCTTTAAATTGCTCGGAAATATCTTCGATGACCTTATCATCATAGAACCGGTCATCCGAATTTAGGAAGTAGACCACGTCTCCGGTTGAGGCCTGAATACCCTTGTTCATTGCATCATAAATGCCCTTATCTTTTTCCGAGATAATCTTGGCAATGCGTTGCTTGTACTTATGGATGATTGATATAGTCCCATCTGTCGATTGGCCATCAACGATCACATATTCAATGTTAGAGTATGTTTGGGAGAGAACGGATTGAATACAGTTCTCAATCACATTGTGTGCATTAAAACAAACTGTAATGATTGATATTTTTAGATTCTCTGATACCATTTATTGTTCCAATATTTGACGATAAAGTTGTACGTATTACTTTGCAATGTTTTCTAAACTAAATTCTCGTTCAATTTTTGTCCGAATTCTTTCAGCGCGCCTTGATATGGCCGAACGAACACCAAAACTTTTGGTGCCTGTCCACCAGAGGGATGAATCGCCAAAAACGTGTACTACTTCGGGATATTCAATCGGCAAAGCAGCCTTAGTTTCATCGGTAGAGCCATGATCTACCACAATGATTTCCAGATTCTTGTACTTGCTCTCCCTTAAAGCATCTAAGCATACCTTGGTCTGCTCCCACCCATTATACACCGGAATAACGATATGAACTTTGGGAGTATGTAGAATTAAATTTTTCTGCATGACTCAATTCTTTCCTCTTAACAATTGAAATAGACCTGCCCACTCTTTTCATTTCCCAACCTAATTTAAAACTTCTTCATATAAATTCAGATACTTGCTCGCTACTTTTTTAATATCAAAACAAGCCTCCGCCTTTTCTCTGGCCTTTAAACACAGATCTTTATGGCGGTTTTCATCGGATAAAATCCAGTTGATGCCGGTGGCAAGGTCACTGGTGTCAAATCGTTTTGCAAGGTAGCCGTTTATTTGGTGATTAATCATATCCGGCATACCGCCAATATCGAAAGATTTTCAAAAATCGCGACAACTCCAGCAATGATGCCTATTACCATGCTGATGATGGTCGGTTCTGTCATTGGGATAAGCCAGAATATTCCAGGGCAACAACTGACGAAACAGGTGTACCATCAGAAAATGGTGAAATTTCACCGTTCCCTACAATCCCCAAAAAACAAATACCGTTTTTTTGTGCAGCCTCATAATCAGACATGGCATCGCCAACAAATAAGCAGTTTTGAGGGTTGTATTTTTTTCTATTTATAATTTCCCGGCATATTTCCCATTTTTTTCTTGGAGAGCCATGAACTTCAAGAAAATATCCCTTCAACTCTTTTTTCTCCAATATCAGGTTTATCTCTTCATGAGGTGTGGCCGAGACAATATAACAGGGAATTCCTTTTTCTTTAAGGCTCTCTAAACTCTCTTTCGCTCCGGGCATAAATGGCGAGACCAAAACTCCATCTATAACAAGATTTGAAAATTGTTCTGAAAGGCCTTTGATTATTTCTTCATTTACAGGCTTATTCAAAATTTCCTCATAGTAATATCTAAACTTATCAAACCGTGATACCCCACCATTATTAAGATGATATTCAACAACCCTTTTTTCTACTTCCGGCCCATATCCCCGAAACATCTTTGCAAAGGCTTTTGTTTTCACATTAACTGAATCAAGTATAACCCCATCAAAATCAAAAAAAACAGCTTCCCAGTTCATAAATAAATATCACCTTACTTAACAATATTGGCAAACACGGTGCATGGTGTGCCGTCTGCATCTTCTACACGCAAAGGAGATACGATAACCTGTTTTAATTTTACGCTATTATCAATTGCAGACAAGTCCATGTCCTCAAGCAAAAGAATGGGGTTGGGATGATCAAGAAATGCCTTATGCGCTTCATGCCCTGTCTCTCTATGGGCAAAAGATGATAACGAAATCGAATCAAAGCCAAACACTCTGAGGTGTGGAAAGCGCTTACGCAGAAAAGCAGCCAAACCAGGGGCAAAGCCGGGATTCTTTTGCCAGTAGATATCTTTCTCTCTCAAATGGCAAAAGCCTGTTTTAATGACAAGCATATCTATATTATCGGGCACAGCATCCATGTCCACGACTTCCGGTTCTATAATAAGCCCAGGTTCTACAGGTAAAATATCAAAAATAAAGGGGGAATTAAAAATCCAGAACTCCGGGTTGTAGTCATCCGATGTTTTTCCGGCCCTCACAAAGTGTCTTGGGAAATCGATATGTGTGCCCAGATGATTGGATAAACTCAAGTACAAGGTATTGCATGAATCCCCTTTTTCCATGCTTTTCTCATGCTGAATCTTCAGAGAATCGCCACCGCCATAAGCCGGTGTTTCACAATTTAATGGATAAGAAAGATAAACCCATTTATTCAGGTTTTGTGTCATTTACAAATAAACCCATCTCCTCGTGCTTTTCGCCGTGTACCTTTTCGTAAACTTCTGCCATGCACTGAAGCAGCCCCTGCCCCATGTCGATATTTGGGTTATTGACCATTTTTCGGCCAAGCCTGGGGCTGAAATTATAAGGGGTAATCTTGTAATGCGCTTTCCTTTCAGAAGGCAAAATATCAATCTCTATTTTATTGCCAAGCATCTCCTTGATCATTTCCAAAAGTTCAATATATCGCATTTTTTCAGTGCCTGTAATAATAATATTCTGGTTTTCGAATTCTGGTTGCAAGATTGCCGCGCTAATTTGTGCCGCATCCTGAACATGGATAAATTCCCGCATTTCTTCTCCGGTTCCGCGATAAACAATCTTGCCATCCTGAACGGCCTGCTTGATCAATTTGTAGATACTATTACGCTCGTCGCTGCGTGCACCGTAAAGAGACCCGTATCTAAGGCAGGTATATTTAAGGCCATAAAGTTCGCTAAAATTTTCAATAAACGATTCGCAGGCCTGCTTGCTTGCAGCATAAAAAGAACCGGAATCACTATAAACATACGCTGAGCTTGCAAAAACAAACCTTTGTATGCCAACCTTGCGGCATGCTTCCAAAAGCTGGACTGTGCCAAGAATATTATGTTTAGCAGTATCCACCGGATTGGCGGCGCACTCGTCGATATCAGCTATACCCGCAAAATGGTAAATGACATCCTGATTTTCCACAATTTTGTCCAAACACTCCTGATCCAGAATGTCCCCAACTATCATTTTTTGATCCGGCCGCAAGTATGGGGATTTGCGGATATCAAATATGGTTACCTCATGGGCGGCATCACTTAAAGCATCAGCAACATGACTGCCAATAAAACCTGAACCTCCTGTTACCAATATTTTCATTTTATGCAACCTGCCTTTTTAAGCTCTTGAAATAGATTTTCAACGGCCTGCCTTTCCATCATGACCCGTCCTTCCTGCGCATAGGAACCGATATGGGCAGTCAGCAGAACGCTATCCAAATCCTTCAGCTTTCCCGCATATGGTTCCTCTTCAAAGCAATCCATTGCAGCTCCGCCCAGATGCCCTGAGGACAGCGCATTGTACAGGGCATCTTCATCAATCAGCCCGCCCCGAGCTGCATTGATGAGCAAGCTGCCCTTTTTCATGTTCTGGATTCTTTCGGCATTGATGAAATGATGATTTTCCTGATTATATGGTATATGCAAAGTGATAATGTCGGAATCAGATAATATTTTTTCCAAACCAACCAGGGAGAACTTATCATTTTTGTCTATAAAAGGATCATAACCAAGAATTTTGCAACCAAAGGAAGAAAGCAGCCGGGCCAGATAAGACCCTATCCGTCCACAGCCGATAAGTCCCACGGTTTTGCCATGCAGCAAATTCCCCATGGGCCTTACCCATTCACCATGGCGTATGCTCGCATCTGAGATATGAATCCGACGAAGCAGAGAAAGGACCATTCCCAGGGTCAATTCCGCTACAGGTATAGTCGGGGCATCTGGGGTGTTGGTAACGGCAATGCCCAGATCACGGGCCGCTTGCAGGTCAATAGAATCCATTCCAACGCCCGCCCGTGAAATAGCTTTGAGTCTTTGGGCTTTCTCCAATACCTTGCGAGTAAGGGGTTCGACGCCGGCAATCATTCCAACCGGCTGATGTTGCTCAATAAGGGCAGAGACTTCGGATTCTGTTAGTTTGCGGCTATAGGGATTTAAATTATAAGCAAGCCCATTTCCTGATAGGGTTTGCAATAAACTTGAATCCCTTTTGCCAAAAGATGAAGTTGTTATAAGTATCTCTGTCATTTAAAAACACCTACGGGTATGTAGTTTGGATCCCATTTTCCCCAGGGCATTCCATACTTCCCGGATTTAAAATAAATTTCGGAAAGATTTTTTTTCAGGTAGCTGTTGCCACGATACTTTTCCAATGTTTCCTTCGGGTTTTGTGTTCCCTGAGAACTTGCTTCAAATATTCTTTCAATATCACGAGAAGAAAAACAGTTGCCTTGGGATGGCTTGTGAAACCATGTTTCTGCCTTCTCCGTGCTTGATGTGGTAACTGCCCAGCGCCCATCCGGCTTGACTACTCTTTTAATCTCTTCCACAGCATTCTTGATCTCTGCAAAGTGAATATGTTCCAGGGCAGAAAGAGAAACAACAGCGTCGAACGTATTGTCCGGTAGATCGGGTATGTCACACAGGTTTCCTTTAAGCCATTTAACAGGTCCAATTCCGGTGTTCAAAAGTCCCATGGCTTTTCGCCATTTTTCGTGCTTTATGGCATATCGCCTGGCTGACCACAATTTGTATGGCAAGGATTGCTTCATTGTTTTTATTAAGGATTTCAGGTATTGTTTTTGGTAATTAATCACGTTTTGGCACCAGATCACACAGATAATCGGAGACAATTTCGAAGACATCTGTATGTCTGTGGTTATAACGAAATTCCAGTTCTTTGAGATAAAGAGGGAAGTTGTCCTTGGATACGCCATGATGTTTAATCAGTCGTTCTTTGGCCCAACTCCAAAAACCCTCTAAGCCGTTAATATAAACCTTGCCAGATGTAAACCTTTTGCCGTGATCAATTTTTAAATGACGGTAACCGCAAAACATCAGGCTATCATAACTGCGGAATTTGTCGGTGTAGACGATGCTACCCCTGCGCACCGTCTTTACAGTTAAACCGATCAAGGTTTGGGCCGTCACATTAGGCACAACAGTGACCAGGACCTTGCCATTTCGCTCTAAGATGCCAAACACAGGGACTTTGCCGGCAGCGCCACGTCCACGATTACCTTTTCGCCGGCCGCCAAAGTAGCATTCGTCCAGTTCAATTTCGCCATCCATAAGATCGTTGGCATCGGATGAATGAGCAAGAATGGAACATCGTATCTTTCGAACAGCCTGGTAAACAGTATTGTAAGCAAGGTTCATCTGTTCGGCCATTTTCCGAACAGAGAGTTCCAGTTCAAAGAGCTTGATCAGTGAAAGAGACCTTTGCAAAACGCCCCTTTTTGCCCAATTTCTGCGTCAGTCTCAAATTGTAATCCTCGAAATACTCAATGTATTCCTGTGGTTAAAATTTTCGCCTTCCTTGAACTTGAACAAAAATGAACATTTTTCAAAGGTCTCATCGCGACCTCACATTGAATATCACTGCCTATCTCAAGAATATTTCTTGTGCCGGGCCGGGGCATCTTTAAAAAAGCATCAACCGTTTTGCGATGGTAGAGAAGCATCGCTAAAATCCTTGATCAATTTCGAACTCTGTCTCAAGGTTATCCATACATATTCCGCAGACGGGGTTATTGAAGCTGTGTTGTTTGAACTGTCTTTTAAGCTCAGTCACCGCAACGCCCTTGATTATGTCTTCAAAATTATCTCTCAGGAGGTTACCTGACTTTTCATACATGTGTATTCTCGGACAGACAGAAACACCTCCATTACTGGATATGTATAGCTGTTTCCATGGGGCGCTGCATTGCTTTGGTTTCAGCTTATCCTCATACTTTAGTATTGAGAAATGCATTCCGTAGCTAACAGCCTTTTTTTCTGCAACACATAAAATATGATTCGCACGATCCTTATTCTTAATTTTTTCGTAATCCATATTAAGGTTTTTGTTTAGGATCAGGTGTCGTCCCCTTATCTCTTTAATCCCTATCCTGTGTGCGAGTTCAACAAAATCGACAAGTTCATTTATATTCGAATTTACTATAGTCAGGTTGGCGCATATTTGGGGGAACCGTCTTTTCTGTTCCTTTTTGAGGCTATTCAACCTCTTTATGTTAGAGAGCACTTTTTCAAAATTCCCTCCCCTGCGGAGTCTCTCGTATGTCTCTTTTTTTGCCTCTCCGATGCTTACGACATAATTATTTATTTTTGCATCTATCAAAGCTTCAGCTATATCGTCAGTAAGTATATTACCATTCGTGTATATGCTCGTTAAGGGGATCTTGTATTTTCCCATTGTCCTTATGATTTCAGGTGCATTTTTCGCTATCGAATATTCCCAAGCGCATGAAAGCTGCATCGTTCGAATGTGCTCATGTGTCTTCCCAAGAATACAATTAAACTCTTGAGTACTCATGCGGATTATCTTGTCATTATTACGCGTGCAGAAAACGCACCTTAGATTGCAGCCGTTTGTGGTGTCGAGGAGCAAAGAGAGCTTTCGGGAAGGATTCGTGATGATGTTTTTAAGGGCAGCCATTCTCCCAATATTTCGTTCCCCGATCAGATTCTTTGCTTTTTTTATAATTAAATTTCGCATAGTTCAGCACCTCGATTTTTACTCATCAGAAGGGCTGGAATTTCTTTCTGTCCAAAACCAACAATTTCTTTCAATAATGCCGAAAAATTAAGCTTTTAAGACATGCCTTCCCTTAATTTATTAAAAAGTATTCTGCTCTGGGACCCGAGCAACAAAGTATCCAAACTGTAGGCAATAAATTTATAATCCTCCCTAACCTTTTTCTGAAAGGCTTCCACGTCAGGCGAAATCACGTGATAACCGGATAGGGCATTCATCTTTTCTGAAACATCTTTTACTCTGTTCAACGCCTTTAGCATTTCAGGATGATCGAACTGCCCAGGAACTCCCAAAGAGCCCGAAAGGTCATAAGGCCCGATGATAAATCCATCTACACCCGGCACACTCAAAATTGCCTCGAGATTCTCCACAGCTTTGATATGCTCAATCTGCACTATGATTATACTTTCTTGCTCATTCCATTTCTTATAACCCTCAAAATCAGTCCCATACCCCTGCGCCCTGGCAAGTCCAACTCCACGAAAGCCTATGGGGGGATATTGCACGGAAGCTACCGCTTTTTCAGCATCTTCTTTAGAATTTACCATCGGAACAATAATCCCGTGAGCACCTGCGTCCATAACCCTTTTTATAAGATTAGGGCTATTTTCTCCAACACGAACCAACGGAACTACGCCAGAAAGTTCGATTGTTCGAATAAGATCTTGGGCTACATCCAGCGTTATAGCGCTGTGTTCCATATCTACTGTCAGCCAGTCATAGCTTGCCTGAGCCATAATTTCAGCTACGATAGTGTGGCCGATAGTGATCCAAGAACCAATAGTGAGTTCTTTATTATTAAGCTTATCTTTAAGATTCATTTGTTCCTCATAAAAGAAATTTAAATATTTATGAATTCATGAAGGAGCTGCCGATCAAAAATTTCCAACTTACCCCCAACAGTACAGTTAACAATTTTTCTTCCATACATTTCAAAGATATTTTTTGCAGCCTCGTAATGTAATTCTGAACCAAGAATATCCGGCAACTGCCACATTAGTCCTCTTCCAAAGTAATTGGGATCAAAATGATCAGAGTCTTGTTGGTCAGAAAGGATTGTTTTATGTGCTGGGCCTTTCGAAGCAAATGAGTGATCACAGCCTACCAGGGCAACATTTTTGAACCCCATATGGAATGCAAGTTGCATGGCAACATATGTCACCGTGGAGCCCTGATTGACTGATATCGAACAATCTTTCGCAAATCTTCCGCTCCTAACATTTGCTGAGTGAATAAAACAAATATTATCACGAAACCTAACCCACTTCTTGGAATTAGAATCGAGAAATAGTGGAAGAACCGTTTCGTTATAAAAGTCAGCGTTCTGCTTAATGACATGGGGATTTACCGCAACAATGACAGAGGGACGAAATTCGGTCTTTGAAAACAGTAAATTGATCTTATTCAGACCAAAAGTAAACACCTGATATTTTTTTAGCTCATCAAATTCAATTCGGTTTAGGCTGGGGCCGTTACACAGAATAATCGCTTTCTGTCCCGTAAATCTATTTGCCCATGTTCTGATTTTCTTTCTTGATATCCATGAGTATGGGTGCAGATCCCAAAGGAAACGTCGGAATAAGATCTCGGCAGCAGTTAGATAGGGATTAATTGTAGCTCTTGGTTCTTTGTCCAGGTTTTTCTGTTGCTTCATTGGTTTTCCCGCAAGTTAAATAAAGCTTCTGCCAGCTTCCAGTCTTCTTTGTTGTCAATATCAATGGCTTCTGCCTTATCCATGATAAACATTTTAGGGTTAAGGCCAATTCGATTGTTACCTGCTGCAAAAAATGACTTTTTAGAAAATAGATAGATGTTTGAATTTTCTTCGAAAAGAGGAGGGAGGTCCTGTGTGCGAAGTAATTCATTAGGATTATGATTCACAGGTTCTCCGGATGCCCAGTAAAGACGACTTTGAATTTTGCTGACTGAAAGCAGAGAGTCATATTCAGGAAGAATGCTGAAATATTTTCGTATTGCCCTTTCAAGCGTTTCTTTAGTTAATAGGGGATTTGTGCTGTGAGTCTGAAGAAAATGTTCAGCTTCAGTAGACTGGATATCGTGAGCAATAATATCATTCATTGAAACAAAATCTCCCCGCAGATTTACAGGACGATCGATAATTTTTACTTTTGCAAAATGTCTGTGGGCATCCTCTGCGATTTGACCACTGTCAGTATTGATAAGAATCTCATCAATAAGTAATGAAGATTCGAGTATCTCCGCTATACAGTGATATAGAGGCAGGCCTGCAAAAAAACGTATATTTTTATTGGGAATCCTTTCCGAATGGGCTTTCATGGGCAGAAGAGCTGTAACCTTCATAGATTATAAAACCTTCAGCATAGTTTTACCTATTACTTATGTTTGATCCACGCAGCGGAAGATTCACTCTTCTTTGCTACAGAGATTTCTAATCGAAATAGATAAAAAATTGACAATTATGTAAAGGCGAGAGCTTTGCATAACCCCTGTAATTTTTGGCGACCAAGCCAAGACCATTCTTCAAAACTCTGCACATCTCTATCGGACTCGCTATGGGTCGTTCTCGAAGAAAACGGCGTTGATCCTACCAATAATCGGGCCGAACGTGCCTTAAGGTTCGGTGTCATATGGCCAAAGCGCAGCAATGGAACCCAAAGCGACAAAGGAAACCGATGGGTCGAACGTATCTCGTCAATCAAACAGACATGCCGAATTAAAGCTCAGCCCGTGTTTCCAATCCTTGTTGATGGGATCAGTTCATATTTCAAGGAACAACAGCCAAATCTCGGGTGGCTTACTGCGTAATTTCTAGCTCACCCGCCTGAATATTTACAGTTAATCTGTTCTGAGTTTGTGCTTCAATACAACTGGAACAGAACAATCTGAATGAAACATGGAATCAGGAAAATGTCGATACTCAGACAGCTAAACATCTTTTAGCTTTTTATAAACATTGTATTTCAAAGCCAGGTCGTATCTCATCAATGACAAACTCTTTTTGATATTTTTCTTTATTATCCACATAATATCTTTTAAAATACTAATCAATTTATAGTCCCGATTCATCTGTATGTGCCATGCAATGTTCAATCCAATGAAATATTGCATTTCCACTTTTTTTGCAGATACTTTATGAAAGACAAAAGCCTTCGCAACAAATCTGCGCGTGAATTTCTTATCTCCTAGGTACCACTCTTCCCCGCCAAAATAAAGAGTGCCCTTCCTGCCCAAGGCTGGATCAAATTGATGATTGAGCAGAATATTTCGCTTTGCACCTACATTCGTTCCTAAAAAATAATCCCCATCGATCAACCATCTGTCTGCTTCGCCAAAATACTTTATGCTCCATTGCTCCCAAACTGACGAGTCTAAAATCGTTGGCGGCTTTACTTCAAAGAAAGGGACAATATTGCCGCCGATGACATCAGGATCATTATCGGTAATTGCCTTAATATAAGCATCCACCAATTGCGCACATGGCACAGCATCATCATCAATGAAATAGACATATTCTCCTTTACTTTCTTTTACACCTCGGTTTCTCGCATATGATAATCCAAGGTTCATTTCCCGGATTATCTTGAAATTGCACTCTCCAAAATCAATTTTTTTTATAACTTTAAATAAGTCTCCATAGTCATCCGAGTTATTATCAACAACAATGACTTCATATTTTTCTTTTAGAGCTGATTGATTTACCAAACCATATACAGTATCTGAAATCCGCTTTGATGCATTGTAGCAACAAACTACAATACTTATTATGATTTTATTTTCTTGCACGTGAATTACACTTTATTACGATATTAACATGATAATTAGAATAAAGTCCTATAATCAACCCGATCGAAGACTTCCAAACATCCTTCAACAGTTGCGTTGAATATTTTACGACCGTCTGACTCGAAGCATTTTTTTGCCTTTTTATATGCCATTTCCATCCGGTCAACTCTTGGGTCATGCCATCTTTTGCCCTTTCCAAAATAACCCGGATGAAAATGATTAAGATCATTGCCCTGTGATGTCCATTCGGTTCCATCCGTTATGACATTGGCAGGTTTTGTATACTTGTGGTCAAAACCGATTAAATACACTTCAGAAAAACCCATATAATATGCTAACTGCATACAAACATAGCTTACTGTACCTCCTATCCAGACAAGTTTGCTAGCGTTTCTTGAAAAATTTGGCCATCCGTCTTTAACATCAAAATCATATATGGCCCGAAAGTATCTATGATTTCCTCTATGAAAATTCTCCGTTCGAAATTGCAGCGGAAAAAAACATTTTGATCCAGTAACAAATTTTTTAATGTCATTAGAACGATCTTCATAGACAAGCCAATCCTCAACTGCGTAGTATGTTGGATGGATTCCCAACCAATCATATATTAAGAAAATGCAATTTACCCCAAAAGTGATCTCGTTTTTTAATGGTGCCGGATCAATCTTAAGTAGAGATGGACCGCCACCAAGAATGAAACATCTCTGTCCATTATGGATATTTCTGAATGCCTTCAGATCCGTTCTTTGGGATTTTGCAAGATAATAAGCCTTATAAAAAAGGTTTCTCTTACCAATTGATGAAGCGATATCATAAAGTCGCCATTCCAAGGATGAAAATGGATAATATTTATGTTTCATAATTTACACTTATCTTGTGAAATCAGGCCAGGAAACAGAAATTCCGCAAACCTTCAGGGTAAAAAAAACGTGCCAATTGAGCGTCCATGTGCATTATATGCTTCATAACCAACGAGATAGGCAATTCATGATCTTTTTCGTAATAGAAACTGCGTAATGATTCCTGTTCTTGTATTCAATCTTGTTATATGGTTGGTCCGCCCAACCCAAAACTCTTTCCTCTACGTTTTTTCTAAACACTATTGCGTTTCCGATATTAGCCAATTTCTTGTAACCCTTTTCTTTTGAGAGGTAATCACATAGTACAGCAACAGATCGAATATGAGAATCATCAACTATAACTATCCCATCCTTTTTTAAATGTAGATCAATGTAGTACCAATCGATAACCGGTATAGGGAAAGAGTGATTCCCATCTATTAAGGCGACATCAATTTTGTATGATTTGTCCAATTTTGGTAAGGCTGAGTCTGACGTTTCATTGAGAAAAATCAGCTCTCCTGTATTAATTTTATATTTTCGTAAAAACCGTTGAATTATCTCATTTGAGGTTATGTCTGGATTGATGCAGACGTGTTTATCAGAACAAGCTGCAAAAACACATGTGGACCATCCTGCGCCAGTCTCTAGAGAGATATTAGGCCTTTTTCTTGAAATATATTCAAGAACTTCCAGGGAAACAGAATGAGAAGCACGTTCGTACTCATCAGTTCTTCTGGCAAATTTGGAAAAAAAATCCTCGGAGCTCTTAAGTCGACCTGTTCCACTTTTCAATTGGAACAGAGGCGAATTTTTTTTCAATACTTCTATTACAATTTGCGAATCCGAACCCTTTGTCATGTCTTTCCATCACTTTCGTTTAAACCAAATATTTTGTCAGTGAATCTATACAAAAAATAATCAACAAGGACCTCCCGTGTTGCTGACATGTCTGTAAAATTAAAGTTGTTATATTTACTATTAAATTGTTGTCTGGAAACCAGGCGGTCCTGCTTGAAAAATGGTTTATTGTATGAATTGTTTAAAATAGCACTTTTTTTATCATCCTTCCTTTCAACATTTCTTAGACAGGTAGTTAAGTAACTTTTCGTCCACTTGGGTAAAAAGCGAGTTACAGGTTTTGCGAGTCGGTTAAAAGAAGGTTCTTTCATCAATATTGCGCCTACCGACTTTATATCATCAACTAATTTGTAATCTTTGATTTCACTATCCTGACGAACAATCTTTATCAGTTTTCCGTGCTGTACAATATCCTCAAAATGCTCAAAAAAATCCAGCCACTTTATTTTTTCATTCCCTGCGATATTAAATATTCCAGATGAGAAATCATTTAATTGTTTCACTAAAAACCTTGATAAATCCGTTACATACAATGGCTGAATCAACCCATCCATTGAATTATAACCCACATCTCCAGACTTAAATGAGGCCATAATGTTATCTGTCCATGGCCGGCAATAAGGGCCATAAACAATCGTAGGGCGCAGGATTAATATCCTTGATGGCTCGATAAACTTTAACAATTCTTTTTCAAATGTTAGCTTGGAGTATGCGTAAGAATCATGTTTGGGTGGTTTTAGCGAGCTGTCTTCATTAAATTCAGTCTGATTAGCAAATGGTTCATAAACAGACATGCTACTGATATGAATTAATTTAGTACGACTATTAAGTTTCAGGAATTTTACTAAGAATTTGACGATAACGTTGATTTGCTCATCAATAGTAAGCCCATCTCTTTCGCCAAATGGATGAGAGAAATTTATGACATATTCAATATCACCGTCAAGCTTGAATGAATTCATCGATAGGTATGGCACATATCTTATATCAATTTTATGGCGCGCAATATTTACCAAGCTCTTCGGAGCTGTGGTATACACAATAGGTGTTATCGATTTATCTTTCAAAATCAACTGAACAAAATTATACCCTATGAACCCCGTTCCGCCAATTAGTGCTATCTTCATTATCAGAAGCCCTCCCTGATCAATTCCGCATTGGAATAGGCGGCATCGATCAGCTCTGCAATCTTAAGAGAATCCTCAGGGGCTACATCGTTGTTTATCCCTGAAAGGAGGTATTTATTATAATAATCATCTATTAAGGAGCTAAAATTAACACACTGATTCGAGGTAATATCAGTGGGGACAGCTATGAAAGAAACATCATGTTTTAAGTTCACTTTAATGTTGTTGTTTCGTACGCCTGCCCTTACTTCAGCATTTTCAAAATCAAATACTGTTTCATTTGAAAAATTTCGATTGCGGGTTAAAGACAATAATACAGGGACTCCCTTATCAGCACTCAATTTTAGGACACAGTTCGCTTCTATCGCCGGTGCTAAGGCATCCATTCTGGATTCGACAAGTTCTATATTTTCAAATACCTGAAAAAGGAGATCGATCGCATGAGGACCGGTATCCATTAAAACACCTCCGCCGTTCAATTCATTACTAAACGACCCCATGGATACAGCATTCCAGTCAAACACTCCACCCTCAAACAAACGTACACTTTTAAGCTCTCCAAAAAGCCTCAATTCCCATAATGTCTTAATCAAAGTGTATGCCTTCAGAGTACGTCGTATTAAATGTACAAAGACTTTTTTTTCTTTTTCACTGGCTATTTGACAAATTATCCGTGCTTCATCGGCATTCATTGTCATTGGTTTTTCTATCAAAAACACACCTGCATTTGCTTGTAATAATTCAAAATATTCAACATGGAATTTGGGGGGAGTAGAAATAAGCACGAGATCATAAATGTCTTTCGGGTCAGGTAATTGATCAATTAGTTCAATTTTGGCATCCCTGTCAAAACGTTTAATTAATTCAGCACGCCGCTGAGGATTTGTTTCCAGAATATCAATGTGTTTGCATCCCAAAACATCAATGAATCTCGGCAAGTGGTGGTTGATCGCCATTGCTCCTGCGCCCACAATTAAAGTATTTGAAAATTTGCTATCCAAAAACGCACCCCACTTTCTTTTAATGGTTAGTTGCACTTTTACGGGAATGTCAAATGGTAGAAAATCGATTTCTCACGAACGTATCGCAAGGTTACGTCTAAAAAGCCAAAATCCAAGCGCTTATGAAGATAATATATGATTTATTCTGAACATAGTTTGGAAATATGCAGATACGAGGTTACCGGTGCATTTCCAAAGCTTTAGGACCAATCATTCCACGATAAGCAAGAATAGTGGTATACCTTCTTGGATCATTTTTCCCCATAGATTTACAATGCCTGATAGTCTTCGTCAAATCATCAATGCTATTCAAAGAGCGTAGCGACTGAAGCGTCTCATTAACATCAACATACCGGTCGAAACCTGCTGCGAATAACTCATTAGCAAACTGATAGGGATCTATCCCTGCGGATGTAATATGTGAAGGATCTAACTCAAATAGAATAGCAATGGATGAATAATTCTTCATTGTGTTTAACATGCCATAGAAAGCTCTGGGTTCATTTCCCTGAATATCCATTTTGATAATGATATTTTTGGGTTTGCATATATTTTGTTCAACTTCGGCAACAATTGAATCTATATTAATTGTTTCTACTATGTAGTGATCAACAAAATTGATTCCCCCGTTGGAAATAGTTCGATTGTCTACAGAAGCAACACTGTTGATAAAAATATCAACTTGTTGGTTATCTATATCTGAAACCGCCTTGTTTATTAAAGTCACTTTACCATCGAAGCCATTGTCATGTATGGACTTAGACAATTTTTGGAAAACTCGCCTATCGGGCTCGACTGCAACAATTTTATAAACAATATTGTAGCGTGCCAAATCACAAGCATAAAGGGTATACAATCCGTAATTAGCTCCGACATCAATAACCAAGCTGTCGGGATTCCGGCAAATCATCTCTCCAAAAGCAGAAATTTCAACAGGTTCAAGCAGATTCGTGAGATAGCATGCAACTGTATAAATACTACCTCCATCTGATGTATCTAACTGCATAGAAAACCTGGGAAAATTTATCATTTTGCAAAAATCATTTCCTTTAGCTAATTCTCGCTGCAACTTTTCCCTAATTTTGTTATAGCGCTTGATACGAAGCCTTACAGCCATTTCTTGCACATGTAGATCTAAAGGATTTAGTGCTAACTTAGCCTGTAAATCTTCTTGTGTTTTTTTATCAGCCCTGTCTTCTTTTTGAATAGTACTTAAATAATTTGATGCTTGTAACCTAAAGGGATTCATTTTACCCATAGTTTTTTTCACATTTCGTAAAAATCCCAGCATAAATCATTCCTCCAAAATCATATTAGCGGAATATTCCCAAGGTATGTTAAGCCAGACCACACCACTACGCCCCTTGTGGAGGTAACATTCAGTTGTATCAACATCAACAACTCTAAATGTCAAGATATGATGATTGGCTTGGAAAGTTACCCCATATGGAATACCAAAAGATATATTAACGCTATATGCCCCTTCATTAAGTATGTTCGCCGGAATTTGATACTGGCATATATACGTTCCCTGCTTACGTAGCCCCAGATTGCTTTGTTTTGTGTCCGTATCTCCTGTTAAGAAGACAATTGTTCCATCAGAAGTTAATATGTGCGAAAAAACATGTACTGAGGATATTTTCCGGTTCACCTTATAATTCATCCAAACGGTGATAGGCTTGTGGCGTGGAAATGAATCAGCTACTGTGTTAGCCTCTGAAAAGAACACTTTTGCTTCAAGAAGACAGAGAGGAACAGTAGGATCAGCAGACCGCAAAAAATGCTGTCCCCCTTTAGTTCCTGATTGAAGATATTCCGAAATGACATCTACTGACAGGCCATCTTTTTCTATTTCTCCTTCATTCAGCATAAGTGCACGGTTGCATAACCGTGAAATAGCCCCCATATTATGGCTCACAAACAACACGGTCCGCCCCTCCTCAGCAACCTCACCCATCTTCCCCAGGCACTTCTTCTGAAACTGTGCATCACCCACAGCAAGCACTTCGTCCACCAGCAGAATTTCCGGTTCCAGATGCGCGGCTACAGCAAAAGCCAGACGCACATACATACCACTGGAGTAACGCTTGACTGGCGTGTCTAAAAACTTTTCAATTTCAGCAAAGGCTACGATTTCGTCAAATTTCCTTTTAATCTCGGTTTTTCCCATTCCCAGGATAGCGCCATTGAGAAAAATATTCTCGCGTCCGGTCAGCTCAGGATGAAATCCTGTGCCGACTTCAAGAAGACTGGCCACCCTTCCATTGATACGGATACGTCCCTTGGTAGGTTCTGTAATTCGTGAAAGGATCTTAAGTAATGTTGATTTGCCTGCGCCATTGCGACCGATAATACCGACAACTTCACCTTGCTTTACTTTAAAGGATATATCCTTGAGCGCCCAGAATTCCTCTGTTGTTGAGTATGTCGATGATTGTATATGATTCCATGGAGAAATTATTCTCTTGCTAAGAGACTTCACTTTATCAGTAATAACATCCCGCAAGGCGGTATAGCCGCCCTGTTGCTGATGTTTTATCAGATATTTTTTACCGAGATTTTCGACCCGGATTATTGTGTCAGTCATTGTATTAAATAATATCGGCGAAAGTACGTTCTGTTTTTCGGAAGAACCAGAGTCCTCCCACAAATAATAATGCAACAAGTCCTATGGATAGTAAAAAACCAGGGAGGTAAAATGGAACATCAGTTCTGAGAATAGCCCAGCGGAAACCATCGATTACGCCGACCATTGGGTTAATGGAGTATAAAAGACGATACTGTTCGGGAACAACACTGCTGCTGAAACCCACCGGCGAAACATAAAGGCCGAACTGAACGATAAAGGGGACGATGTAGCGGAAATCCCGGTATTTGACGTTTAGCGCAGAAATCCACAGTCCTGCTCCCATGGCAGCGGCGAATGCAACAATGATTAGGGCGGGCAGGGCGATAAGTCTCCAGGATGGCCAGAAATTATACCAGAACATAAGGCCGATGAGGATGATGCCTGATATGAGAAAATCAACAAAACTGACAATTACAGAGCTTGTGGGTATGACAAGACGTGGGAAATATACCTTTGAAATGAGGTTGGCATTACCGATTAAGCTGTTGCTTGATTCTGAAAAAGCATTTGCAAAGAATTGCCATGGGAGCATGGCAGCAAAAACCAGTATGGGGTAGGGCACTCCTTCAGAAGGCAGTTTTGCCAGTTTGCCGAAAACGATAGTAAAGACCAGCATTATCAACAAAGGCCGAAGCAGTGCCCAGAGAATTCCGATAACGGTCTGTTTATACCTGACAAGAATATCGCGCCAGGCTAAAAAATAAAACAGTTCCCGATAGTTCCACAGGTCTTTCCAGTATAGACGCTCTGTGCGGCCAGCCTCAATTATAAGTTCTTTGTCTGGCATTTACCCAGCTCCGCCCCCTCAATAACACTAAAATAATAATTTATCCTATTGATTTGTATGGTTTTTTTTTGTTTAAAAGCCTGTCTAAAATCAACAGGGATCACAAATATCAAAACCGTTACTTAATCTATTTCTTTTTCGTTTCCCAATACCCATTTCGATCGCTACCAATACGTTTTAATTTTCCATCGGCCTTTAATTTAACTATATGCCCTTTAATCGTGTTCGGGCTTTTTTCTAGAGCTCTGGCGAGACCTTCTCGTGTCATCTTTGGGTTTTTACTTAGAAGTTCGAGGATTTGATCTCGCGTTTGAATTTTCTGGGTGGTTTTCTGGGTGGTTTTCTGGGTGGTTTTGAAAACCGTAACTTTAAAACTTTTCTGGGTCTCTTTAAAAACCGGTTGGGGCAATTCGTACTTGTTAAATGCTTCGAGAACTCTTTTGATTCCCGATCCATATTTTTCTATTATTCCACCTTCTTTAAATACTGTTGCGATTTGCTTATTTCGAATGGAAGGAGAATAGTCTCCTCGGATCAATTGATTTATGGTTAATCCTTCCGGCAGATTGCCAGGATTAAAGAATTCAATGGTGCTGCCTTTCGTGTTTGCAAAGGCAGCCAATGTTTCTATTGCCTCTTTGTCAAAAGAGGTCTTGAATTCGACAGTGTCGGACTCACCTTTTTTGACGACATCTCTTAATGCCTGTTCATTCATTTTTTACCTTGTCTTTGCTTCCCAGATCAATATGTGCGGAATTGATTTTATCTTAGGCTCGAATTCCTTGTATTCATCCCGGCTCAATACCAGGGAACGGATTTTCCGTTTTATATATCGTTCACTTTTTCTGCTCAAATCATCAAGGTGATACGGATCAATATTTCCCACCAGCACCAGGTCAATAATGCCGGAATCCTTACCCTCGGCATAATCATCGATCAGGTAAGCCCTTTCCAGCTCTCCCAGTCTGCCGGCAAGGTCATCGATGACATGATCAATACCCATGACTTTACCGACCATGGATTTAAGTTCCGGAAAAAGAGGGTGTTCCTGATTAGCCATATATTGGATTTGACGACCGTTTTTCTCACATTTAAGGAGATTAGTTTTAGTGAGCTGATTGAGCTCTTTACGGACCGAGTTTGTGGATATATTGAACTCTTTGGCAAGCTCCCGCAGGTAAGACCTGGTCTGGGGATTAAAGAAAAACCGAACCAATAGTTTGATTCTGGTTTTTGATGATATGAGCCCTGTAAATAGATTTTCCAAACTTGCCCTCTTTATGAGTAATGATAGTACTCATAACATAATCAATACTTTTTTGTCAAATATTTTTTTTGAATAGCCCAGTCAGTGTGTATTAGCTCATTTCAAGCCTGTTTATATTGTCAAGGGGTTTACAAACAAGGCTGATCAGGGATAATTTAAGTGACACCACATTTGAGCGTAGAACATAATTTCTTGACACTAAAACCTCCTTTCTCTATGTTTACCCCATGGTTGCATAAATAACATGACAAAATGGGTTTAAAACTAATAATTACAAGCCATTCAACCTTTTTTAACTTTTCTGCTGGAATGAACTCCAGATGGCATCCTGAAATCAGTGAGAAGCAGCCATGTTATTTGCCCTACGGGAAAGCCGATGGCACCGCATCTCCCCGCTATTCGCGGGATCTTCGACCTGCGTTGTCAAGGGTTTGTGGTAAATTACTACAGCTGCACCCTTTACGCCTTGGATCTGCAGCACCCTCGACTTTTGCAACGCTAGGGTTTAATGTAAATCAGAATGTGATGATTGCAATCTATTTGATCATGATAACCTATTGAAAAGAATTAAAATAGCATAGTAACCAAAACAAACTTTCAAACCTCTTTCTATAAATGGAGCTACCGACAATAAAAAAATATTTTCAAGAAAATGCCGGCAATGTTTTTATTTTTATAGCCTTTGGTTATTTCCTTTTTCGGCTATTTTTCTTTGCATCGCATATTTCACATTACGCTCCACCGGACGAAACGACTCGATTCGCTCTTTGTCAGGTTTTTTCCAAAACCTTGCTTCTTCCAAAAAATTCGGAAGAAACTTACTCTTTGGGTCTCGTTACCCACATTCCTTATCTTTACTATTTTCTAATGGGGAAATGCCTCAAATTGAATTTTTTCCCTGTTTCTGATCTGGTTTTTCTGCGTTTTATTAACTGTCTTCTCTCTTTTGGTACAGTGGTTTACGGGTATAAATGGATACGACTGGTCACCCCTAACCGTATCTGCCATCTATTATTTGTTATTTTGATCACAAATACCGCGATGTTCAGTTTTCTGGGAGCCGCTGTATCTTATGATAACATGACCAATTTTTTCGCTGTAACAGCCCTTTACTACCTCCACCTGTTTTTTCAAAATACGAACACCAGCAGCTTTCTCATTTTTGTAATTTCTATTCTTGGGGGTGCTTTAACCAAAGTATCTTATCTCCCCCTCATTTTAGCGTATCTTGGAATTTTAATATTTCGCCAACGAAAACAACTAAAAAATATATTTTATAATCTTATAAAAGTTCTGCGTTCTCTTGGTTTTGGACAAATGGCTTTATTAGGGATAGCACTTATTTTATTGGCTTTGAATGTGAATCTTTATTTAGGGAATTTGATTCGTTTTGGGAAAATCATACCTCATGCAAATCAGGTTTTAACAGAAGAACAAGCTATGAAACACCGCCTTTATGCGCGAAATAGAATTGTTTCTTTATACAAAACAGGACGTTTGAATTATGAGGAAGCTGTTGAAAAGACCAAAGAAATACAACATTATGGAGACCGCCTCACATCTTTGGCGTTGCTTAAAATAGCAAAGTCAGATATTTTTAAAAAGTCATCCCCTATTAGCCGGATTAAATACGCGTATCGCTGGATGATGCTCATGCTTCAGCGGTCGATTGGTATCGTGGGCCACAAAGTTCTTTACAAGAATCTTTACTATGAGGTAGTTTATCAGTTTATTCTTCTCTTTTCCATCGGACTTTTTTTTTGTTACTGGAAACCCAGACACACAGATGGCAGAATTACAGACGCTTTTTTTATTTGCTTTTTTTACACAATCATTTTGATGCAATTTGTAAACTACCCAATCTACACGTACTACCGTTCACTTGATTTAGCATTACAGGGAAGGTATTTCTTTCCTGTAATCGTCCCTTTTTACGGTATTGTTTCTTATTTCATAATCAATCCATTTAAGAAACCGGTTCAGATATCTATTTGTCTATTAATCTCTATTTTTTTCATTTGGGGAGATTTTCCCTATTTTCTTCTAAATGCAACGTCTCAGTGGTTTATCTCCAGTGGATAATAACATTCTTTTAATCAAATTTTTAAATAATCAAGTAATATAGTGAAAAGTGTGGGAACCTTGCATCAACGAGTGGAACAGCCGTTAACCCGTTATTTAGCTTGGGTAGTGTTGTTGACGGTTTTATTATTTTCGGCGTTCATTCGTTATAGGCTATTGGACGTTCCGCTTCAGCGTGATGAGGGAGAGTATGCCTATGGCGGGCAGTTGCTCTTACAAGGCATCCTTCCCTATCAACAGATGTATAGCATGAAACTGCCGGGTATCTATGCCACATATGCAGGTATATTAGCATTGTTCGGACAAACGATTAAAGGCATTCATTTAGGCCTGCTTTTAATCAATGCCGCCACCATTGTTTTGATATTTATGTTGGCAAAACGAATGATCGATTCATTGGCAGGAGTGGTGGCAGCAGCGAGTTTTGCCGTATTGTCTATTAGTCAGTCAGTGCAAGGCGTTTTTGCTAATGCAGAACATTTCGTAATTTTACCGGTTGTAGGTGGCCTGCTCCTGTTACTGCGTGCGCTGGATGACGATCAATCGTGGTTACTATTTTTTAGCGGGCTGCTGTTGGGCATCGGCTTTTTAATAAAACAGCACGGTGCGGTGTTTATTGCCTTTGGAGGGCTGTACATTCTGATTGATCAGATGCGAGAGCCTTCAGTAGATTGGTTTGCTTTGGTATCACGATGTGTACTTTTTACTTTAGGAGCAGTCTTACCGTATGGTCTAACTTGCCTGGTATTTGTTTTTACCGGATTGTTCCAAAAGTTCTGGTTTTGGACAGTTAAGTATGCAGGGGTTTATATTTCTCAAGTGCCGATTGAGCGAATATGGTCTATTTTTCTATATCGAACAGTAAGTGTTATTAAATCGAACTCCCTGATTTGGGTATTGGTGTATTTTGGGTTGGCCGCTCTGATTTGGGACAAGCGATTGAAGAACAAGTCGATATTTATATCGGCTTTTGCTTTTTCCTCGTTTTTAGCAATTTGTCCCGGCTTTTACTTTCGTCCACATTATTTCGTATTTACATTGCCGGCAGCCGCACTCCTTGCAGGTGTAGCGATCAGTACTTTAGCGAATAAGCTGTCGAATTCCCCATTTCGTTTTGCTCAATATGGTTTTCCGATTTTGCTTGCGCTCATTTGCCTGACAATTTCGGTTTACCAACAACGGCAATTTTTATTTCAAATGACACCCATGGAGATCAGCCGTAAAATCTTTGAGCATCATCCATTTTCTGAATCTGTTAAAATTGCTCGATTCATCCGTGAACACACAAAAGAGAATGATAGGATCGCGGTGATCGGCTCTGAACCGCAAATATACTTTTATTCCGGCAGACAATCTGCTACCGGACATATTTATATGTACGGTCTGGCGGAAAAACATAGATTTGCCCTGCAAATGCAGGAGGAAATGATTAGAGAAATTGAATTAGCTCAGCCGAAATTCATGGTTTTTATAAATTTTAATTATTCTTGGGGGGAGCATCCTGAGGCGCACAAGCTTTTATATCCATGGTTTCAAGAATATCATGCAAAATACTACACATTAGTGGGACTGGTTGATTATGTGGATGCAAAACCTCTATACCATTGGGCGCCCAACAGGATAGGGTCACCGCAATCAGATTATTGGATTTCAATACTGGAACGAAAAAATCAAGTTGGTTCGCTTCGCACACAATTGGAATGATGGCATAATGGAATGTTGGAATGATGAGTATAAAGGAATTCGATCAATTAAAAAATGATTTTATCCGTTTTTCCCAAAATTCATTTAAAGAAAAGCTTTTTTTCGTTCTGATCCTAATTTTTTTTATTTTATTTTTCATCCCAAGTATGACTCGAAGTCTTTGGATCGACGAGACCATTACTTATTGGGTTATCAAGGACGGACTCCGGGACCTTTTTTACCGCGTTATTCACTTCCAGGGGCAAAGTCCGTTTTATTATCTCATTGTTTGGTGTTTTATCCAAGTCCTTGGTCATACCGAATGGGTTCTTCGGCTCCCGTCGTTAATTTCCCTGATAGTCGCCTGCATTTTTTTGTATAAACTTGGCCTTTTGTTTTTTAATCGGGAAGGAGGTTTGATTTTAGCGCTGGGTTTTATCAGTTTATGGGCTTTGGTAGGGCAGTTGAGCGGAGGCGGTTGTTCGGCACGGCCGTATGAGTTGGCCGTGATGCTTTCTATTTTATCAGTTTTTTGTTTTGTATTGTGGATAAAGACGGGTCAAACCAGGCATCAACTTACTTATATCCTTGCATCAGCAGCTACTTGTTATGCACATATTTTGTTCGCACCGATATTATTTGTACATTTTTGCTATTTTCTCATAAATATAAAAAACGGATCAAAAGTGTCATTCAGCAAGCTCTTTTTGACATTTGGATTGGTTGTCGTTTGCCTTTTACCCAATGCATACCAACTTATGCTCTTAATTAAAAAAAAAGGATTGTTGTCCATACCGACAATTCCGTCGATGATAAATCTGATCTATGCCTGGTTTCCTCTGGGGGTATTTATTCCTTTAATTGCGGCATTTCTAATTACCCGGATAATTGAAAAAAAAATGTATTGGAGAAAAACGGCTTTCATTTCTAAACCGTTTTTGTTTTTCCTGATCTGGTTTTTTTTTCCAGCATTGTTCTGGTTTGTAACTTCGATAATAAGCGGTAATTCACTCTTTCTCTATCGTTATTTCTGTTGGTCCTCTTCGGCAGTAGCACTTGTCATTGCAAGTATCATTATAGCTATGGAGCCTGAAAGAGCAAGAATAATTGCAGTTGTAGCTTTCAGCATGCTATTCATTCTCGGAAGTATTGTCAGCCCGAAACCACTTGAGGACTGGAGAGCAGCTACTGACTATATCAATGTTAACAATACATCTAATAATAGACCTGTTCTGGCATGGCCGGGTTTAATGGAGCAACGAGATTGGGAATGGTCTAAAAAGCCAGATAATCGAGATTATCTTTTAGCCCCATTTTCATTTTATCCTGTTGGAAAGAAAGCCATCTTGCTACCCCTCCTACCAAAAGGGCTTAAATTAGAGGCGCTTTTAGGAGAACATAATATTTCGCTAAAAAATAAAAAAGATGAAATTATTTTAATCGCAAGAGATATACCGGTCAAGGAAAGGACAATGCCAAAGGCTCAAGCAGGGCAAAATATTCTTGAGAATTGGCTTAGACGAAATGGATTTTCAATTATTCAAAAAAAATATTTTGGAGGGGTGGTTGTTTCGCAATTCGCTTTTAATCCTGATACATGATAGGAAACCAGTCCAAGTTATCAGGGATCATTAATTATTTCGATCTAATAATTTCATTTTCCGGACACAGATCCGCCTGGCATTGCAAGCTCGATCGCCAACCAAGGCCAGGCGGCCTGGGGTACGAGCGGGCAGGTGGGCACAGATTGTCTTTTAAAATTTATAAATAATAATATTATCTGTGCATACCTGCCCGCTTGTGCCTCGCATGGCAGGCGGGTTTGCGAAAATCTGTGTCCTATTTAATTTCAGATGGAAAAAATGGATGAACAATAAATTATATCCAAAAATTCTATTTGGCTACACAATTTTTCTCTGTGTTCACATCGCTTTTGTTTGGTTTTTGCCTTATTTCCCCTCTCAGGACGGTCCCAGTCACATATACAACCTTGTTATCCTTAAAGACCTGTTGAACGGAGGCGGGGAATGGGGGAGTTTTTTCACCTGCCAGTTGCATGCAGTCCCAAATCTTGCTTTTACGCTTCTTTCCTATCCTTTGCTGCAGTTTTTCCCCCCTCTAATTGTAGAAAAAATATTTATTTCTATTTATATTGTACTTTTAGGGATCAGCACATATTTTTTTCTCGATACTTTTAACAAGAGATCCATACTTTTCATTTTTTTTGTTTTTCCGGTTATATTCAACTTTAATTTAATGATGGGATTCTACAGTTATGTGATAACCGTTCCCCTTTTTTTGATTGCTTTTTCAGTAAGCTGGAAAATTCGTAATCGTTCCACGGTCTGTAAATTTATATTTCTCAATTTAGTAGGGTTAATTATATTTTATTTTCATATAATTCCTTTCATATTATTCCTATTATCTTTATTCTGTATCACCATTGTACAATCTAAAGGATTCAAACGAGCTGTTTTTGATCAAATAAAACTTACAATCATTATTTCTCCGTCTCTCTTTGTCTTGTTCCTTTATTTGGCGAAAAGTACAAAAAGTTTTATCCCTGATTTTTCTTACCTGAGTTCTCTTCCGCGTTATATTTATTTGAGAAATGATCTTTTTTTCTTTTCTACGGTCACTTTTTCATCCTGGCAGATGTTGCCTGGTTTCTTATTTGCCGGTCTTTTTTTGTCTTTCTTTATTTTATCGGTATATATATTATTTAAAGATCCAGATACAGGGTGGGTAAAGATTAGAGATTTCTCGGCTTCAGATAAGGTCCTTATCTGTTTATCTTGTTTTTTACTTTTAATCTATTTTGTTACACCCTTTCGCTTCGGGGGCGGTGATTTTTTTAATCAGCGGTTACCCTGGGTGATTTTTATTATTTTGTTGCCTTTACTGCGAATTAATAAAAAACTTTTCTCTGGACGATTTGTTCTGGTTTCTATCGCATCTGTTGCAATACTTTCTTTTGTATTTAACACAGGTATACTATGGCATCAAAGTGTTAAGGTTGAGAAATTCTTAAGCGGCTTAAACGCAGGATTACCCAAAGGCGCCTATGTAATGACCTATAAAAAAAGAGACCCTAACGCCGGATGGCCTCGAGTTGATGTCTTAATGCACGGGGCTTCATATTGCGGTATTTTTAATAGATGTGTTGATATTGGTAATTACGAAACAGGTCTTGATTATTTCCCTATAAAGTTTAAAAATACCATACCTCGGTTTCCACCCTTGGATCAAATCGCATATAGAGCAGAAACCATAAATTGGTTGGAATATCCATCTATTCAATATCTTTTAGGTTGGGAGATCGACAAAAACGACAAGAACAAATTGAACAATTTTTTTCATATCATCTATGAAAAAGATTTTTTTAGTTTATGGCAGAGAAATACCATAACACCCTGAATTAAATTCCTTAAATTGTTTTGAATGGAAAATTACATTAAAACATATTTTAATGAAGAAATAGCATCTTTGCAGTCTAAATATCCGATACATGAAATGTTATTCCTGCATCCATTTAGATGCTTTAATAGCTAACAGAAGATCACACTGGCGGGCTGGAAAAGTCGGTGTTGAATGAACATTAACCTTGGTAGAAACAAACAGAGGCTATATGAAAATCTCAATTTTAATTCCTGCTTATAATGAGCGTTATACTATTTGCGAGATTATTAGAAAAGTATCCAAAGCTCAACTTCCAGATGGGTTTGAACGAGAAATGATTGTTGTTGATGACTATTCTATTGATGGGACATTTGATTTGTTAAAAAATCTCTTAAAAGAGATCCCTGAAATAAAACTATATAGACAAAATAAAAATATGGGAAAAGGAGCTGCAATAAAAAAAGCAATTGAAATGGCGACAGGTGATATTGCTATTATCCAGGATGCTGATCTCGAATATGATCCCAATGAATATATTAGATTACTTGAACCGATAGTGGCAGGTTATGCAGATGTCGTTTATGGCTCAAGATTTGCATCATCAACTTTAAAGCGTGTACTATTTTTTCGCCACGCACTAGGTAATCGGTTTCTTACATTTTTGTCTAATATCTTTACAGATTTAAATCTTAGCGATATGGAAACTTGTTATAAAGCATTCCGTATGGAATTACTGAAAAGTATCCCAATAAGGTCAAAAAGATTTGGATTTGAACCGGAAATTACAGCCAAGATTGCAAAGCGTGGATTTAGGGTTTATGAGGTACCCATATCATATTATGGAAGGACTTACGAAGAAGGGAAAAAGATTACTTGGAAAGATGGAATAGAAGCTTTGTATACTATTTTTAAATATTGGATAATCGATGATATTTATACAGATGCCGATTCAAGCATATTGAATGCACTTTCTGGAACTCGTCGTTTCAATTCTTGGATGGTCAGGCAAATTGATTTTTATGTAGGGAATGAAGTTCTTGAAATCGGTTCAGGTATTGGTAACTTAACCCAGCATTTTCTTCCAAAGGATCGATATGTTTGCAGCGATATTGATCCATTGCATCTTCATAGATTATCTAATAGGTTTTATAGAAGACCTAATATAGAAATAAAGAAGTTGGATATTTCAGAAAAAATTGAAGTTCATAAGATTAACGATCAATATGATACAGTTATATGTATTAATGTTCTTGAACATATCCAAAATCACAAACTTGCTTTAATGAATATAAATAAATTGTTGAAACAGGGAGGGCGTTTGATTCTATTAGTTCCTAACTCTCCATTTTTATTTACAACGTTGGATGAAGCTCTGGGGCATCATAGAAGATACAAAAAAAATGAAATCAAAAGTCTTCTACTCGATACAGGCTTTGAGCTAGAAAAAATTTGGTATTTTAATCGTATTAGCGTATTAGGTTGGATATGGAATGGAAAAATTCTTAAACGCCGATACTTTTCTCGTTTCCAGTTAAAAATATTTGATTCACTAATATGGTTCTGGAAGAGAATTGATCCCTATTTCCCTTGGCCTGGCCAATCCATTATCGCTATCGCTAAAAAATAGTCATAGAACACCGGCTATGCTGGTGGTCTATGACTTATTACATCATTGAATATCGCTTTTTTTCAAGATGAAAAAAATATGGAATCATAGGGCCACTTTTTGGTTGCGCATCATTATTCTTATTGTTGGTCTGCTTGTGAACACAAGTCTATTAGTCAACTATGGAAATGAATCCTCTGATTTTGTCTCGGATTATTTTCCTGCCTATTCCCTAAGAAATGGGGGGGCTATCTACGGGGAAGATATTGCAAATCTGGAGAAAAAAATACTTGGTGCTAGTAAAATACAAAATTTTCATCCACCGTTTAACGCGTTGCTTTTTTTGCCTTTTTCTTTTCTTCCCTATAACAAAGCATTTGTAGTTTTAGGTGTTATGTCATTAATTCTTTTGTTGCTGATAAACCAATTGGTTGTAAGAGGACTTGAATTAAATAATGAATGGTTTTTAAATTATGTATGCTTTACACTTTGCTGGTTTCCTGTTTTGTATTGCATCGCACTTGGCCAGTCTTCCATGATAATTGCTGCCTGTCTTATTGGCGGGTGGTTTTACCTACGTCTAAAAAAAGAATATATTGCTGGATTTTTGTTTGCAATTGCGACCTTGATGAAACTCTTTCCTGGGTTGGTTCTGGTATATCTGCTAATAATGAAAAACTGGCGTGCTTTCTTTGCCACGGTTTTTTTTATAGTTATCGGCTTTGGTCTAACGGCTTTTATTGTTGGGTTTGATGATATGAAGACATATGCAATTATCATGGTTGCCAGGGATATTGATGATTATCGTGGTTATGTGCTTAATCACTCAATCGGCGGAATTGTAACCAGACTTTTTGGCAAACCTATGGGGTGGTTTGAACCTCTATTAGAACTCCCATATATTGCCTCATTGTTGATCATACTGCTGAGCATAGGGCTACTAATTTATACCATACTAAAATTAAAGGAAATGGCTACAAAAAAGGAGCTCACTGATTATGCATTTGCGCTAACTCTGGTTACGATGTTGCTTTTGTCCCCTATTACGTGGAGCCATATATTCCCTGTACTTATTCTACCTATTGGTCTTTTATTGAGGGAGTATATTAATGAACCATCATCGAAAACGCTGCGTTTGTTCCTGTTTATTTTATTTTTGGTGAGTTTACCTGATGTACTTATTGCTCGTTCACTAATATCAATACACTATCCTTTTAAAATGCCACTGTATGGCCGCGCATTAACCTTGGGGCCAGGCGTAGGAATTATCTTTTTATGGGTAGTATTAAGCCGTAGGTCGAAAATAGGCAAATGTTAAACAATTGTTAAGGAATATAGTTCTTAGCTTGAGACAGTGATCACCCAAAGGACAACTCGATTTAATAGCTACACTTCATTGCCTGCATAATCGAATTTCACAACAGCTAACCGGGAGGCATTTTTTTCAACATGGTGCATAAAGATACTCCATATAGCTGTTTCAGAATTGTAACTTTCAGCATTCTGCTGATTCTGGCATTTTCATTTTTAGTTTTTGAAGTTGTAAAATCTTCTGATTCATATGGATACGGGTCTATGGGAACAGGTGATTTCATCCAATATTGGTCCTCCGGTCAACTGTTCATTAGTGGAGATAATCCATATGATTGTGAGAAGGGAGGAGAATTACAGGTAAAGATAGGGAGGGTCTCTGATCGACCACTTATAATGTTGAACCCTCCATGGGTTCTGATCTGGATCTATCCGTTACTGCATTTGCCATTTGCGAAGGCATCGCTGATCTGGCTGGTCATAAATTTGTCCCTTATTTTCTTATCTGGGGCTGCTATATGGTATATTATAAATAATCAATATGCTTGGAGAAGAATATTAATAACCCCACTATTCCTCTTACTTTTTCCCCCGGTATTTTTTAGTACACTAAGCGGCCAGATTTCGTCTCTGGTTCTTTTCGGAATAGTAGGTTTTCTTTTTTTCATCACCAGAGATAGACCTTTTCTTGCTGGCTTGTTTTTAGCACTGGCCACTATCAAACCCCATATAGTATATCTGCTTTGGATTGCAGTTGTGTATTCGATGATTAAAGAGCGGAACTGGAGACTGTTTGCCGGATTTAACGTTATGGTTGGGGCATCTGTTTCTATTCTCATGATTCTTTCTCCAAATTGTATATTCTATTATATGGAACATTTAAGCCGGCATCCACCCTATAGCGAATGGTATACCCCAACAATAGGTGGCCTTTTGTATATGCTTCTGGGCAAAGATTGGTCTTCGGTTGTGTGCCTACCACCGATCATTGCGAGCATAATTTTTTTTGGCTTCCTTTTTTTTAGAGAGGAGAAACGTTTTGACTGGATTACGATGATTTCTCCAATTTTATTAATCTCTCTTCCTACTAGTGTATATGGAGGCTGGACAAGCGACATGATTATTCTTTTGATTCCTTATCTCTCGATTTTATCCAAATTGTTTGGCGAAGGATCTGCTGTAAGGGGGAGGGGGCTTTCGATCATTCTATGTCTCCTGTTCATTTCGGCGGGAATGATTTTAGAATACAAAATGCGGATACCAGAACCATTTTTTATTTGGGTTCCTTTAACACTTGCAATATTATATTACGCCACTAATGCTGCAAGTTCCGGGTGGGAACAAAAGCAACTTGATTGTATTGTTTATAAATAATATTTATTTCAATTGCCGAGGGATTTATCAAAAGCCATATCTTTAATATTCTACGTTGATCTTTTTTCATGTTGGCGCTTTATTTCATATTGCTATTCTATAAAATCCCATCTTTACCTTGTGGTATATAACGGCAGAAATTTACCGCATTCCATAATATAAAAGCCTTAAGTATCCAGAATAACCAAAGCGGTTTATCAGGCGGAAAATAACTTTGCAGCAAGATAGCAAACAGAGCAAAGATTAGCGCAAGGCTCTTATAATTTGTGAGATTCGGAGTATTGCCAACCTTCAGAACCGTAAAAAAAACAGGTAAAAATAATACATCCTCGTATGCACCAGCATATGGCGCGAATAGGAGATAACTTGCAACAAGAAGGACGAAGAGTTGACCTTTTGTAAGTTTTAATGAAGTCAACTTACATGTTGTTTTGCCTCTTATTCTTGTTAAGATTGTGGGTCCCACAATACCTATATACACACTATAGATCACAACATTCGAAATAATACTTGAAATATTATCACCTATAATATTTCGAAAGGCACTGCGGAAGATATTCATTGTTTCAGGATTTATTGACCAAGCATAAAAACCAGGGATAGTTCCACTACAATGAATTTGAAGCAAGTAGAAATAGGTTGGGATCCACTCTATGGTAAGGAGTGGTGTAATTCCTAATATAAAGACTAATACTATTGTTATGGAATAGAGTGTTTCCTTCCACATTCCATAAATTATTAACAAACCCAAACCCAGGGCAATATACGGAGGCTTTATTCCCAAGATGAAAATTAACAGTGAAACAATTAACAAGTTACCGAATTTTGAACGATGAGCAAAACAAAATAAATAGATAAGCAAACCAGCTGCAAGGACTGAGGTTTGTCCAAGCTGTAAAGCACGGAAGGTCGCTGCTGAAAATAGAGTAATAAGGGATAGTACGACCGGTAATATGGGTAGATTCTTATTTCGATAGAAATTTGGAACAATATTCCAGAAAGCAGTAATGAGAATGCCAAGAGAAAATGTAATCCAAAGCGTATACGAAAGGGCCATGCTAAACCGAGCCGCATATGCAAAGGGTAACCATACAACCAACGCAATAGGTGTAATACCAAGCGGCATTACAGTGTATACCTGGGAGCCAAAATGGGCAGATAAAGCTTGTTGTTGAAAAGCCAGCTTGTATATATTCCCAAAACCGTCGAACCAGAACTTTTTTACGATAATAATGTGATACGCATAATCCTGGATTTCGAGATTACCATTGGAATACGTTACAAATTCCATTTTCTTGCTGACAAAATGGTGAAAACAGAGCGTCAACAATATGCCCATGAAGCATATAATTAAACGTTTTTTATAAGACTTGGTCATTATTGCCAATATTCCTAAATAACCTCCAATTGAGCGAAAACACTCAATTGGAGGTTATTTGTTATTTGAAGGAAAGTTTGTTACGATTTTATATAGTTATCAGAAATGAGACGTAAGATAATTCGCAAACCAATAACGATTCACAGTTAACGGATAACGCCTAATCTTTTTTTTCCAAGGTTATCACATTTTATATTTGCAATCGAGAATTAATTAAACCCTGAAAGTGACCGGAAAATCAATTAAATTGCAATATATTAAGTCCTTATTTCTTGACAAACAAACAATATTCTCCTATAGCTTTGGCCTAAAGTTGTATTAAAATCAATCTTCTATGGTATGCTTCAGCAACTTTTCTTTAAATAACTTTCGGAAAGCATTATGAATAACTCCAAAAAAAATATATCTTTTTTAATACCTTCCATTGTCGATATCATTTTTATATCCCTTTTTCTTCTTCTGGCATTTTCGGCAGGAAAGGATTTATTGGGTGATGTCGATACCGGTTATCATATCCGTGCGGGAGAGTTTATAATAAAGACATTTTCAATACCGAGACATGATATTTTCTCTTTTCTGACCCCAGCCCTTCCTTGGACTGCCCATGAATGGCTTTCTGAAGTTATTATGGCAATCATTCACAAGGCTTTCGGCATTACCGGAGTCGCTATTTTTTTTGCCTTCATAATTTCTTCGGTATATTATCTGCTCTATAAAATAATCAAAACAGATCAAGACAATATCATCCTGACCGTTTTTATCGTTCTGCTCGTTTTAATATCCTCTCAGATACACTGGCTGGCGAGGCCGCATATTTTTTCGTTGCTGTTAATTGTAATCTGGTATTATCTGCTCGATGAGTATCAGTATAACCATAAGAATTGCTTGTATCTTCTTCCGCCGATTATGCTGCTGTGGGTTAACCTGCATGGGGGGTTCCTGGCCGGTTTTATTCTGATCAGTATTTACCTGTTCGGCAATGTGGTTAAATATTTTACTTCACAAGGTGCAGGGAGAGATATTTACAAGAAAAAAATCAGACTTCTTGGTTTGATTACTGTTGCGTGTCTTTTTGTTTCACTTATCAACCCATACACCTATCATATTTTATTGTTCCCTTTCAATCTGGTATCAAACAAGTTTATCATGGATCATGTCGGAGAGTTCATGTCTCCGAATTTTCATGAGTTGATGCCATTTAAATACCTGCTTCTGTTGATGATAGTGATTCTTGCCATTTCAAAAATAAAAACAAATTTAATAGAACTCCTGTTAATCCTGATGTTTCTTAATATGTCCCTATTTTCAGTGAGATATATTCCCCTTTTCAGCATCATCGCGGCACCCATTTTGCTGAGGCTAATTAGACCGATGCTGCTGGAAAAGTCAGACGGAAAGCTTGTCAAATTCCTCAACAAGAGGGCAGATGGTATTTCCGAAATAGATGCATCGGCAAAGGGTTATTTATGGCCGATCACAGCTATTGTTGTGGTTGTTGTTTTAACAGCAAGTGGTAAGATTGCCTATACATTTGACCCAAAAACCAAGCCTGTGGCTGCAGTTGAATTCTTAAAAAAGGAAAATTTAAAGGGAAACATGTTTGCTAACGATGAGTTTGGCGACTATATTATTTATGCCGCCTGGCCGGAATACAAGGTTTTTGTTGACGGCAGATCCGATATGTATGGTACTGAAATAATGAAAGAGTATCTAAAGGTGATAAGTATCAAACCGGGTTGGGAAGAAATCCTAAATAAATACCATATCAATTGGATTATCTACAATTCAAATACGATATTGTCCTTATTTCTTATGGAAAGGGACGACTGGAAGCTGATATATGCGGATAAGGTGGCCAATATATTCGTGAAAGATATCACGGAGAATCAGTATTTGATCGAGAAATATCCGGATGTGGAGTTGGTTATCCCTGATCCTGATGGATCAGAAAAGTGATCTAAAGCCCGCCCTGGTGCGACTTGTTAGTATGTTTTGGCTGGCCAACGCATCATTCCAAACCTGACTTTTTTAGGTATAAAGTA
>Ga0307379_10001471_pt1 | contig 37225 bp, 46 predicted proteins | sample UN2MG_FD_202237 | JGI IMG/M metagenome (GOLD analysis project Ga0307379, IMG submission 202237) | Soil microbial communities from Risofladan, Vaasa, Finland - UN-2 | ecosystem: Environmental > Terrestrial > Soil > Coastal area > Acid sulfate soil | place: Finland: Risofladan, Vaasa | collected...
GGCCAGGTCATCAACCTCGTTTTTGAACCGGCTGGGCATCCAGTGACCATATGTATCATAGGTGATCCGGATGCTGCTGTGGCCCAGCTGGTAGGATACGTCCCCGACGTTGTGGCCACGGAGCAACCGGATGGTTGCATAGGTGTGGCGCAGGTCGTGGATCCGGATCCGCTGGAGCCCGGCGCCGTCAAGACACCGGTTCAATGCGTTCTTGTAGGTTTCTCGATCGATGATATTGCCTTTTCGATTGGCAAAGACATATTCCGATAATTTATATCCGCCTCTTAATGCCGCCTTTTTCTGTTCCCGTTTGTGCGTTCGTAATGTATCGACCAGGTGGGGAGTCATGTCCACCCGGCGGCCTTTGCCGTTTTTGGGCCTGGTGGTCCGGCCCCTGCGAAAACTCGCCACCACATCGAGGATCCGGTCATCGAGATCGATGTCGGTCCATTGAAGGGCCTGGAGTTCTCCATCGCGACAGCCGGTTCGGACGGAGCAGAGCAGTGCCGGATAATAGTATCCGTCCATAAAGCGCCGGGCCTGGTCCAGAAGAAGGTCGACGTCGCGTTCGTTCAGGGGCCGGATGGTCAGGTCTGATTTTCGGTTCTTGATGGCCAGCCGATGCAAAGGGTTTGATTCGATCATTTCCTCATCGAGGGCAAATGTAAAAACCCCGGAAATGGGGGCCCTGATCAGGGCCACCGTGTTCGCGGCCATGTCGTTGTTGATCAGCTGGTGAAAAAAGGTTTTGAGCTTTTTACGGGTGATGGTGCCGATGGGCCGTTGCCCGATTTTCGGATAGACGTGCTTTTCCAGACTGAATACATAATTGGCCCGGGTGGATTCCCGCCACTGTTTGGGTTCGGCCAGCCAGAGCTTGGCCACCTCTTTAAACGTAGGGCCGGCGGTTTTCTTTTCTATGAAACCGAATTCGGCGAGGGCCAGTTTTGCCCGGATTTTTTCGGCCACCGTTTCGGCCAGGGCCTGGTCGGTGCCGATGCATTTGGTTTTTTTCCGACCGTTGTGATGCACATAGATCCACCACACGCCGGAGTCCTTGACTTTTTCTTTGACGATGACGCCCATTTTCAATCTCCTTATTTGAGTTGTAATGGGCGTCATGGTAGCAGATCCTTTGTGATGTTTTCAACTATTTCGTCGATGTCGGTCCGTTTGGACCGGAATTTTTTCATGAATTTATCCAGATCCGATTGTTTAACCAGGACCATCCGCTGGGACGGCCGATAACAGATCAGGCCGCTTTTGATCCATTCTGCAACGGTTTTGGGATTCACCCCGATGTCGGCGGCCAGGTCATTGATTCGGATATATCCGGTTACCATAGTGATATTTGGCCTTTATTGCTATGTCCTATCAAAGCCACATGCCGGCACATGGCCAGGTGGCGGATTCTTTCGAGTTTGAGTCCTGAAAGCCGGGCTGTTGCATAGACATTGACGCCCATGGCCTCCGGAACCCTTGCGGATGCCATGGCGCCGGTATGAAGCAACCCCTCTAAAATGCGCTGATTTAATTGGCTCCGGCTGGTCTGCTGCCAATAGAGAACGCATTTGCATTGCCGTAGTGTCCACTCCGGATGTCGCTTTTCCATTTTAAGAATATGATTTCCCAGATTAAATTCAGAATGAACCAACCAAAGGCTTTTGGTTAAATCGAAGAAATCTTCGACCCGGGGCGCCTCGGGCGGACACATTTTATCATTCCCATATTTAGGGCAGCCCTTCGGGTGTCCAGGATATGGGATCTGGCACCATTTGCCGGTCAGCCTGCTTTCGATCAGGCGTTTCACCGGATATATCCAAGATGGGGTCATTTTTAATTTTTCAATAAAATCAGTAAAATAACGGCCTTGTGAGGGGCCGTATATTCGACGATCTCGGGTCGATGAATATGTAAGGTTGCGTTCTTTAAGTCTCTTTTTCGGCCTCCAGGCCTTTTTCATAAACTTTTTTGAGGGTCCAGAGGGCCTGGCCGGCGGGTTTCCGGAGGCGGTCTTCGGCGGTTTTAATCAGGTCCTCGTAAATTTCGACGTGCTTGGAAAAATCGATTTCCAGTAAATAGTTTTTGCCGTTGTTGGGATCGGCGGGTTTTAAGGCCGCGCCGGCGGTTCTCACACATGGGGGTAAATGAAGTTCACCAAACCCAACACCGCAATGTTCACATTCTCCTTTGGGTGTATCTTTTAGATTTTTTGTATCTTTTTTCATTTTTTTCCTTTTTGTCTTTTTATTGAGCCGCTGCCAAACCGCCGACGGGGTCACGTTCAGGATCCGGGCGATCTCCAAAGTATCCATATTCATCTCATTGGCCAGGGTCTCCACGATCTCCTGAATGGCGGCGGTGGCCAGGGATCCACGTCGACGATGACTGCCGGTTCGCAGGGTTTCCAGGTCGACCAGGTGTTTTTCGCAGATCCGGTAAACCACCTTATCAGTTTCGGAAACCTCCAGATTTAAATCGATTTCGGTTTTTTCTTCGATGTCCGGCATTCCCACATTTTGGGCCAAAACCTCTTTTTTCGATAAAACCGATTCACCTAGTTGTTTTTCAATTTCACCTAGTTGTTTTTCAATGTCGGGCATGTGGATGCCTCCTTTTTTGAGTTTTACAACCTCCGGGTCCATACTGGCCACCATGGCCCCGACTTTCTTCGGGTAGGCAAGCCGCAGGTCACATTCGAATACGCACCGGCGATCGTTCTTGCTGCCGCCGGCCAGGTGGTGATCGCACTTTAGGCACGGACTTTCTTTCATCGGACCATACGGGGCTGCGGGTACGGCCACAGGCCGTACTGTTTCAGGATCCGGTATATCACCGACAGATCGATATCCAGGTCTTCGCAAATTTCCGGCAGTATAATGGGATAAGCAAAGAAATGTTCCGAATTGTTTCGGTTTGACAGTCCGATGTCCTTCACCGCCCGCTCGAGTACGGCAAAACAGAGGCTTTGTTCGCCCGGATCCGGATTGATGGTCATTTTTAATTTAAGGCATGCCAGGCGTTTTTGATCGCTAATCAGGTGGGTGGTTCTGCCGGCGATATGGTGTCTCATATGGTTGCCTCCAGAAAGGGCCGGTAATGCTCGCCCAGCCAGGCCGGGATATACAGCCGGTTGCCGAATCGCTCGGCGTGATCGATGGGAAAATAACAGTCCCGGCCGTCGGCCAGGGTGACCAGCACCCGGCGATCTTCAACGGCCTTGACCGCCGATATTTCAATCATGATTTTTTCCGTATGCTCCATATTCTCCGCCGAACAGCGCCGGCAAGGCACCACACAACCAGCACCAGGCACGGCAGCCAGAGCAGTCCGAATATGACATGCCAGTCCTTCATTTCGGCCTCATCCCGTTGATGCTAACTTTTTCCCATTATATGTGAACGCCAATCCAACTTCACCGGTCACTATATGCTTGTATGTTTTCGCATGTTTAGCGGCGTTCGCCTGCCCGTTTTTATGATCGGTAAATTCTTTTCCACAGTCCTCACACCTTGCAGACACATGCACTACTCCGATTTCTTTTTTCATTTTGGCCGCATGGTGATTTTGCCGCTGGGGCGGACGGCGGTGATTTTATATAGCGTGTTCTGGATGTTGACGGTCATGCCCTTTTTCAGATTAAACACCCGGACCTCTTTGACCGCGGGATCCGCCAGGTGTTTTTCCATTTTTCTTTGATCAAACATCTCGATCATTCGCTGGGTGCCGTCGTTGTCGATCGCTTGCATGGCTTTTCTCCCTATTTGTTGGCCCCGGTTCGCAGGCCGAAAGGGCCGCTACTTTACCCGTCCGGGGTGGCCGGGTGTTGGAGGTTCGCTGGGCCGTTACTACCGCCACGGTCCCGGGCGGAATGGGTTTCTTGTTTTGTTTTTTTTGCATTTTTCCACGCTCCCATTTCCGAGCTCGGCGGGCGGGTCCCAACAGTCGCATAGATCGGTCATTTTTTTTAGTCGTCCGCAGTCGCCGCATTTTGTTGTAAGGTTTTTGGTTGTTGGCTCTGCCATGGTTTTTGCGCCTCATCCGGTCTTATGTGCCTGTCGTTCCGTTGGCACCGGTTCCGCAGGGGACGCGGCACGCCGGTTTCTTAGGCGCGTCTTATGGTTTCATGTCCTTTGCCGGCAAATTTGTTAAGACAACCACCAGGATCAGCATCAGAATTCCGGCCATGTTGGCCCAGGGTATTCCTTCGAAATCGGCACCGGCCAGGGCCAGGCCGAGGGTGTATAAGGTTCCGGAAATCCAGACTTCGCGCAGGGTTTTCATCGAGAGGCCTCCTTGGCATCAGGAATATTAAGGGCGTCTGCAAATATAGATTTTCCCCTTAAAGCTTGGGCTTCGACGGACTTGTTAAAGGTTTCGGCTTCGGCCAATACTATGGCCCTGCACGCCTCGCACATGCCGTGAGAGGTCTTGTCGGGGGTTATGTATCGGCCCCAGCCTAAAAATTTACCACACCAGGCGCATACGCGTTTCATGGGGTGCATGATTTACCTCCAGGGGTTTGGGGTTTGGGTTCGATGGATTTGAAAATTTCCTCGATGGTCATTTTCATGACAATTATCGAGGACCGGATCCGGCGGCGATCGGCGTCGGTGAGATCCGGATTCTGATGCAGGTGCCGGACCAGGTCCCCGAATTTATTCAGGGCGATAAAGGTATCGGCCAGGTTGCCGTGGACGGGAGAGCCGGCGGCAGTGACCAGCTCCTCGGTGATCGGGGCATCGACAAATTTCTTTTGGGCGAACTTGGGCATTTTGATTTCCGGCATTATTTTTTTTTGTTCCAGGTAAGACTCGATATCGATCTTTTTTCGCTTGGTCATCTGCAAGGAATGCAAGCGGTATTTTTGAACGATTGCCACGATTGTAAATTTTAAAGCTATTTTCTTTTTGAATAATTCAGGTTTAAATTCTTTCACCAGTGCTACTTTTGATATTGCATTTACAAAAGTGGTGTGAGTAACAAATGAAATTCCGCATTCTTGGCAATGAAGGACTATCTCGGCAACAATAACGGAATGTTTGGGATCTCCAAGCTCATAAGTTCCGGCTTTAAAGTCATCTATATAGTTATTTGAGCCAGCACTTATTCCAGCAAGCAACGCAATAGAATTGCGCAAGCCAATTCCGGTTCTTTCCCGATATTTTTTAACAACCACATAGGCATGTTTGCCACTGCTGATATGAGAAGCCAAGAAATCTTCCAGTGTCCATGGCCTCGTGGATTTTTCAATATTGTGAATACTTATATTGTCTTCTGCTACAATATATTTTATTGGGAGATTTAATTTTTTGGCTGTTTGGAATCGATTATGGCCAGATTTTATTTTTAATTTTCCAGGTCCGTTTTTCACAACATAAATTGGAAAAGCCAGGTGGAATCCCACTTTAAGCATTGAATTTTCAAGCTCTTTGTTTTTTTTGAATTTGCGGTTGATCTTATGGAGATCGAATAATGAATAGTTTGAAGTTTCTTTAATTTTGGTCATGAGTCATCCCCTCCTAATTGTTTAACTGTTTTTCTATCCATTGCTTAACCTCTAACAATGCACTTTCGCGGTCCGGATCACTCAATTCAATTCGTTCGAGTTGGCTTATAGCCATTATGGCTAATTGCGATGCTATGCTTATATGTAGAACATAAGGATTCGAGTATGTATCTTGTTTCTCAGGAAGGAAGTCTTTAACGGGTGAATTTGATTTATTTTTGGCTTTGTCGGGCAGGGGCTTTCTTCCGGCTCCTTCACGCTTGCCGCCGCCTTGTGGATGTCTGTCTTTGATGATTTTGGGAGTGGTATCTTCAATGGTTTTAGGGGTCTTTGATTCTTTCGGGACATTTGTCCCTATTTTGTTTTGTTTTCGTTGTGCTCTCTTTTTTAAAGTATCCGGCTTGATCCGCACCTCAAACAATTTCGCTATCCAGTCGGACAGTTCCTTGCCTATTGAATATGGGGTTTTCCCATCTTCAAGACCGGACTCGATTTCCTGTTCTATATAAACTTCACACGCTTCACGATTTGCCATTTTATCCCTTTAACCTCCTGATATTAAAAAGGTTAACCTAAGTTAACCAAGGTTAACTTGCGGAAATAAAATTTTTTATTTAAAATTCTCTAAAATATCCAAAAGGGTGTCTTTGTGTCGCTCAATTTTTTCTTTATAGGGAAATATCTGGATGTATGTATCCAGGGCGTTCGCAATAAATGTGGATACGCCAATGTTTTGCTCTTTACAGATTGATTTAAGGGCTTCTTTCTGGGTGGCGGTCAATTTGACAAAAGATCCGTCGGTTTTAGATTCGGTTTTTGAGGCTTTGCGATAGATATGGATGTTTTCGATGGTGTTTTTCGAAAATTCGAGTTTAAGCTGTGGCATTAATTGTCTCCAAAAAGCTCATCTGGATCGAGATTGAATTTGTCCGCGAAACTTTTCCGTGCTTTTTTGCCGCCGTTGCCGGAAACCACAACTCTTGAGAGGGTCACCGGATGAACAGAATCATTGAAATCCGTATATTTAAACCCGTTGAGGACCATTAATGTTTTTCGGATGCTGTGTTTCGAGTAGCCAAGATCGGATAAGAAATTAACAATGGAGCGGTTTGGGTTTTTTGGGGGTTGAAAATTCAGAAATTTTTTGATATTCTTAATCATTGTGTCTAATTTCCGAGTGGTGATTGAATCATGTTAATTAAGGTGAATTAACTTTAATCATATTTATATTAACATTGTCAAGAAAAAAATTGAAATAAATTAATTTTAATGGAAAATTTTCCAAAAAGACTCCAAAAGCTGCTTTCCAGTCTTAATTGGACCCAGCTCCGGCTTTCACAGGCCACGGGGATCACCGAGCAGACCATCAGTCGGTGGATGACCAGCGGAGACGCCCCTTCCATGGGCAGTCTTAAAAAAATTTCAAAGGCCACCGGATGCAATCCGGAATGGATTTCCTCTGAAGACTATCAGGGACCGATCTTGGAAAAAGGCCGGTGGGCATTTGAGGCCGATGAAAAATTAGGTGATATGTCCCGGCGGGAAATCGGTCTGATCTATTCAAGGCTCAAAGAAATCAAGGAATCCAGAAATTTCAATTCGGCCCAGCTTCTGGAGGCCGCCGGAATCAATATCCACGCCACCGAAGACGATCCCAACTTTCTTGGGCTTACACCCCGTGGCCGGCACCTCGAAAAGATCGGAGCAGCCACCGGATATGACAAGTCATGGATTTTGTCCGGTATTGGGCCGAAATACACTGAAAGCAAAGTCCTCGAGGAAAAATCCACAAAAAAAGAGGAACCGGAATTGAACCAAAAAATATTAGAAATGCTCTTGGAAGAGCGGGCTGGGCGGGCTGTTGCGGAGGACCAGCTGGTCAGAGCGGAAGAGCAAAACGTAAAACTCAAACAAAGAAATGCGGAACTAAAAAATGAAAATGAAGATCTTAAAAATAACAATGTATCTGAATTGATCAAAAATATAATGATTAATATCAAGCCACCGGAAGGTGTTGAGGAAAGGCGCGCTTGCGCCGCACAGATCAATGAGATATTTAATAAACTTTAGTTGGAGTGTACAGTATCGGAATAAAACCACTGAAAAATATTGTCGTGCTTTTTTTGGTTTTTCTTAGTTCCAATTGCTTTGCAGGCCGGCTTCATCCCGAAAAATGGTATCAAGAAAAATGGTGCCGGGATCAAGGCGGGCAGGTCGAGGTCGTTCTTCCGGATCGTACTCGGTGCGATTGCGTGACAGAAACCCATGCCATTGAATTTGACTTCGGTAATAAATGGGCGGAGGCAATTGGGCAGAGCCTTTATTACTCTTTGCAAACCGGGAAAAGGGCGGGCATCGTGCTGATCCTGGAGGGCATCAAGGACCGGAAATACTGGATCCGGATGAACAGCACCATTAAACATTTCGATTTGCCCATCGATACTTGGCCGATAGAAAAGACAAAATAAACTTATGGGGTATTAAAATGTTTGGAATCGGCGGATTGAAATCGCACCATTAAATAATCCCATAAAGAGATAGTCGTAATAATATGGGGCGTTTGATTTTTTACAAAACAAGGTGACCGGATTCACCCTGAAAAAATGAAATAAAAGGAGAATAAAAAAATGGAAGGCATGTCAATATTTTTCGGTTCAATAGCCGGATTATTAATGATCGTATTGGCAATCCTGGCAGTCCTAATCCCGTTTTTTATACTCAAAATTCGAAACGAAACAGTTGCCATAAACAAAAAGCTATCGACCGTTATTACACTGCTGGAAGACCAAAAAAAGTAAAAGATGTCTGTTCACCTGAAAAAAGATGGCCGGTGGATTGTACAGTATCGTGACAAGTCCACCCAAAAGCTCAAAACCGAATATTTTGGCCGGGACCTGGAAGGTGAAGCCAGGGCCAGGGAGCGCCAAAAGGAGCTGGGCCTTAACCCGTGGAAACGACGAACCCCGAAACGAAAATCCCCGTATTTCATCGAGCTTGTCAACGGCTATATGACCGCCCGGTTCGGGACCATCGAGCCCGTATCCCTAAAAAACTTCCAGTATAAAATGACCGGCATTATTCTTCCGGAGATCGGGCAAACCCAGGCCGTCAACCTGACGCCGCACCGCATGGATCAATATGTCGGAAAACGCCTCCGATCGGTCAAGCGAACCACAGTCCACCGGGAGATCAGCGATATCCAGGCGGTCCTGAATTGGGCCGTTAGCCGGAAATACATCACCCACAATCCCCTGGCCGGCTACCAAAAGCCAAAGCGGGATGATGAGATTATCCTGCCGCCGTCCGCTGCAGAAGCGGAACGCATCCTGATAAACGCACCCGATCACCTGGTACGGGCCATCAGCATCAGCTATTATACCGGGATAAGGCCGGGCCGGGCCGAACTGTTAAGCCTGAAATGGACGGACGTGGATTTCACGACCGATACCATCCTGATCCGGTCCGCCAAAAAAGGCGGGCTCCGGTACCGGATCGTGCCGATCCACAAAAACCTGAAAATCGACCTTGACACCTGGCGACAACAGGACTTAGATTTAACAACAGACCATATCATTCACTTTCACGGCAAGCCGATTGGATCGATTAAAACGGCGTTTGGATTGGCCAAAAAAAAAGCCGGAATAACCCGGCGATTAAGACTGTATGATTTCAGGCATGCATTCGCATCGTACATGCTCCAGGGTAATGCCGATTTGAAATCAACCTCCGAGATCCTGGGCCACACCCGGACCGATACCACAACCCGGATTTACCAACACACGGATATTAAAATGCACCGTGAGGCCATCGATCGATTACCTGGATTAAACACCGACCATACAAAAGTATGGTCAAACAAAAAGGCTGTCAAGCCCCATGAAACGGGCGATTAGGGGCGGAAAAAGCGTTCGGGACGCTGGGGTCGGAGGTTCAAATCCTCTCGTCCCGACCAATAAAATTCAAGTAGTTACACGATACACCATGGCCGCAAAAACCTGTTTCTGTGAACATGTATGGTCAGAAACCCGAAATAAGCCGCTTCATTTGCCGTTCCTTGGACTTTCTCCGGTACACCCATACACAACCCTTCGGCTTGACGGCCATATCTTCAAATCTTACTATGGGAGAAAAAAATAATGGCAAAAAAATTAATGGTTTGTACGAATTGTCGAACGCAGTCCCCACCAAAGATGAAGGTAAGAGGATTGTTCGCTGTAGAATTATTGCTCTGGATATGCTTTATCATACCGGGGCTGATCTATACCATGTGGCGGCTGCAAAACAAATACACGGTATGCCCGGTCTGCGGCGCTGAAAACATGATCCCCCTGCATAGTCCAAAGGCTCGGGAGTTGATCGGATAGCTTTAACCCCGCAAGAGAAAGGCGCGACTATAGCTTTAGAATCCATCTTCGTTGATAAACCTGTTTCCACCATGCGGCTGATAAATCATATAGATAAAAAATTATAAACGGATTGCCGATGATTTTTTTAAATAAAACAAGTGTAAATATGACAATCCATTGCACATAAAGAATCACGCATTTTATTCTGTGCATCATTTCCCAGCCTCTATACTGTCGCCAGAGCGAGCAAGCCCGGATGCCCAATAAGCACAATCTATCTATCACCCGCTAATAGCTTTGTTTTGTCCGCTGAACCTTTCGAGCTTCCGAAAAAATAGTTCATCACATCTCGGTAGCTTGCAATCAACGCACCGAGCAGAATTGAAATTGATGTTTTCGCAACTTCACTTGTGGGCATATCAAAACAAATCACCACGGCAAACGACACAAAGAATCCAATTACCACCAACCAGGCCAAAACATAAAGACTATTTTCTTTCTTTCCGGTTGCCTTAGTAACATCGACCTCACGACCCCTGGCCGATCTCACGTTTTCAAGATCAGATTCAAGCTGTTTGATTCTCCATTCTTGATTCAGCCTTGCTATAACTTCGGTGTGTTTCAGTTCAAGCTCTTTAAGTTTTATCATGGCTTCCGGATCGGCCTGAATAGCTTGATAAATCTCATCGGGTTTGGCATCATCTTTTAAGCCGAATGCGCCAGCTATAACTTTCAGCAACGCTCCCCCCGCTGCTCCTGCCGGACCGAGAAACGCACCACCGAGCATGGGCGCTATACTTGCGATTTTAGAACCAAATTCTTTTAAGTCCACTTAGTCCCCCTTTATTTAATTTTTCTTAGTCTTTCTTCAAACTTGGCCCTGTTGTTTTTCCACACAAAGAACCATCCGACTGAAGCACAACATGCCCCCGCCACAAATGCTACTATTTGCCCAATTAAATAATTCATCTCTTCACCTTCACTTTTAGGGTTGAATCAAAATACATTTCATCCCCCGGCTGGGGGACCATCTGCCAAAACGTAAGTTTTTTATTCTCCTCTTTCCTTTTAATCAGGGCTTAATCCGAAATTTTGGGGACCGCCTGGAACCCCCTTTTTGAAGTCGAAAGGGACATATACAGATTCCCCCCACACGTTGGCCGCCGCTATTTCAAAATTGTGATTCCCGTTTGCCAGATCCTTCAAATCATAATGGAGCATCACGGTCCCGTCAGGGTTTCCAAAAGCCGGCACAATGACTGCATCCAATCCGTCAATCTGGATACAATAGTGAGATACAGTATCACTTGGTACAGGCGAGCACACAAGAAAAGGACCAGCCAGAGCAGCGGCGCTGCCAATAAGAAAAAACATAATAGTAAGTACAATTTTTTTTCGCACGATTTTCTCCTTTTAGGCATAAGCCCTGTTGAGCCAGCCCTTTAAAAATTCTTCAAATTTTGGCTTCCCGGCTACCAGGCTCCGGTAAAATCCGGCGGCCTCGCATCGAACCCCGATAATTAAACCGTCCCTGTAGGGAATGTTATTGATCGCATTAAACGACACCGGCCCGAGGACCCCATCCTCTACCAAACGCACGTCAAAGGCCCGCATGGCCCGCTGAACCAGCTTTCCGGCCTGCTTTGAACCCATATTAACCGCCAGGTCGAAAACCTTTGTGGCCAGCAGCATATGATTAATTTCGTAATATTTATAACGGTCCCACCATCGGCGCTTATAGAACGCGATTGCATCCTCTATCGTCATGGCCCGGATATCATCACCATCGATGTCGCCGTCCAGGTCGATATCCACGTCCAGGGATCTCAACGTCACGCCGTAATTAGTCGGTCCGGCATGGTCCACCGTGTAACCGCCCTCATGCTTGAGAACCGTCTGGATCGCGATTTCAAATATTTTATCGCCCCTGCCCATTAGAAAAAAAACCGTTCGGTAAAAAATGCAGTAAACCCGCCCACAAAAGACCCGATAATGATCAAGTATGGGGTCCACCTTCTTAGCCATTTTCGGGAATCGGTGAGCGCATCCACCTTCTCATAAAGCCCGGCAAACAGATCCCACAAAATTTCCGCCTGTAATTTTGAGTCGTTTTTTACAAATGCGCTGATAAATGTCTCTTTTGATAGTCCGTCCATATTTAATCCGCTTTGATCTTTTTCATTTGCTTTGTGTTGCCAAGTCTTAATTAACAGACCTGGACACTTCACGAAACGCCGAGGCTGCGCCACCAACTACACAGAATAGTGTTATTAAATCATTTGAATCTCCAGTGAAATTCGCTCCACCCGCTAACAACAATCGAGCACCACTGGTTATAGTAGAATTTGCATCAATCCTAACAATTATCTCTTGTCCAATGCTACCGTTATCAAAGGCTGTAATAGCAGTCGCTCCCGTATTAACACACAAACCATACTCAACTCCCGTAACAGATGGTGTTGTGTCCGCATCAGTGAAGGTTGTTTGCCAAACTGGATTATTGCGGTAATATACAGTGGTGCTTCCAGAGTCAATTAAAGCAGCGGTAACTCCATTTAAAATATTATTCGTTGCAAATATCTCAGTTCCCCCAGAGACATTGAGGCCGTACTTAACATTATTTCCAGATCCACCTAAAACCACAATATTTCCGGATATAACGGTCTCATTACAAGTTTCAGCATAGATCCCATCATATGTATCATTGGTATCAAAACCGGCTTGATGAACCGTATTTCCTTGAACTATTCCTTGATCAACACTTTTAAGATGGATGCCAGTTAAATCAGTCTGATAGAGGTTATTCCCAATAATTGAAATCCTGGTAAAGTCAGTTACACGAATTCCTTGCTGACCCTCACCAAAAATAACATTTCCAATAATATTGGCATTATTGGCATTTTTGGCAATTATAGCTGCCTGGGTAGCATCTGCGGCAACACTGTTACCAGAAAAGTAATTATGTGATATAGTAATATGCTTTACACTGCCACTAGTACCTTCTATTCTCGCCCCAGCCTTTTGATTGCTAATAAAACTGTTTTCTGTAATGATGCAACCATAAACAAAATCGCCAGTATCTGGCTCTATATCAATCCCCATTTGTGGATCAGTACCATTTGCGCTCTTAAATGTGTTTCCTTTAACGGTTACTTGAAAAGCATGAACAATGCTAAGATTATTTCGTCGGGAGTACTCAACATAATTGTTTAGAATTAAAATATCCTCGGCTCGAGTACCAGCAATGTCTCCCAAATATATTCCGTCTCCCCAAGACTTAGAGATATAAACACCTTCAATTTTTACCCTCGAAGATGCGCGAATATCAATACAATGACCCCACTCGCCAGTCTCACCAATATGTTCATATCTCTCACCCTCTACTGCACCGCCTGTTACTATGACGTTACTGACATTATATATTCCAAGAACTGCGGAATTAGTATGGTCATTTCCGATAGCTTTTAATATTGTATTTTGTGACATTTCTATTTTAATGTTCGATGGAACTGTTAATCCATGATCAGTTGGCGAAGCATTTTCAGTTGCTTCTATCATATACGTTCCATCGGAAATGTAGACATGCTCAATACCCGAATCGAAAGCAGCTTGAATTTCTGCTGTCATGTCTGTTGTGCCTGGGGTTGTATTTTCTCCCCACCATTGAGGATAAGCTTTGGGCACAGCGCCAGTTCCAAAACTTACCGTTCCGGTGCTGGTAAAAACCTGAATCGGTCCAGGGTCGGGAAAGGATCCATTGATATTCAAAGCCGCGTCATTCGTAATCGAACCGCCCTGCATGATCAAGGGTCCGTTAGTTGTCAAGGTGCTTCCTGCCTGATCTATCGAGCCGCCTTTTAAAATAATTGTTGCAAGCGTCGCCGGTGTAGTAACATTCGTTGACATTGTGGCGGCCTCATCAACATAAAGCGTAGTCGGAATTGCGCCGATTGCTAACACGGCAGCATCGTAATCTCCGTCGTAAACTCCTATACTAACCAGGATAACGCCTGGATCGATCGTGGCCACACCGGCCAACCAGCTTATGTCTCCATGATCCGCATCGGCCATTTCAGCAACGCCCACCACATCGGCGTTCAGCGAAACCACGTTGCCGCTTACGCTTATATCGCCCCAATCCTGATTGCCGAACGACGCCTTGAAAATCACGTCCTCGACCCCGAATAAATTGGCCAGGGTCACTTTTTTATTCACCGGGGTTCCACCGGGATCGTTAGCAGTTACCACTATATCGTCAGACGTTGGGGCGGTATCTTCGGGAAGCTGCGTGAATTTCTGATTGGCCATTGTCTGTTCGCCAAGCTTCATATAGTCTTCGGGCGACATAATCTTTTTAGGCAGACCGGTCGAAGCGCACCCTACAAACGCCAGACAAATAAAAGTAATTAATATTCGTTTTAACATTTTAACCCCCTCTAAAACGTAACGAAAAAGGGTACGTATTGATAATTGTGATCTAAATAGGTGTCGTCCTGCGGTTCATATACAAGCACCCGTGTTTCGGTAATTATTATAACCATACCGTGAACATCGGCGTTCCCAAATATATCCGCCTTAACTCCCATTGAATAGCCGACAGCCCACCTCCATTCGGGCTTAAACTCCCCGGAATGATAGAGGTCGTATTGATATTTATAGATATTGGCGACAAAGGTGCGGGCATAGTTTTCACATTCAAATATTCCCGGTGTAAAAATAAAATGCCTGACGCTGCAATGCTCTTTTATCTTTAAAAGCCATTCATCTAAATCCAGTGTCCAGTTGGGATTTGTGGGCCAGATATAAACAAGATCGGACCATATCTTTTTCAACCTGTCCTTGATTTGTTCACTTGTGAATATCATAATGGCTGCATCCCCTTTGCCTTGATTTTCAATCCTGCCGTTCTCACCATCGCCGGTTTGGGTATAACTTTTTTCACCGGATCGATTTTAGAACCTATTGGCAAATCTTCCCAATTATCAGGCAGGCCCACCGTCACCTTTACATTCGCCCAGGTCGGTTCCGTGGTTTCGTCAATATCGTAAAGAAGCCGGAAGGCTTCTATAAAATTCAGATTGTGGTTGCCTTCATCCTCAACGATCATCGCATCCCTGATTTTTTTAACCTCAGCACTGGTTGGGTTGATGCAGACGATTTCCTGTGTGGCCGAGTCAAAGCTCAGGAACGGGTGCGGCATCAGCAATGGTTTCCCGCCGTTGCCGAAACAGGGATGATCCGGGTTTTCCCATATGCATGTTATTTCTCCGGTGGCCTTGTCTTTTAATAAAAATATCCAGTGTACTTCACCGGACGCCGTAACATATCTCTGTGTGGCGTATGCGGTGGCAGCTGCAGAGTTTGAGTATAACGTTATGGCGGCGGTTATTCCGGTATCGGTAAATCCTACCGCCCGATCCAGCGCCCAAAACCAGTCATCGATACCCGCTATGTCCTCGTATCCAATTACATGCCGGCCCAGCAATACGCCCGCAACTGCATCGGTGCTGGTATTGTTGATGCGGGTACGATGGGAAAACCCGTACTCGCCGCCGGGCAAAACCGTGATCGTTTCGCCGTTGGCCTGGCTAACACTGCCGGATGCTGTAGCGATTGCATTAGTATTAACCGAGCCGAAGCCATACTTAAGGGTAGTGATGGAACGGTCTGCCAGCACCGCACTTTTCGAATTGATGCCGTCATGATCGTGGCCGTCCGCATTGCCCTTTAAATCGAAAAGAATCACATAGCTGTCGCCGGACCTGACGCCGTCCGAATATAAATTATTGCCCGTACATTCAACGGTCGTGGCGGTGGTATCATGGACAGTGTAGAAATTGCCCCTGGCCAGGCCGGATGTGATTAAAAGGGTTCGGCCATTGTGCTCATCAACATCAAATCCGGCTCCGGTATTGGTCAGAACTCCGGTAGTGTTGTCGGGGGGATCGCACGTGGCCGAACCCGTATCACCCGTACCGAACAGCAGCAAAAATAAAACCTCGATGGCCTTTCTTACTGCGGAATAAGTTGTTTCATTGTCCGGGCTGTTGGCATCGGTTTCGGTCTCGAGGATCATCCTCAATGCACTTATTCCCGTAAATATTACACCACCCATGTCTTAACCCCTTATGGCACAATTAAATGTGCATCATCGTTCGCGGTTCCGAGCGTGTTTGCGCTGTCGGCAATAAACCCGAATTTTTTTTGCACGGCGGTACAGTCGTCATATTCAGCAAACAAGACGATCCAGCCGGCAGACAGATCGAGTCCCGCGTTGTCTATCTGGATCACCCCGGTATATTTATCGACAGCCAATACGGTAACATTGGCAACCTTTTGCCGCATCCCCGCATCACAAATCTGAACCTCCGGATTCGACAGGTTAGCGTATTTTGCCGCATCCTCCGGCGACACGGTAAAATTCTCCCGATCTGTAACGCCCGTAATGGTCATGGTCGGACTGATCACCTGATACGTTCCCTTGGTAAAGCCCGTATCCAAAAGCCCCAGCTTCACAATGCCCTGGCGCCAGTCGATTACACGACTGATAACCTCCATCATCTTTGCAGATATGCCCCGCGTTCCGTTTTCTATATCCGGCAAGTTGGGATGAGAAAATGAAATCACGTCCCCGGCCTCTGCCAGCCAGCGTGAAAACCAGCAATTGGCATTGATCTTGATGGGCGGAGCCGCAAACCGGTCAAAGATTCGGTTCTTTGAACGGATCATCAGGCTGTCAAATGCCGACAGCCCTTTACTTTTAATAACGATTGATTTCTTGCCCGGCCCCCGGTTGTTCAGCGAATCCGAGTCGATATAAAAATCGATGGTTTTATATTCATCATCCACCGGGTCATAGTTATAATGCCATTCGACCTCGTTGACCACCGCCGCCAGGTTCATGTCCCATGTCGGCAGGCCGATAATTACATCCTCATCAATCACGATAACCTCATCGCTTGCGATCAGGGGCGGCTTGAACGGCTTAACGCTGAACCGTCCCTGCCCGTCCACGACCGGGTATAAATTCAAGGGCTTTAAAATCTCCTGTTCGATAAAATCCTTTGCCTTGATTCTCTCGGTAATGGTAAACGACAGGTGTGCCGAAGTTCCCGGATACCAATTATCCCGAACAGCCTCGATTCCCGCGATATTAATATAATCGACACTGATGCCAAGGCCGTTCTCCGCAACATACCAATCATAGGAGCCGTTCAATCCGGTGCCCGTCGATGTCAGCAGCGCCAACAGAAGGTTCAATCCATTTCCCGAAATATTAACGCTGGATTCCTCCGATCCCCGGAAAATCTTTCTCTGCATCCATTTTTGCGGGTCCGTTACGTTAAAAACATACATCAACCCGTCTGCACTCAACTTGATGTCGGTCACCCATCCGACCATGATGTTTAAAAGATCATCCTCGTTCATCCCGGCATACCCGGTCTTGATAGTGGTCTTTCTCCGGTGAAAATAATACGGGTCCGTGGCCAGCAGAGCCGTGATCTCATCGTTTACGTCCAGCAGTTCAAACGTAATACCGCCGATGGTTCCCTTTCCTTCTTCCGGCGTTACCTGCTGGTTAAGCCCGGCAATCGATTTTAAATAACGGTCATACAGCGACGCCCCGCCGGACTCCAACAAGAAGCCCCCGCTGCCGTCCTCGAGCAAAAAAAGATCGCCGTCCTCTTTGATCAACAAGTCGCTTACCGCACCCGATATTTTGTGATTGCTGTATCCCCCGGACTCGCCGTCGAATATCACGAGATACAGCGGCGTCTTAAAATCCAGATCGTGCTTTGCATCAAAATTAGGATTGGTTAACAGCATTTATAAAACCTCGATAAATTTAAAGGTGTGATGATAGCCGTCCCCTTCCCTTGCGGGCAAAAACCGCTTGTCCAGGCTCTTAACTTGCGGCCAGTACTCCAAATGCCGGAACGTGTCGTTCGAACTGTAGGAATATTTTAGATTGTCCTTTGCGGTAATGCTGACCCCGGCGGATATGGATGCGATTTCGACAATTTCAAATTCGTCGTCGTTATCTTCCGCCCGGATAAAGCACACCTCATCCACAGACAACCCGGCCGTTGCGGTCAAGGGAATCACCTTCTCGCCGGCGGCCGCTGAATCATCCAGAGTTGTGTTCACGGTTTTTAACGAATCCAGAGTGAACGACCAAACCCTGCCCTGCCTCGCCCATGACCACCATGCAACCAGATCGTAATAACCCGATTCGGAAAAATACGCATCGAACGACATTTCCTGTATGCCGTGAAAGTTGATGGTTTCGATCTTGCCGGATATGGATCGGTTAGAACTCTTGGCCTGTTCAAAAGCGGGTTCCAGGCCTTCGGGTCCGATCAGGAGATCGATGTTTTTACTGTCGTATGTGATTCGTATGGTCATGAGGTTTCTCTTGCGTAATTGGATTGATTAATAAAAACGTCCCGCTCATCGGCGTTGTTGATTTTTTCAATCAGCTCATCGATGTACTGCTCATCGCCGATAAAGTCCCCATAGATGTTTATATTCAGGGTGCCCCGCTGTTCCTGCTGGTCCGTGAACGCTTCCGACGTTACCGCCGGAACGTCCGCAGGGGTTGTTACTATCGGCGAGGTATATGTTCCCTCTCCGACACTTCCGCCGCCACTGGCGGCCATTTGCCCGATTGCCGTTGCAGCAATCGCAGCGGCATGCCAATATCCGAGAGCTACCATCTTAGCCGCCACGCCGATATTGACGGGATACGGAACTTCCGCGAGGGCCTTTGCGCCGGCGGCATAACCCGAAATAATGGCCATTGCCATATCAAAGGCCTTGGTGGCCATAAATATTGCATCGTTGCTGGCGCCGGCAATGCTCAAGAGCGCGGTCCCCAAACCCAGGGCGATCTGTTGTTTATACGTGGCCTCCTGTCTGGCAATGTCGGTCATCTGCTTTTGAACGGCCTGTTCCAGCTTGATCTGTTTGTTCGATGTTTCAATATACTGGCGCAGCTCCTCCTCTTTCAAAGCAAAGCCCTGATACATGGCATCGGTCTTCATCTGCAATAAGGCGCTTTCGTGCTCGGCTTCCATCTCGATCCGCTGGGCCATTGCCTCGGCAATAACCTCGTTTTCCATGTCCACCATGTCCTGGATCATCTGTTGCCGCTTTTCCAGTTGTTCTTTGGTCATGCCGTGCCACGGCAAACCCTCGCCCTCACCACCGCCGCCGCCAAAGCCGATGTTAGGTGCGGTAATGGGTGCAACATCCGACAGGTTTAACAATTCATCCACAAAACGGTTTGCCTGGTCCGCCGCCTCTCTGAAATGATCCGCAGCACCGGCGGCCCCTTCCTGTAGCCACGTAAACATCTTTGATTGCGGCCCCGGAATCTTTGCCAGCATCCCCCACAATGCTTCCCATGCACCGAAAAACCGACCCATATAATCATTGATTGCCTGGCCGGCCAGGGCGAACACCATAACCAACGATTTCGCAGCCCAAACCAAACCCTGACCGATTGCCACCTTTAAATTACTACTTAAAGCCTCTGCGCTCTGAAATATTTCAGCGGTTGTTCGGGTCTGATTGCCAAGGCGCTGCATCATTTCATCACCTGCCGCCAGGGTAGCATTCAGGAACGCCTGTTTTTTTTCAACGTCCGTAAGCTCCTTTGCGGTCTTGCCAAGCTCCGCGGCGTACCGTTCATTGGCCTCGCCCGTCTTCACGATAATGCCCAGGTTATCCAGAATCATCCGGGACTGACGACCGACGGCCATAGAAATATTATCGAACGCCGTTGTCACTTCCTGGCCGGTCATTTTAGCGGTAGCCCTGGCAATTTCCATGAGCTTTGACACCTTTTCCGGAGCAATGCCCATCATCATAGCGGTACCGGCTTTTTGCACCAGGGTCATAGTGTCAACGGTTTGCCCGGACGCCCGCTTTAAATCCGATATGATCTGATCCGCCGATGCCCCGTAACTTGCGGCCATGTTCCTGAAAGCGGTCATTTCCTGCTCGGCTTTAGCCCCCAGCTTTGCCAGGTCCCAGGCTTTCATCGCTCCATAGATCGCACCGGCAACCTGAATCCATGAATTCCGTATCATCTGGGTGGTTTTCTGATTGATACGGTCCACATCCCGCATGGCACGTTCATACTTGGAAGTTTCACCGACTACTTCTATTTTGGTTTGCGCGGTAGTCATTATCTCCTTCCCTTAAAGCGGGGCGACAATCCGGGCATTTTGCCCAAAATTTCCTGTTGTTTGCGTTTCTTTTCAGCCTCTTTGGCCTGCGCCCGCATCTTGACTCGCTCGGGCGAAAACTCGATGTAATAAACTTCGATGATGCGAAAATAATGAAGAATCTTTTTATCCAGGCGAGACAACCTGCACCATTGTGCGGGAGACAATCGGCTAGCCTTCATGACCGCGATGTCCTGATATAGTGGAGTAGTGCTTTCAGCCTTTCGTTCTTCCTGGCGCTGATCGAGCTTTGTCAGCACATCGTCGGTAAGACCGATCAGGTCCCGGATAAAAAATCCTCTCTATCCTCCGCGAACTGAGTCAGAGCGTTAACGTCTTTAAAAATACGATCGATGTGAAACCCGGTGATCCCGCTGGACTGAAGAACGGCCCGTTTTTCCTCGTAACTTCCGGCCTGGGTGCCGTCCTTTTTCTTGAGGGTCATGTCCAGGGCGAATATGGCCACTTTCCAGGCGAATTCCTGTTGGTGCTTTTCAAGGGCATCGATGTATTTTTCATCGGTATTATCGAACACCAAAGCAATTTTGTCATGGGGCAAACCCAATGCCCGACCCTCTTTAGACCCCTTTTTGATCAGCTCTTTGGTTATCGGGGGCCTGGGCGCCTTTCCCTCGAGGACTCTCTGATATTCCGCAACCCCGGTGCTTTTAATGGGGATCTTTACTTTTTCCGAAACCCCGCTTTTTGTAACTTTGAGGATCGAATAGCCGTGGCTGTCAAACAGCCGATCCCCCTCGATCAGTTCGGAAATAACCCTGATTTCCTCAACATCTTTTTCTTCCGGATGCTCACCCATTTATCCCCCCTTGATCGTTGAATGTAGCTCAAATAAGACCTGTTTGGTTCGACTTATATCTCAACATCGGTCCCGGTCGTAAACGCCTCAATGTCTAGGATGGTGCCATAGCATAGACCGGCCAGGGTCAATGTAATGGCATCCTCCGCCTCCGCAAGCGGGACTTGGTCCGCCGGGAAATACACTTCCGCATATTTCAAACCGAGATCCGCGGCGCCGGTTTCGATCAGATATTCAATGTCGCAAGTACCTTTATTGGCATCCGCGAATACCGGATTGAAGTTGGTTCCATCCCGCTTGGTTTTGCCCTGGGTAGAAACCAGGGTTTGCGAATTGACCTGGGTAGCAAGCGCGTCGTTCATGGCCCGAATCCAGTTTCGAATGTTGACGGTTTGCGCACTGTCTGTAATTCGAATCGTAAACGATACCGCCTGGGGCTCCATCAACTTATCGTCCGGCCCCTTTCGATAATGTGCGTGCGCATCCATCCGGCCCCGGTTTAAAACCAGGATTTCTTCCTGCCTGGATATACCCAGCGGCCCGTTAAAATCACCGGGTTCAAGATCGACCTCCAGGTACAACGGCGTAGTAGCCGTTCCATCATACAGTCTAATTTTCGCATCATATAAAGTTTTTAAAGTCATAACCCCATCCTCCTAATATCGGTTTCCAAAACCGTGAATGTCCTCGATAACACCAAAAATACCGCCGGTGCATGACACGCTGATACCGTCCTCGGCCTCTGCTATGTTCTGTTCCGCCGGCGGAAAATAAACCTCATAATATGCCAGCCCGATAGAAATTCCTCCAGATCGATCGGTATCAAACAAGATTTGCACGTTAACGGTCTTTTTGCTGGTATCGACAAACGCCGGGTTAAGGTTAACACCGTCGTTTTTGGTGTCGCCTTTTGAACTCACACCCACCGCCGTCCACCGGGCAGAATCGGGATCACCACAGACCAGCACGATTTTAAGATCATCTTTGTTGTGGGTATCATCGATCATGCAGGAAAAGCCCAGGGCCAGGGCCTCGTAAATTTTATCGTCCGGTCCTTTCCGGTAATGGGCCAGTGAATCCATTTTCATTCGATTAAGCACCAGGATTTCTTCCTGCCACGGCCTGCCAAACGGCCCGCTAAAATCCATGGCCGCGAACGGCACTTCAAAAAACTGGCCGTCACACGGGCACAACACGTCGGCATCCGGATCGGTGGTGGGCGACGTGGTGGTCATGAGTTTGACATAATACTTGTCCGCATCCAGGGCGGCGTTCACCGTGTTTGCCCCGACCGCCCAATCCGCCGGAATCTTAAACGTGATTTTGCCGTCCTTTGCGAAACAGTCACCGCCCGAAGCGGTACCGTCCAAAACACCGGTCAATACTTCCGTAAAATCCGTGCCGTCAAAATAATATGCCTTTAACATCCCGGACCCGGCGGCATAGTTAGCCCCCTCGCCCTTCAAGTATTCGATCATGGCAAACAGAACGTCCGATCCGATAAAGACCGCACCGGCATTATCGACAATAAAAGCCGAGGCCGCATTGGCATCGTCGGTGTCAACGTCTGTCGTAATGTTCGTCCAGGCAGCCGCACCGTCCCACTTGACGATATCAGGGGTGGCATCGTCCCTGGGTGCCGCACCGTGCAGAATGGCGCTTGAATCATATATTCGTAACACCCCTTCTTTTCCGGTTGGTATCATAACCCTATCCTCGGATTTTCCTTGCTCAAGAATTTCTGAAAGAATCGCTTTTCGATATACCCCGCAAGCCCTGCCTTTACCTTCCGCCAGAATGGCCCGATCATAGGCCGGGCCGGGATCTCCAGATATCGGGTGCTCTTCTTGATCGGACTGCCCATTGCAGCGGCCTTTCTCCGCATGGCGGGAGTAATCCGGATTCTCTTCCCGTATTCATGCATTTTGGCCACCTGCAGGGCTGTAAGCTGCTGCCGAAAATACCGTGCGCCCCCGCCAAGAAAACCGAACCACAATCGAAACCGGGTTTTTTTAATCCTGGACACCTTGAATCTGACCATCTTACCCAGGCTGTACAACGGCGACCGCGGTTTTTTCCTCTTTCCTTCTGTCAGGGGATGCAGTTCTTTGGGACCTCCGATGCGCCCCTGTTCGATGTCCGCCCTTAATTCCTTGCGGTAATGACCGCCGGCCATGGAAAACGCTTCACGTAGCGCCCAATCCGCCCGCTGGGGGGATGTTTTGACAAACCGCTTGATTTGCCGGTCGTCGATCTTGACCGAAAACATCAGTCGATCCTTCGCAATGAGATTTCAAAAACATATCCATCGTCCAGGGTAACGCCCTCGCCGGGTTCCAGCTCCCAATCATAACCGTCAAACGTGAATATATCCCCGCGCTGGGGAGTCGTGACCTCGCTGGCCATAATGGTAATGATAGCGGTGGCCGTACGCGGACCCCGAATATAGGGCTCCTGGGCAAATCCCGAACGATCCACAAAGGCTAAAACGCTGTCTAAAAGACCGCCCTTGGGCGTATAGCCGATGGATTCCGGATCCATATCAGCCCCAAACCATACGGCCATCGCTTTAGTTACGGCATCGTCAAAATCGCCCACGATTAAACTCCGAGCACATATTTCAGGTGAACCACGAACCGGCCCGCCGTCAATGCCGCCACAGCCACGGACATGGTCATGTTCCCTTTGGCCGTCATTTTGATCATGGTGGCCGCAGTGCCGACCGGCACCACGTCCAAAACCGCCGCCAGGGTAAACGACGTGATGGCCGTGGCCGCCAGGATGTCGTCCGTACCCAGCACCTTGAGCGCAACAGTGGCCGTGGCTCCGACCAATGCGGTCTTTACCTCGATAATACCGTCCATGACGATTGCGTCATCGGGCAGCACGTCGTTGTCCAGGGTGATGTCCCCGATGTCCCCGCCGTGAACCGCAAAGTCGTATTCAAACGAGGCCAGGTTGACTTTTGCTTTTTCAAGTCCTGATGTCTGCATGATAATGTTCTCCTTTTTTAAAAAAACGCCTAATAGGAATTAGGAAATAGGAATTAGGAAATAGTTTTTCTCTTTCCTCTTTTCTCTATCCTCTTTCCTTCTTTTTTTTTATGCACCATAATTCTGATAAAGGCCGCGCCATTCCATGGCTTTTGCGCCGGCATCGATTCTGACTTTGTATTCCACACCGTCCACGGTCCAGCCTTCTTTGGTCTCCATGTACGGCGCTTCTTGACCGTTTAAGAAAAAAATGATTATGGTTTTCCCTTTACGGGCGGCCAGATACCACTTCGTGGCCACGTCGTCATCGATCCTGGGTTCATAGACCCGGGTGAAATAGGTCCCGCTATAGATATTTTTCCGGGTGGCCGCCAAAGAACTGTCCGTTGCAATGGTGTTGGTGTCCGCGTATTGCAGGGTCTGGAAAAACACCTCGGAAGCACCTTCCAGGGCTTTCGGCGCGATAAAGAATTCCGGACGGATATTGAGCCGGCGGAGCCCCTTGATATCCTTCTGGGTTCCCATGGCCAGCACGCCGGCGCCGATGGTGTCAACTCCCGGCGCAGCGCCGGAACCGGAACCCACAAGATTGCCGTGGCCGGCGACAAACAATGCCAGCCCGTCGCCCATGGCTGCGTTGGCGGACAGCACCGCGTAGACCACGTCCCCGATTTTCCGGTTCGCAGCTTCCCCGTGGCTCATGGGGATTCGAGTCAATGCCCCCAGGTCATCATTGATGATGGCCTGGCGGGTGATGGCAAAAATCTTTCCATAGGTGACGATGGAATACTGCTCCTGTTCCTCGGACCTGGACCCATACTGGTATTCGCCATGCTCCGGAATTTCCTCCAGGTCGTCGCTTTCCGATATTCTCGGTGAAGAGTGTATTTTGAAATCCGACACGGACCCGGTGGCGCACCAATCCTTCCAGGTTTCCTCGCTGGTCTCAAAGCCGACAAACAGGGCCTTGTTGGCCACGTTTCCCAGGATATAAGGCAGGTCGGTGGTTTGAAGCGCACGCCCCACCATCTTTCTGGGATCCCCATCCTGTGATTTTCCGGCCAGGTACAATGCGTGGCGGGCCAGTTCTCTTAAAGAATACCCGGTGAGATCTTGGGCGCCCAGGGCCGGTTTTTCCGGCTTGAATTCCGGGCCCGACCGGATCAGCAGCGCATCGACGGCGGCCGCACGGAATTTGTCCCGCTCGTCCGCGATGGTTTCAATGGGCGTCCGGTACTGGGTGGTGTTTTCATCCTGCTTTTTGATCAGCCATGTCATTACCTTTTCACGAGCCTCATCCAGGGGCGTCCCTTCACGAACCAGATCATTGGTTTTTTCAGGGGGGTAATCAAATTTCGTGCACATGGCGTCGATGCCCCGGATCCGTTCGCGCTCTTCGCCGGTGGCCTCTTTCCGGATTTTGTCGATATCGACTTCGGGCTCTTTTTCAATTCTTTTTTGCTCCTCCTTCGGCAAATCCAGCCTCTCCAGGAACGCCCAGGCTTCGTCCTCCGTGGCCTCCTTGGAAAGCCCCCTTGCCTCCAGGAATTTTCTCGTTTTTTCATTCATGGTATTCTTCTCCTCTGTTGAAGTTGATCGTTTCTTTTTTTTGGTTTCGGTTCTGGCCTTGGCCTGTTCGTCCGCTCCGATGGGAACGATCGAAAGCTCCTTGACCCGCCACCGGGTGGTCACCAGGATCGGCCCCTCAAAGCTGCGCCCCTTGATGGTTCTGCGTTCATCTTTGGGCACCCATTCAGAGCTGATCTGACGATATCCCACGGAGAAATCGGTGAGGTGGCCCTCCCTGAGCTTGGTGAAAGGCTCTTCCGCCCCGGACACACTGGAAAAATGGACCCGTCCCGTAAGCTGGTCTTTTTCGGTTTTCATGTCCCGATAGGATCCCAATACGCTGGATGTTCCGGCCCATCGTTGGTGTGAGTCCAACAGCGGCACCTGTCTCGATTTCGGTGTCTCCAATCCATCCATCATTAAAATTTCACTGATAATGCCCCGCTCCCAGTCAAATATTTCAATCGGGTCCTCGGTGGCGCCCACGACTTCGACGCTGCGGTCCTCTATATTTAGGGTGGCCGGTGCGCCGTCCTGCATCCGCAGGCTTATGGTGCGGTAGCTCAAATCGCCGGTGTTCGCCTGGTTGCGATGGATGATTTTCTTTTTTTTCATGGTAAAAATCTCCGATTTTCAGGTTAAAGGTAAAAGGTAGAAGGCTGAAGGTAAAAGGTGAAAGGTTTTAACCTTCAGCCTTCAGCCTTCTACCTTCAGTCTTCAATCTTTCACTGTTTCAAACCACGACCTCATCCAATTTATCGATCAGATCGATAATCATGGCCTTGGTGTCGTCGTCGTTGCCGTTCAGGGCGGCCGGATTGTTGGCCAGGGCGGTGGATACTTCCTGACCGGTGAGATCGTATTCCTCGGCCAGCTCTTTGGCCATTTTGATTTCCTTGTAAATATCCTCCAGATCCCGGCCCCGGCTTTTGGCGATCTCATATGGAGATCTCAACAGGGCGTTGACCTCGTCGATCCGGGCCTTGGTCTCCCGCAACGGATCGATGCTCTCCATTCCCGGCGGCTGCCACTCGCACCGGAGGTAGGGGATCGGATTGGTAAAATAGCCCGGGAATTGGAGCCGGCCTGCCAGGACCGCGCTGTCCATAAACGGAATAAAGGTTTTCTGGGCAAAATGCCGGATGTGCCGGACGGCGATGGGTCGGAGCTGATGGGCAAAATCATTGCGGGACGTGCGGCCCGTGGAATAGTTAAACCCCTCGTAATCGCCGGACAGCAGTTCATAGGGGGCGCCGGCGGTGATTGCCACCATGCGCAGGATTAATTTGATGAACGGCGGAAAGTTGGTGCCGGGGCGCGGGTTGCTGGCGATGGTGACATCTTCGCCGGGCCGGAGATACTCGATAATGGCGTTCTGCATCTCTTCGATTTTCTGGCCGGTATCGGGATCGGTAGTCATAGTCCCCAACTGGCGGCTGAACGGATCCGGGGTCTTCACAAATGACAGGTATTTGGCGGCCATCTTCGCGGCGTCGATTTCGGCGTCCATATATTCGGACAGATCCTTGGCCACCAATATGGCCGGCGTGAACGGGGATATCCCCCGGAGCTGGCCCGGCCGTAATGTTTGAAATCCGTGGATCACCCGGTCTACCGGAATCCGGACGGACTTTCCCCAGGAATCCGGGTCGATAAGATGAAGCGCCGCCACCTGGCCGGTGGCCTTCTGATATTCAATACCCTGGGAAAATTCGTTGCCCGGGCTCATTTTCTGACTGGCGGAACCGGCGAGCCAGTCGGCCTCGTACATCTGGAGGGCAAAGGGCAGGTATCGGCTCCGGTCTTTGGAAAGGGTTTTTACAATGAGAAATTCGCCGGTCTCCGCATCCTGGCGCTTGCCCAGGTGCATCATTTCATAATAATGGAGCTTGCCGGCAATGTCGGCCTCATCGGCCCAGAAATTGAATGCGTCCTCGGTCTGTTGGATCCGCTTTTTGTCCAGCTGGTCGTCCGCTCCGCGGATCCGGCTCTGGAAAATGATCCCGGCCCCCACCGTATAGTCGGCCAGAATATTGACCGCCCGGGCAAAATAGGGAAAATCGCGAACCAATTGCCGGACCCGGGCCCGGATGGCGCCTGATGAAGCTCCAATAATGTCGTTGACATTGGAATCCACCGGCGCCCAGGGGCCGGTGAGGCGTGTGGTTTTGGCGGCGGCATATTGGGCGCTGCGGACGGTTTCCAGTTTTTTCCGAAAAAACCGGCGCCGGATTTCGCGGCCCGGAGAAAAAACGCCGATCAGCCGGTCCAGAAAAGATTCTATTCCGTCGAATCGGCTCATGATGTCCGCCCGCCCTGTTTGGCGTAGGTTCTCAGCGGCACCGTGCCGGCGACCGCGTCGGTCTGGGTCTGCATGTCGTCGATCAGATCCTTGAGGCTCTTCATGTCCACGGGATGGTACTGGATGGTTTTGCCGGCAACGGTGGCGGAGGCCACCCGGGACCCGGCGGCCAGTTTGAGATAAGCGGCTTTGAGGGAATCGATTTCAGCTTGAGTGAATGCCATAAAAAAAACCCCTATGCATAGTGGTTGCAAGTTGTGCAACAACCATATCATGGGATTTTTTGTTTTTTTTTAAACTGCCGGATTCTGCGGAACTTTACGGAAGTTTTAGGCAAGGATGCGCAAATCTGCGCAATTTTACGCTTGACAGGGGATTTTTAGGCAAAAAAAAGAGCCGCTCCGGAGAGCGACTCTTAAGGACTTGCCCAGGTCTTGAGGGGGTTAGATAATCTCGACAATATCAAAAGAAAAATGCTCCCGATCTCTACCGTCAAATTGGTCAACATAGTCTACGATCCGGCGAACAAGACAACGATTTCCCGTAGACTTCTCATGCTCATCTGCAATGTGTCGAGCAAGTTCAACCCCGGATCTTTTCCCGTCACTTACTCCGTCTTTAATGTTCCTTACGATGTTTTCCATGTTGTTTCCCCCTTTGCCCATTATGGGCGGTTGGCCAATTATAGAAATTACTATCTCGTATTGAGCAAAGCCATTTCCGTGTTCATCCTCAACATTCGGAACCAAGCTGGCTATAAATTCATCTATGGATACAAATTCACATTCATATCGCTCGTTTTCGTTGCTCGAGTTGACCATTTTGGCAACATAACCAGTCTTATAGATTTCGCTTCGTGTGTAGTCTGTGTTTCGCCGCACATTAATCTTGGCGGTTATTTCAGCCGCTTTTTCAAGAAATTTTTTCATGTTGCATCCTCCTATGTTTGCCTATAATGTAATAATTGTTTTAAAGTTTTCAAGACTTTTTTTTAAAAGATCCTTTTAAGGTTAATTTAATTTTCAATTCACTGTTTCGGAGGTCAGGATCTCATCAGGAACCTTGCCGGCCAAGTCCGCGCCGGATTCGATGAACACCCGGATCAGTTCGGCTTTTTTGCAGGATTTGAACGCACCCCGCTTTTTGAGCAGTTTTTCGAACAGAAAGGTCTGGGCCTTGGGATCCGCGAAAATTTCCAGCTTTTCCCCCAGGCCGAGCATTTCGCCGATGGTTTTCTTTTGGAGGTATTCCTCGGTGATCCGCCATTCCTTTTCCAGCTCGATGCCGAAGTGAGCCGCGATCTTTAACCGGGATTTGACATCGTACCGGTCCTGGAGAACCACCTGGATGGCGGCCTCCCGGAATGCGTCGTTGATCTGGACCATATCCATCTTGGTAATCAGGTCGAACAGGACATGATTTTTAATGGAGAAACAATAAGAGTTGTTATCGTCCTGCACCACGCTCTTTTTCCTGTACCCGCTATAAACGGCAAACCATAGGTCCAGGTCGTCGTTGGATTTGAGCAGGGAAAAAAGGGCCACCTGGGCCAGTTTCAACTCGTCATTCGAGGCCTGGATCCGGACCGGGATCTCGGTTTCATAAAATTTTTCCCGGAAATGGGTCCCGTGCCAGGGCACCCGGGGGCCGTCGCCGGGCATTTTTTTGTCGTTCTTTTCGGCTTTCTCTTGGACCCTGCTGGACCGGTAACACGCATCCTGGCCGAAACAGGCCCGCTCCTTGTAAACCGTTCCGTCCAGTTCGAGGATGGTGAGGTAGTGGGCGCACCCGCCGTTTTCCCCTTTTTTGCATTTGTCCGTGGGCTTGATCGGGTCGTATGACCAGGTGTTAAAGGAATTGTAATCTTGATTGTGGACATCGCCCTGGAACCGGAACCCGGTGGTTTTGAACTTTTTATAATAGGTGCTCTTTTTCCAATGTTTCACCAGGTGGTCATATTGCTTTCGCTTGTAACAGATCCGGTTGAGGCACCGGTGTTTTTCCGTGTCCATGCCCCAGAGGGTTTTCTGGACCTCGGAATTTTGACTGCACGTCTCGCATTTTTTCCGGTCGAACCGGGCGCCGGCCAACTGCGGGGACAGGTTGTCGATTTTCCTTTTAAGGTCTTTGACCGACGCGATGCCATCCTCCCGCCAGGACACCTCTTCCAGGACCCATTTGAAAAACTCGTTTCTCGTTTTTTTGTCTTTCAGGCGCATGAGCTGCTCCAGGTGGCCGTATTTCAGATCGTCCTTATCCCAGGCTTTCAGGATTTTTGGAGCCAGGTCCAGGACCGCCACCCGCCGGCGGATGTACCGGGCATCGATGCCGGTGCGGTCGGCCAGATCCTGGAGGGACCCGGCGCCTTTTTTGTCCAGGTAAATTTTAAAGCCCCGGGCCTCTTCCAGTTCGGTGAGGTCCTCGCGCTGGAGGTTTTCGATGGTCATGAGGTCAAAGGCGGTGTCATCGTCCATTTCCTGGACAATGGCCGGGATCCGGCAGTCGCTGTTTTCCGCCACGGCCTTGAGGGCCCGGAACCGGCGCTCGCCGAAAATGATTTCGTGCATGCCTTCGGGCGGGATCGGCCGGACCCGGATGGGTTGCAGGACCCCGTGGGCATCGATGGATTTCTTGAGCCCTTCAAATTTTATGCCGCTAAAATTGGTCCTGGAGTTCATGGGATTCGGCTGAATTCGGTCCAGCGATATTAATTGATAGGTTTCTTCTTGCATGGTTTTATCCTCTGCTGCTGTTCGATGTTTTTCATTTTAATCCTTTTTGGGTCTTCCGGGTTTTCGGCGTGGGATAGAGTTGAATTTTTCAACATCCTCTTTTTTAACCCACCAATCCCGACCCATTTTGGTTGCCGGTAGTTTTTTCCCGATTATGAGATACCGAACCCATGAAGTTGTGACCCCCAGGAGTTCGGCACATTCTTTTGTTGTGTATTGTTTCATGCCAATTAGATCTCCCTTAAATCATTTAAACACGTTTGGATCTCCGCGGTTATCATTTCCGGCAGATCGATTTCGTCAAGGATTTCAACCGCTGAATCCCGATAATAATCATCAAGCACCGTCAAAATTCTTTGCGTGATGTGCTTTGCCTTTGTGTGTAGGACTAATCTTTTTACCGCTGATGTGTCGTTGTAGTCTATCATGGTTAGACCTCCCTTTTTCCCCTTGCCCCTCCGAAGAGGGGCAGTTGATTGTTTTTGCTACCAGCCTTCTTCCTCTTCGATTCCAAGAATGTCATTCAAGCCAACAATCGCCCTGGCGATGTTGCCAACATGCCCCCAGTTTATTTCTTCGGGTGCAAATGCATTTTGGTGGTTTTCAAGATACGTCTCAAACATTTTGATTCGCCTTTTTGCTTTTTCCTGAATCTCTATATAGGCGTTAAGTGCTTTGGTGTTTTTTTCCATTTTATTTTCTCCTATGTTTGGGTTTTCTCTCATCTTGCCCTATTATAAAGCAATTATTGTGCCAGCGTGACGATTAAATAGCGAGAAAGCATAACTCCCTGTAATTGCACAGTAAAACCGATCAAGCAAAAACTAAAGGCGTGAAATAGTTGCTCAAGAATGACAATTTTCGGCACCAAAAACACCATTTTGTCACGTACGAAAAACAATAAGAAAATCACATGTTTAGAGTGCAGGAAAATACAACATGACAAACATTATACCGACCATTAAAATATTTAATACTTATTAAATAAATTTAAGGATTAAAAAACCTCAATACTATTTACAAGGCCGGAGCATCCTTGTAAACCCTTGAATAGCGGGGATTTGCGGGAAGTATTTGGAGAAGTAAAAAATCATCGTAAACCCTTTGATAGCGGGGGTTTTCAGAAAGTTGATGATGGTTGTAAAAATTGTTTTTTATCGGATTTTTTCTTTTTTAATTTTTTTTTTGGTTGAAGATTTTTCCTCCTTTTTTCGGATTTTAGGTCCGGTTATCATTTTGCGGCGCCAGTCATCGATAGCTGTTTTGTCGCTTTCCCATATACCGCCATCCATCTTGTTTGCCGGAAAATCCAAATTCCGAATCCAGTCCAAAACGGTGGCCTCGCTTCGGTTGACATATGCGCCGATTTCCTTCATGCCCTGCAATGCGGTTGATGATCTTTTGACCATTTTTCAATCTCCTTTTACCATCGGGTTTCTTTTGGTTTTTTCTTTTTGGGTTTGCCGGGTTCTTGTTTTTTTTCTTTGGGCCAGAACATCATCCCCAGAATCTCGTGGGCCACCAGGCAGAGGGATGCGCAGTCCCACAAATGATTATCCTCGCCGTCCGGGCAGTCCCAGACGCCTTGCTCGTTGACGAACTCGGCGGTCATGTGCCGGGCCCAGTCGGATGAAAATTCATTGTTTTCGTGCCAGGCCCCGGGATCGGACGGGGCGATCTCCAGGAGGCCGGAGAGTTCGTCCTTGAAATACTGGGTGTTGACGTTGATCCCCTTGAGCCCGCCGGGGATCTGTTTTTTGGTCCCGGGAAAATATTCCAGATTGGTCCAGGTATATTTGGTGGCCATGCGCTGCCGGCCGAACGATGGAAAAATCCGGCCCCGGTGTTTGAGACAGAACGTATAGACCTCGGAGGTTCGGTGCCCTAGGGCGTCCTGGACCACCATGGCCATGGCGTACGGGTTGCCCTCCGCGTCCATGTAGGTGTCCTGCCAGAGGACCCGTTCCAGGGCTCCGAAGGTGGTGACGTACCCTTCCCGGATCCCCCAGCTCTCCTTGACCAGCTCCGGGCCGCCGTATCCGAACGCCCGGATTCGGTACCAGAACCCATAGTCCTGGGTATCCACCCCGGCCACCAGCCCGGCCACCACATTGTCCCCGGGCACCCGCCCCAGGGGCCGGTCGTCCCGGAGCATCAGAATCCGGTCTTCGCTCCGTTCTTTTTGGGTAATCTTCCAGGGTTCTGCTGCATATCCGTTCTGGAAATCCTTCAGGGCGGTCTTTTGGGGGGATGTGTCATGGATGCCTTTGAGAAACGCCGCCGCGCACTCGCTCAGGGTCACGAACGGCGATATCCAGGCCGGCATATGAAAGCCGATGGCCTTGGGGTTGAATTCTTTCAAATAGGCGAACAGTTCGACATCCCCGGTCCTGGATCGGTATTCCCCGTGCCGGACCGCCAGATCCCGGAGCGGGTTCAGTCCGTCCATGTCGTCCCATGTTGCATCGCATTCCAGGCATACATAAAAGGCGGCCTGATCCCGGTGGATCGTTTTGGGATCCGCAGCCGAACCCCCGGGCCATTTGATTTGTTTGAAATCCATTTTATAGGCCGAACCGCAGTCCGGACACCGGACCCAATAATCGAAAACGACCTCTGCATCTTCGTTGAGCCCCTTGGAGATCCCCACGCCTTCGATGGTGGGGGACGACAGTCGCCAGAGTTTCCGCTTGTTCGGAAAATTGCGCATCCGTTTGCGGACCAGCTCCACCGGACCGGTTTCTTTTTTCCCCACCGTGACCGGGTTTTTGTTCTCCTCGTCGACAATCCCATAGGGCAGGGGCCGCTGGGACAGCCGGGCCGCGGACGTGGCCCAGGCAAAATAAATCTTGAGGTGCTGGAGCTTGATCCGCATGGTGGCCAGATCGTCCATATCCCCGGTAAGGTAGGACCGGAGCCGGGGCGAATCTTGGAGCATGGGCCGGATCCGGTCCTTGGAAAAGGTGCCGGCCTCTTTTTCGTCGGGAAACACAATCAAAACATTTCCAGGTGCCCGGTCTATGATATATCCCAGGCAGTTGGCCGCGCCCTGGGATTTTCCTCCCTGGGGCACCGCGCACACGATGATCTCCTCCACCGACGGGTAAAACGACGCGTCCATGATCCCGGTGAGATACTGGGCCGTGATGTTTTTCCAGGGTCCGGGGCGGGGCGAATCCTCGGGGAGAACGATGTGCCGCTCGGCCCAGACCGATGGCCGGATTTTGGATTTCCGGATGAGGATTTTCTTGTCTCCGGGCGAAAACGACACGGTGATGTGGTGCCGCGCCTGCAGCTCCTCCATGGACCAGGCCGGCAGCCATGCCGGATCGATGGAGATGGGCATCTCCAGGTGATGGGTAATGGGTAATGGGTTCATGGTTTATAAAAAATGCCTAAAATGATCTAAAGTGCCTAAAATGTCTAACTTTCGGCTTTTTCATAGATTTCGTTTTTTGATTAAATGCGATAATAACACCCTTCGCCAGCAGCCAGGCATTGCGTGCAATCGCTGTTCCGTGTCTCTCCCCTTTCTGTAATGCACCACCATCCCGAGCATCGAGAGCGCACCCTACCTGTAAAAATCATTTGAGCATATCCGGCATCAAAATCAGGACAGGCCGTCATTTTTCCCGATTCTATTGATAGTTTTAATGCTTCATCCATATCGTCAATAGTCAGCCCAATATGCAATGTGTCGTGGTGCGGTACTTTCATCCACAATTTTTTATTGCGGGTAAACCCGTATTGAGGGATTCCCTTGCGATGTAACCCCACAATTACCTCAGCTACTTTATCGGTCAGTTCTGGCAGACAATCGCCCCATGTCCACCATTGCAGCATTCTTTCAGCCCGTGGATTACGAAGTATATCTCTGAATTCGCGATGGAGGCGATCAATTATCGTATCGTGTGTATTTTCAATAAAAAACCGCAATGCGTGACGCTCTATATCGTTTATGACCATACCGCTCGGACAATATTGCATGCATTTGTCCGTTGCGAAGGCACACGTACCGCCCTCTGACGGTCGTCCGATAGGGAAATAAATTGAAGGACAATCGCAATCCATCATAATTATCCTAATTTCATTCATAATTTTTATATCTCCATTCGATATTCATCATTCGATATTCTCTGGTTCGCTTTTAAATCGCGGGGCGGGTGCCTCAACTTCCTCCTCTTTCCCGAAGGCGGCCCATTAATAGCCAAGAGGCGGTCAGACCGTTCGTCACCCAGCCCGCCCCGCGATTTAGTTTTTTCGGATCTCGATGCTGAGTTCGTCGATGTTGCCCATTTCATGGAGTAGGGCGTCTAGGTCCGCGTGGAACATCTCTGTCATGGTTTTGATTTTTTGCAGGTCTCCGTTCACGCCCCGGACATAGTCGATTCCCCGGATGGAGAACAACTGTTTGAGCGACGACTCGAAAACGCCGATTTTGATGGCAAAGACGACCTCGGCCTCGGTTTTGAGAATATATTTTCCTTCCAGGATCTCGTTCTTGTATTTATATTCGATGATCTGTTGCTGGAGGCGCTCCAGTTCCGCCTCCCGTCGGTCGGTTACCAGCTGATCACCCTGGTTCGCCCCGATGGTTTCCGCGGGTTTTTCCAGGCCGGCTTTGCGGATGTATGCCTTGATGTCGGATTCCAGGACCGTTTTGTCCGCCTGGAGCCGCAACAGTCCGGCTTTGCAATCCGCATACAGCTTGCTCTTTTGGATGGCATATCCCTGCCGGTTCAAATACTTGAGCACCTCGATCCGGTTCTCAAACACCGGCTCCTTTTCCCCCTCCAAATACGCGGCCAGCATCCTCGACGCCTTGTCATACGCATCAAGATTCTCCCGGGATGGATCCTTCACGACACGAACTTGTGCATCATGCTTGGCTCTGATCAACACTTTCAAATCATTGTCGCTTATTTTATCTATAATCTCAGTTAGACTCATATCATCTGCGGTCATTGCCATTAAATTTAAATCATGATAGATGTCATCAGCCAAAACATATCTCCGGTATGTTTGGTTAGGGCTGCCTGGATGCTGGTACACCCGGGCAGCCCGCTCCCCTGGTTTGCCCGTTAATTGTGATTCATTACTGCTTTTTTGCCGACAAAATCCTCCCACCGATTAACAATAACATCACAATAAACAGGGTCCAGCTCCATAATTCGAGACGCCCGGCCCGCCATTTCACAGGCAATTAATGTTGAGCCCGCCCCCCCGAACAGGTCCAGAACAATCCCGCCTCTTTTTGAGGAATTATAAACCGCTTTTTCAATCAGGGCTGTGGGTTTTATCGTCGGATGATCTTCGTTTTTTAACGGCTTGTTCACCCGCCAAATAGAAGTCAAAGAATCATTCCCGGAATAGACCACTTCATACTCCGGAACCTTTAAAACAAGGCTCTGGGCGCCGACGGTAAACGCCAGGGTTGCTGAATCAGCCCCTTCGGTTACTGTTAGATAATCTTCCAAATCAATAAAGGTGCTTTGCTTTCTATCGCCACACCAATTGTGGGGAGCTCCTGGCTTCCAGCCATAAAGAATCGGTTCATGGCACCAGTGATAATCCTGGCGGCCCAGAACAAATTGATTCTTCAACCATATAAGACACTGCTTTAATAACCACCCGGAATCTATCATGGCGGACCGGAAGTTCTTCCATTCGCCGTCAGAGTGGCAAATATATATAGCCCCGCCACGGCACGTATATAAAAACATATTCCGAAATGATTGATACAGTAGATTGTAGAACGCTTCGTCCGCCAAATTGTCATTTTTGATGGTCTTTTTTTCTCCTGTTTTTCCTTCGTAATTGACATTATAGGGCGGGTCGGTAAAAACCATCTCGGCAATATCTCCCGCCATTAATTTTTTTACATGGTATTTATTGGTAGCATCTCCACACAACAGCCTGTGAGATCCCAAATCCCACACAGTTCCTGGTTTGGATATCGGCTGTTTCGGAAAATCGGGAATTTCATCGGGATCGGTTAACCCTTTTTCCTTTTCGAGACTTCTTAACAACTCATCTATTTCATGTGTGTCGAAACCTGTGAGTTCTAAATCATATTCAATGGCCGCCAAATCTTTAAACTCTATCTGCAGGTTTTCCGGAAGCCAGCCGCTCTCGGCGACCTTGTTGTCGGCTATTCTGAAAGCCCGCACCTGCCCAGGTGTTAAATGCTCTATACGAACACAGGGGAGCTCATCCATGCCTAAATCCATGGCCGCCAAACGCATGGCATAACCGGCAATGATTCCATTTTCTTTATCAATCAAAACCGGAAGGTTAAACCCGAATTCTTCGATCGATCTTTTTATTTTTTCTATTTGTTTTTTCGGATGGTCTTTTGGGTTGTGAATATATGGAACCAGATCTTTGATTTTTAACATTTCGATTTTCATATCAATAAACTCCTAATCATCCAAATTTTTTAACCCCGAAAACCACCGCAAAATTTAAAAGCCCGGCGGCGAACCAATAAAGCCCGCTTCCCCACCGCCCGCAAACAAACAGCGGAACCGACGCCGCAAAGCTCTCGATCATGATGACAATCGGTAAAATGTTTAAAAATTTATCCATCTAATTTTTGCCCGTGATCAATTAACGATTTCGACCAGGCCGCTTTTGTGGCATCATCACAATGCGCCATGGCGTCCGTCCAGGTTGGCCAGCGGCCATGGATATTGTAAAAATAATACTGGTAACATAGGCTCTGT
>Ga0307379_10001472_pt1 | contig 37219 bp, 33 predicted proteins | sample UN2MG_FD_202237 | JGI IMG/M metagenome (GOLD analysis project Ga0307379, IMG submission 202237) | Soil microbial communities from Risofladan, Vaasa, Finland - UN-2 | ecosystem: Environmental > Terrestrial > Soil > Coastal area > Acid sulfate soil | place: Finland: Risofladan, Vaasa | collected...
GCACCAGCTAAAAATAAGGCTAAATGGTCGGGCAACCAGGCTAGCTTACTAATTTCCGTGGCGAAGCGGCTTATATTATATCTGATGTGGGCTAGCCAATGAGAGAACAGGCCATCCTCTTATTAATAATAACTTACCTTGCCTAAGTCTGCAATCACCCAAAGGTAATGTTTTAGATAGGAAAATAGTCCTAGAAGAAAAGGAGGTGATTCCAATATCACTGGACGATAGGGAAAGACCTGTGGACGCTCGGGAAAGACCGATTGATATAAAAATCTAATAAAAGGAGTAATAAATTGAAAAGGAAAATTTTAAGTATCTTCCTTACCCTGGTGCTGGTCTGTAGCTTCAGCCTGGTGACGGCGGTGCCAGTGGCGGCAAATGGAGCGATTCTTGAGGTCAATGGGCCTCCTGTGCAATTAGCTACCGGCGCATTGAACTTGGGCAGCTTCTCGCCCGATGGAAGCAAGATCGTATATGGAGGTGCCGGCATTTGGGTTATGAATGCCGATGGTTCCGAGCCACATGGCATCTACAGTGGCGCCCGGCCCAACTGGGGGCTTCCCATAGACGGTTACCCAGACGGGCTGATCGCCATCGGCGGCACTGGTATCACCATAATAACGCCTGACGGGACTCTGGTTAAGACCATTGATACGTCTCATCTGGTCTATACTGAGGCAACAATAACCGCAACGCACAGCCTCGACTGGTCACCTGACGGTACCAAGCTGGCCTTCTCTGATAGCTGGGCAGGGACGGCGGGCATATGGACAGTCGATTATGCAACAGGTGACCTAACTCAGATAACCGACTATACCAAGACGGCCTACTCTCCCACCTGGTCACCTGACGGCACTGAGATAGCCTGCGCTTGGGGACCCAGTTCTGACATGTATGTTGGTGTCTTCAGTTCAGCCGGGGCTTCAGGTGGTTCAGCTCCACTCAGAACAATCGGTATCGGTGGAAGCTATGGCGGCGATTACCCCGACTGGGGTGCTAACGGCAAAATAGCCTATCACGATAGTACCAAGGCCCTCCATGTGATGAACGCCAATGGAAATGACGACACGGTGGTGTTTGCTGGTCCAGCGGCTATGGTAGCGTGGTCACCCGATGGTCAAACATTGGCTTACAATGACGCTACTAGCGGGCTTTTCGGAAACGTATGGACGCGTGGCTATCCATATGCCACTATTCAGGCAGCGGTAACGGATGCCAATCCCGGCGACACCATCATCGTGGCGGATGGGGCGTATATCGAGAACGTCACCATTAACAAAACACTGACCCTTCTTTCCACCAGTGGCAGAGCGAACACAACGATCCAGGGGGACATAGCCCTGGGTGGTGAGCTGGGAACGGTGTTCGTCACCAACAACACTGATGGCGTTCAGATTGGCGATATAGGTCAAGGCTTCACTATCATCGGTATTGACGGTACCCCAGGATTGGAAAAGGCAGCGGTTTACTTCCAGGGTAACCACAGCAATGCCGTCATCAAGGGCAATGACATTGTTGCCAATGGCGACGCTGGTCTTTTAACCGAATGGGGTGCGACGATAACCGGTTTCGTGATCTCCGACAACGAGTTCTCCGGGCAAACCTTTATTGGTACCCCTGGAGGCGAGGGCTTCGACGCACAATTCACGGAGCCTAACGTGCCGCGGCAATTGGCTAACATGGGCGGTGGGTCCGGTGGAGGCAGCACCTCAGCTATCACCTTTACCGAAAACCATATCACTGGAACAGCCGGTGGTATCAACAGCGAGAATAATCCCCAGGGCAACACGTTGGTTACCATTGATTCGGTTGGAAGCACGATTACCGGCAATGTCTTTGAAGGCACGACGACACGCTATGGCACAAGCCTTCGAGCTCGTGGTCCAAACGCTGTCATCACCGGAAACGACTTCAGGAGCACTGGCCTTACACCTAGTAATGGTCATCTATACCTTGAAAACAACCCCATCGACAGTGCCCTGATAGCAGCAAATACGTTCGACAAAGGCGTATATGTCGAAAGCGCAAGCGGGGGGACAATTGGCTTGAGCATCCAAGGCTTTGTGAGTGCTGTGCCGGAAGATACGACCATCAATGTTTTGGCGGGGACTTACATTGAGAAGCTGACCATTACCAAGCCTCTCTTGCTGGTCGGCAAAGGCCTCATCCGGCCAGTGGTGGATATCCCGGACGGAGATGACGCAGGGGTAACCATCACCGCTAGTGACGTCACCGTTGAGAATATTTATTTCTACCGGCAGGATCGTGACGGTTGGTCCAACTGTATCATCAATATCCCAAGGGGTGGTAGTTGGGGTGCCTATACCATCGAGTATGAGCGAATAACCTTCCGCAACGTCCTATTTGAAGGAGCTGCGCGAGGTGCGTTCATCACCGCTGGAGACTTGACTATCGAAGGCTGTGAATTCAAGGGACAGCTCGATGATGCACTGTATTTTGATGCAGTGTCTGGCACAACCCTCATTTCCGGAAACAGGTTTGAGGGAGATACCGAAAGTACAGTTGCGAGCCGGAAGGCTATCCTCTTTGAGAACTTCGATGATAGTGACCCCGCTAATAGTGGAACGATAAGAATAGAATCCAACGTTGTAGACGGGACGACCAACTTGCTGGTTTACAACCAGTGGATTCAGCGCGATGGCGTTGGGCCAGTCGACATCAGGGTAGTCGGGAACAGTATCCTTGACTTAGAGAGCTTTGAAGGTTGGGATGATATCGGTAGCGCAGTTGTGATCTTTGATGCTCGATGGCTTGGGGGCGCAGGCCCCGATTTCAGCAAGGTCGGCAGCGTAGTGGTACAAATGAATGACTTCTCAGGTGTACCTGAGAACCGCTGGGGAGTCCTTGGCCCGCCCGAGGTCGGGGTCGATGCCACCCTCAACTGGTGGGGCTCAGTAAATGGCCCAGAGCATGCTGGGAATACCTTTAATGTCGGCTTTCAGGGGGCCAAGGTTAGCGACCAAGTTGACTATGTGCCGTGGCTAGATGCCTCAGGTGGGGAGCCATTTGCGCCAGTGAGGACCACAGACCCTGAAGGTGGCTTTGCCTCAATTCAGGCGGGTGTGACTGCGTCGAATGCTGCTGGCACCGTTAGTGTGGCGGCGGGGACTTACACCGAGAATCTTAACATACCTGTAGGCAAAGATAACCTGCGGCTACTCGGAGCGGGTGTGCCAGATACTATCCTGTCGCCGGCTTCAGGTACAGCCATTTCTGTATCTAGCCCGGTAATCATCAAGGGCTTTTATATATTACAGAGTGACAGCTCAACAGGTATACAAATGATGGGAGCAGGAGCTAGCGGGACAAGTGAGAACCCAGGCATAATTGATGCTAATAAGCTTGAATCACCTTCTGCCAGTAGAGGAAACGGTATTGACTTTAAAGACTACGATATCAATTATTGGGTGATAAAGGATAACGAGCTTATTAACCGCAAACTGGCCATTTACCTTAACCGAGCGAGTCACCTTGTAATAATCGGCAATACCTTGACTGGCTACAAGGAAGGCATAGGCATGAATTGGGATGGTGAGCCGGCTCACGATTTGACAATTGTGGGCAATAAGTTCTTGGGAACTGATTATCCCTTTACTGAACAGGAACTTCTTGAGAAGGCCGCGATTATGCTGGGTGAGGTATCATACGATGTGCTCATAGCCGGTAATACCATCACCGATAGCCCCAGCGGAATCAGGATACCCGATCATGCAGAAGGTGTCACCAATTTATCCAATGTCCACATAAACGTCAACGACATTTATAACAATGCCAACTATGGGATAATAAATGACGTTTCTGTAGAAGTCGATGCCACCTACAACTGGTGGGGCTCGGTCAATGGACCGGGACAGGATGAAGCCAACGGAGTCCTTGGTGATGTAGACTACAGCCCCTGGCTGCCAGGCGAGTGGGAAGATTACTTCGACGATGAAGGAAACCCGATACACAGCGATAACGATGGCTTCTCCGACCTGGATGAGTACTGGCTGGGGACTGACCCTGATGACGATACTGACTTTCCTGGCGCTACTATAGACCCAGGGCAAGTGGATACCGCCTATGTCGCAGGGGACGACCCTAGTGAGGTTAACCTCCAAGATTCAGAGGGAGGAACCATCGCCAATGTCGACATCTCTGGTGGCGGGGATGGCTCAGGCACCATTACTGGTGCCCGCTACACTGATGCGCTCGAACCAATAGAAACTACGCTTTCCGTAGGCACTGGTACGAGCGGTGTTGTTTTCCTTGATGTTCGCGTCACTGGCTACACCGAGGGCATAGCCCACATAAGTGTTCCTTATCCCGATGAGGAGCTTGAGCCTGAAGGTGGCGATGGCATTGTTGACGAGACCGATATAGACGAGAATACCCTCGGACTCTACTACTGGGATGAGGCTGCCGATCCTGATCCTATGTGGCGCCTTGCCGATAACAATGAAGTAGATACCGCTCTTAACACTGTCAGCGGTGATATCCCGGTGAGTGCCCTTACCGGCACCCCTGTCGGTATGGGTGGTTACCTTGAGGATGAGGCTGCAGTGGCTATTGAGAGCATTCTCAATCTAAACTACAGTGTCGAGGGTGCCCCCGGGGGTACTGTAACTCTGACCATCGATACTAATACTGCCTTCTTGGGAGCGGCTACTATAGACCTTATTTTTGACCCAAGGGTGGTAGAGGTGGTCGCTGGTGAGAACAGTGTCTTTGATACCCTGACGGTGAACCCCGACTACGCACATTTTGGCGACGACACTCAGATAGCACGCTTTGTGGCTAATCAGGCGTTCGAAGCCGGCGTAAATGCTACTGGTGGTGTGGTAGTAGCCGAGGTTAAGCTCAACGCAGTGGGCAGCACCATGGATGAATCGCCATTGACACTTGAGGTCATCACCTTGAAGGACAATAAGGGCGATACTATACCGCTCACTTTAGGGGCTAATGACAGCATTGCTATCGTTGGCGGAATTGGTGATGCCGACCGTAGTGGCAAGGTAGATGCCTTTGACTGCGTCTATATCGCCCGGGCCATTGCTGGTTTCCCAGGCTGGAGCATCGACACACCTACTATGGATGTTAGTGGCGATGATATGGTAGATGCTTGGGACTGCACCTACTTGGCGCGACACCTCGTCGGCATTCTTGGCTATCCACTAGGAGGCTAACATGAGCAGAGTTAAGACACTACTAATAGCAATTATCTTGGTGGTGGGGATTCTATTCCCCACCACCACCCTAGCTAGTCCGGGGGCAACTGTATCTATCACTGATGCCACACTACCCACCGGAGCTAGCGGCTCAGTGGTGCTGTCGATTAGCGGTGCCACTGAACCAGTGTCCTGTGTTGATGTTGACGTTACCTATGACCCAGCAGTGGTGGAGGTTACCGGTGCCTCAGGCAGCGACTTTGATAGCCTAGTGAGCAACATTGAGAGTGGTCATACTCACTTGGTAGCCTTTGTTACTTCCCCGAAAGGGTTAACCGGCACCATTAAGGTAGCCGATATTACCCTGACGAGGCTTGGTGGTGAGAGTGAACTAGCCCTAGATGTAATAACGCTAAAGGATGATGATGGCAACTCTATCCCATTTACTCCAGACAACGGATGGGTTGCAGGAGTTGCAGCTGACGTTATCCCTCCCACAGTGACTAGCACCTCACCGGCCAGTGGTGCCACCGGAGTAGCTATCACCGCTACGGTGAGGGCTACCTTCAGTGAGCCTATTGATTCTGGCACCTTAGCCTTTAGTGTAGGCGGAGTAAGTGGCACTACAACCTATACTGGTACTACAGCTACCTTTACCCCTGGTGCCAACCTCGGCTACAGCAGGAGTTATACCGCCAGTGTCTCAGCAAGCGACCTCGTCGGTAATCCAATGGCAGCAGCCTATAGTTGGAGCTTCACCACCGGGGCTGCACCCGCACCAGTTTATGTTGGAGGTGGGGGAGACTACGAACCTCCAGCTCCACCACCGGGCACTACTGATGTCAGTGGAAAGGTGACCACGACTGGTCGTTTCACAAGGGCGGTCACCGCCATTTCCGAGGATGAATTGTGCACTCTTACCATTCCCAGGGACACGGTAGGCCTGACCGAGGAACTGGAGCCCCTCGACGAGATAACCATACTGGAAATGGATGAGCCACCACCTCCACCGGAGGATGCCCATGTTATTGGGCTGGCCTATGACTTCGGTCCTGATGGGGCTACCTTCGACCCAGCGATTACCTTAACCTGGAGCTATGACCCGGCCGACATTCCTGAAGGTGTTGCTGAGGAGGATCTGGTTATCGCCTACTACGATGAGGAGGCTGGTGAGTGGGTTGAACTTGAGGGCTGTGTGGTTGACCCCGAGAACAAAACTATCACGGCTCCGTTTAGCCACTTCACCACCTTTGCCATCGTTGTTTCTATCCCGACACCGCCACTGGCACCAGCCGCCTTCTCGGTGACAAATCTCTCGGTTAAGCCGCTGCAGGTTCAGCCCAGGGAGGCAGTAACCATCACTGTTTTGGTGGCCAATACTGGCGGTACTGAGGGGAGCTATACCGTAGTCCTGAAATTAAATGGGGTGAAGGAAGCGGAGAAGAGGGTAACTGTTGCTGCGGGTAGAAGCCAGAGTGTTAGTTTTAGCGTATCCAAAGAGGATGCTGGCAACTACAGTCTGGTCGTGGATGGGTTGAGTGCTAGTTTTACCGTAGTAGCACCGGCTCCGGTGGTAGCACCGGCACCGGCGCCGCCACCACCAGCACCAGCCCCAGCACCACCAGCGCCAGTCCCGCCAGCCCCAGCACCACCAGAGATAATTCCGCCAACAGCACCCAACTGGCCTCTGCTCGGCGGGATTATAGCGGCGACGGTAATAGTGGCAGTGCTCGTTTTCTTCCTGATTAGGAGGAGGCGAGCCTATTAAATGATATCATCGCCTGGTGGGCTCGGGAAAGTTCACCAGGCGATGAGGATCTCCTTTATTCCCTTTCCCTGATACTTACCACCGACCTCAGGGTGGATGCAGGCATCGGTTTGGGGTTCGATATAAACCAGGCCTCTGTCGGTGGTATCAAAGGCGACAACCGCGTGCTGTCCCCTCTCAAAGCCGAGCAGGACGAAAGCACACCTCAAACCCTCGGCCTCAGCATTATTGCAGACCTCGGTGGTGAAGTGCCGGCACTCGTATTTATTAAGGACAAACTCGTTCCGGCTGGTGGGGTCTCTGAGGATAAAATCCCTGAGCTCTTGAAAAGTGGGGTTTTTGAGTACAATATCCTGGCCGCTTGAGCCTTCACCATCACTTGAGACGAAGATATCCGTTGCTGAAGGTTCAGAGACCTCTATTTGGACTGTTTCTCGCAGGATTGTGTTGTTATCGTAGTGAGGATAAGGCCAAACCGAGACAAGTAATAAGGCGATGAGGGGAAGAATCAACTTCGTTCTCATACCGGATTGCCCCTCTTGGTCTCGGAGATAGCATCGACTCATTAAAGCTGGAAAAGCTAACGGTAGTCTTCATCAAAAATACTCCAAAAAGTATTGACTATTTCCCTTTCCTATAGTAGGATGAGAACTGCCCCTTTGACGGGACGCGAACTTAGTAGAAAGGTGGTGAGCTGATCTACATGGGGGGTTGACTTGTTAGAGGGGTTTTGTTTTACCTCCTTTACTTGATACGTTTAAACTCTACTACACATATATATCAAGCGCTATAGCTCAAAGGTTCTATTTCTAATAGGAATTTAGTCCTACCCGGGTGGGTGGGTAAAAAGGCCCCCTTTCCCCTTGGTAAGGGGAAGGGGGCTACTTGAAAACGGGCTTTAGCCAGGCGCTTTACCAGGAGAGTCCCTGCTTCACCTAATGGACGCACCAGAATCGAAATCTGGGCGTTTTCCCCGGGGTGGTGAAACATAAATCTCTACCCTTGTTTAGAGAGGGGCGGAGCCCTAGTGCAATCACCGACTTCTAACTCGGTAGGCTAACTGATAGATATTTGGATGACATTATTGACCATGGCAGCCAGTTCAATAAGAGCGAGAACGGATAGCCCCGCATAGGCAACCAGCTTTAAGCGTCTTACTTTCCACAATAACCAGCCGATAGAGAAGCAAAACGCAGTGCTTATTATTATACCAAGAGCAAGCCCGTAGTAATCAAAGAGTACCCGACTCTGCCACATCTCAGCAAAACCAAGGTACTTAATTGCAATATATGTGATGACAGAATCAAAGACGACAAAACCAAGATACGACCCCATGAGAATATTTAACAAACTTAGCCTCCAAACTTGCTCAAAAAGGAGAGGCATCCTTTTTGCTGGACACCTCTCCCTTTCCATCGCCAGTATTCTTAATTAATGCCCGGTGGTAACTAGGGTAGTACTACTTGGGTCACCGTTCCAAACGCATCACAAGTATAGGTGCCCTTGGTGAACTGCTGGGCGACATAGTTGACCGTGGTGTTGTCACTGTCATTGGCATCTATATCGTGCCCATAGAGCAAATATCCATCCTTGTCATCAGCTTGGTATGGTTCTCCGTTCGGGTCATTTACCTTTTGACCCGCAGTCATACAGGCTGAGATCAGGTCGGGGAATTCGCTCATGTTAGCGGTAGCTGCGCTTACCGGGTTGGGTAAAGTGCTCAGCTGGTTATCCACCATCATGGCTATCACAGCTGTCTGGATATTGGCGAGTTCGGTTTCCAGTGCCTCCTCTTCGCCAGCATCAATGAACCTGGACACATTGGGGATGACCACCGCTGCTAGCACTCCGAGGATAGCAACCACGATCAGAAGCTCAATTAATGTAAAGCCCCTCTCCCCTTTTCTGGGTAATCTCATTTCTCACCTCCTTTCTTCTAACTAGTTGAGCTATACCTCAACTGTTAGTTATTATTTAATTTACACTTTATGCCACACTGGGCCGGACTTCCATACCTCAAAGGGATGATTCCCCCTCACCCAAAAGGATGATAATAGTTGAGCTATCACACAACTTAGTTGATATTTATACTCTAGTGCACATACAAATCTACTTCAATAGCTCGAAAGTCAGGTTTTCGATGGTAAAATAGTCCTAGACTTTGTTTTAAGTAGGGCGGCGACTCCTAGGGAACCACAGATGTCAAGCACCGTCTCGTCTTATCTTTTTGCGCCCCGGTTCCCGTTTGGGGACTTCGGTCCTGATGATCTTGAGGTCCACACCACACTGGTCACATTTTCGATGTCGGGCATAGCGCAGTGCCCAACCAAAATACCTAGCTCCACACTTTGGACACTTTCCCTGAAGTATAGCGGTACCTCCACAATCGAATCTTAGTTAATTCTACCATTGCTTGTTTCTGGCGGTTTCAATAGGGAAAAAGTCACAGTTTCGGCAGTACTTTAGTAAGAGAGACCGAGTCCCCCTCTCCTTTTGAAGGAGAGGGGGACTAAGGGGGTGAGGTAGACATTGTCCGGGCTAATGTCTAGTAAAACTGGCTTGGGGCTGTAGCTGGCCTTATGCGGACATTGTCCAGCCCGCTGTCCGGAAATTAAAGAGGGGTGGCATCGCCTCTCTTCTATTTTATCAACGGTGGTAAATATTTTTGCTAAACCCCTTGACAAAGACGGCATACTTCTGTATATTTATTGTGTGCGACATTCCACGGTTACTATTCGGGTAACAAAAGAAACTAGAGACAGGTTGCATACCGTCAAAAATCCTGGGCAAACTCTGGACGGCATTATAACCCAGCTCGTTGACCTATGGGAAAAGGCAAAAAAGCAGGAAACTGAGGAAGAAAAGAAGGTTAAATAGAAAAGACCTGTTGGAGCAGGTCTTTCTGGGGTAATAACCTAGACAATGATGAGTTGTTATTATTTTAAAACAATCTCCGGAATAAGTCAAGCAAAAGGGCTCAGAGACCCCGAGTGCGGGTGTACCTTTGAGCCCTTCGTTTTTATTGAGTGTAGGCGGGCTCTGCCAGGGGAGACCGGGGTAGACGGACTGGCGCCGGTGCCCCTCCCGTTACAGCCCTGGGCATAATCGAGCTTAGTGGCAGGGCCCACCTGCCAATTAAAATAGAATAAAATAACTAAGGAGGTTATAAAAGGTGTCTACTCGACAATACATCGTTAACCTAAACCAACTTCAGGACATTTCCACCTTTTCTCCGCCGCTTCATACCAAGACTACCGAGCGAAAGTTAATTGATGAGACCAAGGGTGCCCGGAATTTCGCATTGTGGCACGGAGAAGTAGGACCGGGTGGCATGGTGGAACTTCATGTCCATGAGGAGATGGAGAAGGCCATCATCATTCTGGACGGGGAGTGTCTTTTCAAGCTGGATGACCAGGAATACCGATTGGGCAAGGGGGATATTGTCTTTGTGCCTCCCAAGTATCCTCACCAACTGTCAACGGTGGGCACCACGACACTGAAGACGCTGGTAATCATGGCGCCACCGCCAGCCTCTCTTAAGGAGTGGCACAAGATTTAAGCGTTCAGGGCTCACCTGCCAATTAAAATAGACAAAGTAAATGGCAGCTAAAAGAAAACTTTTGTAAGGAGCAAAGTCTTATAAAGGGTAGGAGGATAAGGAAGTGATAATTGATGGTCATGCCCATCTATGGGAGAAGCGGGAAGCCTTCCCAGACGTATTCGTGAATTCGCTATGTCGTATATGGGAGTCAAGAGAAGGGAAAGAGGGCATGGAAAGGCACTTGGCGACCCTTGATCATGGTACGGTTGAGGATCTTATTAATGATATGGATGAAGCTGGCGTTGATAAAGCTGTAGTTTCTCCAGTAGATTTTGGAATCTTGTGTGAGGAAGAACCGAGGATCCCTATATTGAGACAAAACGAGTATGTGGCAGAATCTCAGGAGAAGTACCCCGACCGGATTATAGGCTTTGTAGGTGTTGAGGCGTTAAGGAATACTGCGATTGAAATCCTAGAAAAAGGTGTGACTGAGTGGGGACTAAAAGGTGTCAAGATTTTTACAACTAGGTATAAAGCAACTGATGAGAGAATCCAGCCATTTTTGGAAAAGGTAAACGAGCTGGAGTTCCCGGTTCTGTTCCATCAAGGTATAGGTCCACTACCTTTCCTCATGCAGTATGGTAACCCAGCAGATTTGGATGTCTTGGCACTGAGATACCCCAAGATGAAGATTATAGCCGCGCATGTTGCAAGGGGTTGGGATGATTTTCTTACCGAAATGTTAACATATAGGGTAGGGAGAATCTATACAGATTTATCGGCGAAACAACCTCTTTTCCTTTCCAGTCCCTGGCGTTTCACTATGCAAATGAGGTATCTAATGGATAGAATTCCGAACTCGGTTTTAATGGGCACCGATTGGCCAACACTTACAAGCTCGCCCCTACCAACATACAAAGAGTGGTTTGATATTATTAGAAATCTGAAAATACCGGAACAGGTTCTGCAGTTGGGGTTAGGGATAAAAGACTTCTCACAATATGAAAAAGACCTCATCTTAGGAGAAAATGCTAAGCATCTACTTGGAATAGAGTAGGTTCGGTGGGAGGCATAACCCGACCGAGAAGGGGGTGATAGATGAAATAGGACTAAATATTTAAGGTTGGCAGACTAAAATCTTAAAAGGAGAAAAAATGAAAGGAAAACGATCGTTAAAACTAGTTGGTGCCATCTTTTTGGCAGTATTGATAGCCATACCGTTTGCTGCCGGCTGTGCTGCTCCAGCCCCGGCTCCAGCCCCGGCTCCAGCCCCGGCTCCAGCCCCGGCTCCAGCCCCGGCTCCAGCCCCGGCTCCGGCGCCTGCTCCTGCACCGACTCCGGCACCAGCACCAGCGGAAGAGGTATTTAAGTGGAAGTGCCAGTCGATTTATGCGGCAGGAAGTGTTTGGTACGAATTTGGAGTGAATCTTTGTGAGGATGTCGAGAAGATGAGTGGTGGGCGATTAGTAATCACCAACAACCAGGCTGGTGCATTAGTGCCTTTTATGCAAGAGCTGGATGCATGTCAGAAGGGAACGATAGATGTCATGATGGTTCCCGCCGCTTTCTACAAGGGGATATTAGGTGAATCCGTCAACCTTTTTGGTGGTAGTTATCCCGGCGGACCAGGGCCAAGTGAGTGGGTTATGTGGTACCTCGAAGGCGGCGGACGAGAGATGTACAATGAGATGCTAGCGAACAAAGGCTATGACAAGATAGAGCACATTGGATACTGGGGCATGTCATCGGCTGAGGGTTTTGCCTGGTCCAACAAACCACTAGATAGTCTGGACGCCTTTAAGGGAGTGAAGTTCCGCTCCATGGGCATGTGGGCGGCTGTCCTGGATAAGCTCGGAGCTGCAGTAGTCAGTGTGCCGGGTGGGGAACTATATTCGGCGATGGAACGAGGGGTCATAGACGCCTTCGAATTTACAACACCAGGCAATGACGTCACCATGGGTTTCACCGAGATTGCTAAATACTGGCATGGGCCGGGAATCCAAGCAGCTATGGGAGCTTGTGAGTTAAACATTAACAAAGACAAATGGAATGAGCTGCCTGCTGACCTTCAGGAGATAGTCAGGAAAGCAGTGGATGCAAATTTGTTCAAAACATGGGCTACGATGGATGCTTTGGACGTGGAAGCCATGGCCTTTATCCAAGAAGCAGGTCTGGAAATAATAGTCATCCCGCAAGAGGTACTGGACGAGATGGTACGAGTTACGACTGAAGTCATGGATGCTACGGCTGACGAGGACCCCTTCTTCAAGAAAGTTCTGGCGTCGCATAGGGATTTCCTGAGAGACTATAGAAACTTGAAATCCTTGGTGCAACCCTAATAGACACCGTCACTTAGTCGCTCCGAGGTCGCCTCGGAGCGACTAAGGGTATTGTTCGGTTTTTAACTTATTCACCGCTACGAGGTTACATAATAGTGAGAATTTTATTAGATAGGGTCGATTCTATCAGCGAGTGGAGCGGTAGGGTTGTTTGCTGGCTGATCCTAGCGCTCATATTTGCCATCACCTTTGATGTTGGACTGAGGTACCTTTTCTCTGCGCCAACGGCGTGGTCGTATGACCTCAGCTATATGTTGGGTGGTAGTTTCATGGTGCTGGGGGGTGCGTATACCCTTCTTCATAAAGGACACATCCGTGTCGACATTGTCTATGGCAGACTTAGCCCCAGAGTACAAACCATCCTTGATACCATTCTTACATTTTTTATCTTCTTCCCGTTTATGTCTGTATTGCTCTACTATTCTATCGATTTTGCGGTGCACTCTGTTGTAAGAAACGAGGTTTCATCCATCAGTGTCTGGGCACCTGTTATGTGGCCATTTAGATGGGCGATAGTAATAGCAATCTCCCTTTTCCTGCTTCAAGGGATATGCTGGTTCATCCGTAATGTCTCATCATTCATAGGGGGTAAGGCTTGTGATTGATGTGAGCCCGGGGATTGCCACTCTGGTAATGATCGCGGCGGTGATAGCAGCTGTCCTAATAGGGTATCCGCTGGTTTTTTCTATAGGCGGCATAGCACTGCTCCTTGGTTTTCTGGCATGGGGAACTAGTTTTTTCCCCACCATATATTTCGCTCTTTGGGGTATAGCGACGAATTATACATTCCTGGCGGTTCCACTCTTTATTTTTATGGGGATGATGATGGGGCGCTCGGGGGTGGCTGATAAACTTTTCGGAGTACTACATCTATGGTTGGGGGGCCTCAGGGGTGGTCTGGCGATAGCAACGGTGATGCTTGGCACTGCGGTGGCGGCATGTGTTGGCGTCATAGGCGCCTCTGTCAGCATGCTAGGCCTCCTTGCCCTTCCTGCGATGCTTGAGCGCAATTATAACAAAGAACTGGCTTGCGGTGCAATCTGCGCCGGGGGTACCCTCGGTATTCTCATCCCGCCTAGCGTAATGTTGGTCATCTACGGACCCACCGCTTCCATCTCAGTGGGAAAGTTATTTATGGGTGCCTTCATGCCAGGACTCCTGCTCTCCACCCTGTATAGTTCATATATTGCGATCCGTTCCTATATTCAGAAGGGATTGGCACCTAGTATCCCACTTGAACAAAGAACAGCACCACTGGGGACGAAGGTAAAACTACTCTTTACGTCTTTATTTCCTATTCTGTTTGTCATCGTTGCCGTACTCGGTAGTATCTTCTTCGGAATAGCGGCTCCCACGGAGGCAGCCGCGGTAGGCGCGCTCGCCTCTATAATTCTGGTGGCTGGTTACAAGAAATTAAACTTGACCGTGCTCAACGAAACTATGTACGGCACGCTAAAAATAGGATCCTATGTGATATTCTTTGCCGCTGCCGCCATTGCCTTCACCAACGTTTTCCTTGGGCTGGGATGCGGCAATGTGGTGTCAGATTTAATATTGAGTGCGCCCTTCGGTAGATGGGGCGCCTTTGCGGTCGTGATGTTACTGGTCTTTGTCTTGGGAATGTTTGTTGACTGGGTAGGAATCATCTTTATCATGGTTCCCATAATTACACCCATTGGTGTTGCCCTTGGTTTTGACAAAATATGGTTTGCTGTGATGGTATGTGTGAACCTCCAGATGGCTTTCCTGAGTCCCCCCTTGGCTTATGCCATCTTCTACCTCAAGGGCGTAACTACCCCGGAAATGGGAATAGACACCATTCATATAATACGCGGGGTGATACCATACATTGCACTGATAGCAGTAGCCCTTGTATTGATGACCGTCTTTCCCGAGATAGTTACCTGGCTGCCAGGTATGATGGTGAAGTGAGTATTTATTTATCAGTGGTTTAGAGATGGTAACAAAGGGTAGCATCGGGGAGAAGTGGACAAGTTTGGATACTTACACACAAGCAAAAGCAGAAAAGGAGGCAAGGAATAGAGATGAAAACCGCAAAGTGTACAGGAAAAGTCCAAACTGTAGTGGGTCTGATTGAACCGGAAGATTTAGGGATTACGCTCCCCCATGAACACCTTCTTATAGATCAAACGGTTGGATTTATTGAGCCAAAGGAAACCAGTGCGAGATTGCTGGCTCACCAGCCAGTGAGCTTGGAAAACCTCAGTTGGCTCCGTTATCATCCGTACGAGAACTTTGATAACATGCAGTTATTGGACGAGCAAGAAGCTATTGACGAAGCCATGCTTTACCAACGAGCGAAAGGGAAGACAATTGTCGATGTCACCATTACCGGTATTGGTCGTAACCCCAAAGCACTAGCGCGTATTTCGCAAGCTACAGGATTAAACATAGTTATGGGCTCAGGATACTACGTAGAGGGGTCATACTCGAAAGAGATGATGGATGCCAAGACCGAGGAGGAGATTACCGAAGAGATTGTCAAGGATATAACCGTTGGTGTTGATGATACTGGAATTCGTTCTGGAGTTATCGGTGAGCTTGGCTGTTCGTGGCCACTACACGATAATGAACGGAAAGTTTTACGGGCAGCGGCTCAGGCCCAACAGCGTACCGGAGCATCCATAAGTGTACATCCGGGACGCAATCGGAAAGCCCCGTTTGAGGTTATGGAAATCCTGGGGGAAGCTGGTGCCGACCTAAACCGTATCATTATGTGCCATATTGATAGTCGCCTCCGTGACCACAGCGAACGCATTGAATTACTAAAAACAGGTTGCGTCGCTGAATACGACCTCTGGGGTTGGGAGGGGCACTTCCCCTCGTACTTGACGGCTGAAGGCTTCCTGGACCTCCCGAATGATACGCAACGTATTTACGAAGTCCGCCAGCTTATCGAAGCAGGATACATAGCTCAAATCTTTATGTCACACGATATTTGCACCAAAAATCGTCTCTGCCGCTATGGTGGGTGGGGCTACTCCCACATTTTAAATTATGTGGTGCCCATGATGCTACAAAGAGGCATGACTCAGGAACAGATAAATACAATGATGGTAGAGAACCCGAAGAGGCTCCTGCCCTTCGTTTAGAGGATAGTTGATAGAGGTGGCAATATAGAAGCGACTTGGTGCCAAGCATGATGAACAAAAGGAGGATAGAAAAGTGCCCATATCAACATTTACAGGAAAAGTCCAAACTGTAGTGGGTCTGATTGAACCGGAAGATTTAGGGATTACGCTCCCCCATGAACACCTTCTTGTAGATCAAACGGTTGGAGGGGTATATTTTATTGAGCCAAAGGAAACCAGTGCGAGATTGCTGGCTCACCAGCCAGTGAGCTTGGAAAACCTCAGTTGGGTTCGTTATAACATGAAAGATAATCTGGACAACATGATGCTGCTCGATGAGCAGATGGCTATCAAGGAGGCAATGCTGTACAAGCTTCGAGGAGGCAAGACCATCGTTGATCAAACAAATGTTGGGATCGGTCGCGACCCTGAAGCCCTGGCTCGCATCTCACGGGCAACAGGCCTCAACATAATCATGGGCTCAGGATACTACGTAGAGGGGTCATACTCGAAAGAGATGATGGATGCCAAGACCGAGGAGGAGATTACCGAAGAGATTGTCAAGGATATAACCGTTGGTGTTGATGATACTGGAATTCGTTCTGGAGTTATCGGTGAGCTTGGCTGTTCGTGGCCCTTGAAAGACAATGAGAAGAAAGTGCTTAAAGCCGGAGCTTACGCTCAGAAAAGAACGGGTGCTGCCATTTGGGTTCATCCTGGCCGCAATGAAATGGCTCCTATCGAGAGTATGGAAGTGTTATCTAACGCTGGAGCTGATCTTGGTCGTGTCGTCATTTGTCATATGGACCGCTGCGGCTATCTCCTGGATACCCGCCGAAAATTGCTAGACGCAGGCTGCTATGTCGAGTACGATGTATTTGGACTTGAGGGGTATTACCCGGCTAGAGTTGCGTTGGCAGACGGTCATCTGCCAGATAGACCGAATGATATTGGCCGAATCAAGCAAATCAAAGAGCTTATCGGCATGGGATATCTGAAACAGATTTTGCTCTCACATGACATTGGTATGAAGATAATGCTTGTCTCCTATGGTGGGGGGGGCTATGCCCACCTGTTACGTGAGGTTGTGCCTTTAATGAAGATATACGGCATCTCTGATGAGCAAATAAATACAATGATGGTAGAGAACCCAAAGCGATTGTTGCAGCTCGTTCACCCGTAATAGAAAATTTGGTGGTTAGCTCACCCGAATCGCCAGAAGTTGTTGGAGTGAGAACTACACAGTAAATTGATAAAGGAGAAAAGGATGCCAAATCGAGTGGAAGCGGCTCAAAAGTTAGCTGGTAAGGTCTTCGGGACGGTGCATGGGCCTCTCCCAAAGGTAATTTGTGACCATGGGGAGGGTATCTATCTTTTTGACCAGAACGGCAAAAGGTATATGGATTTCAGCGGTGGCCCCCATGTAGTCTCCATCGGACACGGCGATAAGAGAGTGAGAGAAGCTATGATAGAGCAGATGAAGAAGGTGTCATTCTTCTTTCGTGGCTTCTGGCTTAATGAACCTCTGTTGGCGTTGGCAGACCGCATTATCAAGGTGGCTCCACCAAACCTCACCATGTGCCAGTTCTGCAACAGTGGTTCAGAGGCTAGCGAAACCGCCATAAAGCTTGCCCATCAGTATCATGTAGAAAGGGGAAAACCAGAGAAGAGCATAGTGATATCGAGGTGGCAGAGTTATCATGGGATGACATTGGGTGCCCTGTCAGCATCAGGTCTTACCTTACGCCGTAGTAAGTTTGGGCAACTCTTACATCACTGGCCCAAGATAGGAGCACCATTGTGCTACCGCTGTCCCTATGGGCTAAGCTATCCGAGCTGTAATATTCGTTGCGCTAAGGCTTTGGATGAAGTAATCAATCAGGTAGGTGCTCAATATGTTTCCGCCTTTATGGCTGAGCCTATTGGTGGTTTCGCCACTGGCTGCATGGTGCCTGTGCCGGAATATTACCCCATGATTCGGGAAATATGTGATAAACATGATGTACTCTTCATCGATGATGAGGTTATCTGTGGGTTCGGCAGAACAGGCAGATGGTTTGCAATAGAGCACTGGGGTGTTAATCCAGATATGATAACATCAGCCAAAGGTATGACTGGTGGCTATACCCCTATGGCCGTTGTGATTATTGACGAAAAAATTGGGAAGGTCTTTACCAAAAAAGGTGCCAGATTTATCCACGGCTTCACCATGGAAGGCAATCCGGTTTCGGCAACAGCCTGCCTCACGGTTATTGACATCGTTGATAAGGAAGGCCTGGTAGAGCGCGCTGCCAAGTTAGGGGAATACTTTTTCAAGAGAGGCAGAGAGAAACTTTCTCACCACCCCTCCGTCGGAGATATCCGCGGCAAGGGTTTGCTCATGGGCATAGAGCTGGTTAAGAATAAGGAAACGAAGGAGCCCTTTGAGCCAACGCTTAGAGTGTCTAACTGCCTGCAGCAGATAGCCATGGAGAAGGGAGTAATGGGCTTTCCTACCACCGGCGTTGACAACGGGGTAAGGGGTGACACCTTTTTAGTCTCACCGCCTTTCATCATTACCGAAAGTGAGATAGACACCGCCTTTGATTTGCTGGACGCAGCGCTTGCTGACCTTGAAAAGGAATTTCTTTAGTTTTGTTATCTCGGAAGAACTCGACCGAGGAAGGAGAAATAAATGAAACTGGAAGGTAAGATATCCATCGTCACCGGTGGTGGTACCGGTCTGGGGAAGGCTATCGCTTTAGAATTTGCCAACGCTGGGGCTGATGTCGTAGTCTGCAGTCGTAATATAGATACCATTGGGAAAGTGCGTGACGAGATTATGGCCTTAGGGAGACGTTCACTGGCCATAGTTACCGATGTATGTGTCAAAGAGCAAGTAGATAACATGATGAAAAAGGTAATAGATGAGTTTGGTAGAGTCGACATCTTGGTGAATAGTGCTGGGCTTAACCGTCCTACTCTTATCCTGGATTTAACAGAGGAGGTCTGGGATCTGTTATTAGATACAAACCTTAAAGGGACCTTCTTGTGTACACAGGTTGTAGCTAAGCATATGGTGGAACAAAAATATGGAAAAATCATCAATATTTCTTCGACAGCCGGACTAGGTGCTCTTGAGCCGGGGCAGGCCGCTTACGGTACTTCGAAATTTGGCGTCATTGGATTCACCAAGGCCTGTGCTAGAGAATTTGGACCGTATGGGATAAATGTCAACGCGATTGCACCTGGGAGAATTCTAACTCCTCTCGTTTACGCCAGTAGGACGACACCGGAACAACTAAAGCAGTTCATCGCAATCGGGGAGAGTACCGCCGTTCTTGGGCGGCTCGGTACTCCTGAGGATGTCTCACATCTGGCTCTGTTCTTAGCTTCGGATGATGCATCTTTCATAACTGCGGAGACAATTGCTTGCAATGGCGGTAGGACTAATCTAATGTAATGACTTCAGTAGTATGGAACTCAAATGCCATAATGAATAATTTATTGGAAGGAGGCTAAAAATGAATATTTTTTCAGGTGAGATTGCCGTGGTTACAGGTGGTAGCCGAGGAATTGGCTTTGGTATTGCAAAGGGCCTCGCAAGCGCAGGAATGACAATCGTTATCGCCGATCAAGAAGCTACAGGGGGGCAAAGTGCTGCTGAATCTTTGAAAAAAGAAGGGTTCAATGCGATAGCCGTCGCCACTGATGTGAGAAGTATATCCTCCGTGGCTGCAATGGTTTCAGATGTAATAAAAAATTTTGGCAGAATTGATCTTCTAGTCAACAACGCAGCTGTTATCTTAAGAAAGCCAGCAGAAGAAATCTCAGAGGAGGAATGGGATAATGTTATGAATACAAACCTGAAGGGACTTTTCTTCTGCTGCCAGCTTGTGGGCAGGGAGATGCTCGGACGCAAAAAAGGGAAAATCATCAACATCTCCTCCAATATTGTGCTGAGAGTGGGACCTATAAGATCCGTTTATGCCATTTCAAAAGCGGGGGTTTCCCAGTTAACCCGGGCGCTCGCCGTTGAATGGGCAAAATACAACATTAACGTTAACGCCATTGGCCCAGGCCTAACCATAACCGACATTAATAAGAAGTATTTCGAAGAGCACCCTGAAGAGCTACAGGCGTCTATTAATTCTGTTCCCAAGGGGAGAGCTGCTTATCCTTCCGACTATGTAGGTACCGCAATATTTCTGGCCTCAGATGCATCCGATTATGTGACTGGTCAGACTTTATTTGTTGATGGGGGCATGACTATCTGACTATCGAATTGAAGCGACACTGGGGGTGCCATTGATAGAATCAAAAAAACAAAAAAAAGTGAGTGGTATCGAGTATTTTAGTCCCTCCTGGCTTAAGGAGTTTTGTAGTGCGGTATTACAAAAAATGGAGATCCCACCTAAGGATGCCGATTTGATAGCAGGGTCATTGGTGCAAGCTAACCTTTGGGGTGTAGATTCGCATGGTGTTACCAGAATGGCCATTTATGTCGAACGGCTGAGAAAAAGGCTGGTTAACCCCAAGCCCAAGATTACTATTCTGCAGGAAACTCCTGCTATGGTTGCCGTAGATGGTGATAATGGAAGTGGTCAAGTGGTGGCAACCAAGGCCATGGAGTTAGCCATAGCAAAAGCCAGGGAAAGCGGCGTTGGGTTAGTGGGAATACGCAATTCCAACCACTTCGGTGTCGCTGCCTTTTTTACGATGATGGCCTTAAGGAAGGAAATGATTGGGATTGCCCTTTCCAATGCACCAGCTACCATGGCCCCTTGGGGCGGCAAATCTCCTTATTTTGGCACCAATCCTATATCCGTGGCTGTTCCGGCGGGCCAAGAATTACCCATAATTCTTGATATGGCTACTAGCGTGGCGGCTCGGGGTAAGATCATCCTGGCCGCCCAGAAGGGAGAATCTATTCCTGCGGGATGGGCTATCGACTTGGACGGAGAAGTAACCACCGATGCTGCCAAGGCTTTAGATGGTTCCGTCCTCCCCTTTGGTGGACCAAAGGGTTCTGCTATCGCTTTGTTGATTGATGTGGCAGCGGGGGTACTGACTGGTGCTGCCTTCGGGCCCCATATTGGGGACTTGTACAGAAACATGGAATGTCCACAGTGCGTGGGGCATATGATGGGGGCAATAGACATCAGTTGGTTTAGCGATGTGGATGCGTTTAAAAACCGGATGGATAGGATGATCCGGGAACTAAAGTCGGTACCGCCGGTTAAAGGAGTGAGCGAGGTGCTACTGCCTGGAGAGATCGAAGCACGCATCCAGCAGCGGCGGGAAGCCGAAGGCATTGCACTTACCCCAGACGTGATAAATGACCTCTATCGGCTGGGATTAGAATATGGGGTGCTATGGGTTGGCATCCCGCCTCCGACGCATTGACTTTGTAGCTAAGATATGGTTAATCAGGTTAAAATCTCTTGTCAGTAAAAAGGAGGAGCGTGATGCAATTAAGTGACTTAAAAAAAGCAATGAAGGGTGTATTCATTGCTCAAACAACGCCATTCAATAAAGATGGTAGCCTTGATTTGGAGGGTATGCGAGCCAATACGCGCTGGTTGCTTGAGCGTACGTCAGATAGGGATTTCGTATTGGTGCCAGTGGGCAGTACCGGGGAGTTTTATGCTATGTCTGATGATGAGTGCCAAGCCGTTATCAGAATGGTTGTGGATGAGGTGAATGGAAGACTTCCAGTAGTACCCGGGACAGGGCGGGCTGGTACTCGAGAAACCATTAAAATGTGTCAGTATGCTCAGTCTGTGGGTGCAGATGGGGTTTTGGTTGTCCTTCCCTACTATAACATTCCACAAGAGGAGGGTATGTATCAACACTATAAACAGGTAGCTGAAAGCGTCAATATTGGTGTAATGCTCTATAATAATCCTGACGTATCCGGCTGTTGGGTCAAGCCAGCTTTAGTGGCAAAGTTAGCCAAGATACCAAACTTCATAGCCGTTAAAGAGAATACACTGAATGTTCTCTCCTACTATTCGATGCAAAAGACAGTAGACCCGAAAGACACGGTTATTCTGTGTGGGCGAGGCGAGGAAGTGTTTTCTTTCGAAGCATTATATGGTTGCCCTGGCTTTATCAGTTCCGTCGCTAACTTTGCCCCAGAACTCTCGTATTCAATCTATGAGGCTGCGGTTGCGAGAGACTTCGATAAGGTAACTGAGCTAGTCAACTCTAAGGCTCCCTTTTACAGCTTTATAGGTAAGGCGGCAATGAACCACGGACCGTCCACCGGTGTTACGGGAAATGCCGTTATGTTTATTAGCGTGGTTAAGGCGGCAATGGATATTTTAGAGTTGAGGGGCGGAGAGGTTAGGTTACCCCTTGTTGCCCTCAACGAAGAAGAAAAAGCTGAACTTAGTAGCATCCTTAAAGCCATGAAGCTAGTCAAGTGATACTAAGCATGGTTCAAAAGGCAGTCGGCATGTTTACAAACTTGAGTACGGACAACATAGGGTGGACTATTGAAAAGGGATTTAGGTTCAATACCGTGGGTAGTGCCGACCTTTTCCTAATGCAAGGTGCTAGAACAGCATTGGAAAAAGCCCGCAAGGTAGCAATTCAGCTACAATCCCAAGGATAATTGGACTGACCTTAAAAAACAATGAACTCTCTTCGACACTAGGCATATAGAGGACATTCAATTGTTACAAATCTCCACGATTGAGTGTTTGGGGAATTTGACTGGCTGAGTCAGATTATCAATGAAAAAGCAGGAGTATGAAAGCAAACGAAGAGGAGGGAGAGATGGCATACGGATATACAGGAAAGATCCTTAGAGTTGACCTTTCCTCCAAGCGGTTCACTATTGAGGAAATGCCCGAGAATTTCTATCGACATTATTTTGGCGGTGAGGGTTTTGTTGGCTATTTCCTGCTCAAGGAGTTACCACCGAAAGTTGACCCACTTAGCCCAAGCAATATGCTCATTATTGCGGTAGGTCCTTTAACAGGAGCACCGGTAGGAGGGTGTGGGCGCCACAGCATAGGTGGCAAATCCCCACTGACGGGAGGATTTGGTGAAGCTGAAGCTGGCGGTTACTGGGGTGCTGAGCTTAAGATGGCGGGATACGACGCAGTGGTTGTCGAAGGGAAAGCAGAGAAACCTGTTTACCTTTACATCAAAGAGGAGGGCGTAGAAATTCGAGACGCACGTCATTTGTGGGGTATGAAAGCTCTAGAGTGTCAGACGGCGATTCGTGAGGAGCTAGGGGATTCGTTGGTAAAGGTGGCTCTGATTGGTCCGGCTGGAGAAAATCTGGCTAGGTTTGCCTGCGTAATGAATGACCTGGACGCGGCTGCCGGACGTACGGGGATGGGCGCAGTAATGGGGTCTAAGAACTTAAAAGCAGTTGCTTGCCGTGGCGGGAAAAAAGTCTCTGTCGCCCACCCAGAGGGGGTGGGTGAGGTAGCTGAATGGGTTAAGGAAAACTGCCCCAAGAATTTGGAGGGTATGAGAGAGTTTGGTACTGCAAGAGCCGTACTCCCTTTACACAATTCCGGAGGCCTGCCTACCCGCAACTTCCAATCCGCCACATTCGAAGGAGCCGAAAAAATAAGTGGTCAAGCCATGACTGCGAGTATACTTGTTAAGAGAAGGGGGTGCTTCGCGTGCCCAGTGCGGTGCAAACGTGAGGTAAGAGTTGATGGGCCAATCAAGGTCGACCCTCGCTATGGAGGACCAGAATACGAGACTATCGCCGCCTTGGGGTCTGACTGTGGTGTTGATGACCTTAGTCTCATTGCGAAGGGCAATGAGCTTGTCAACGCATACGGACTGGACAGCATGTCCTGTGGCGCTACCATTGCATTTGCGATGGAGTGCTTTGAAAAAGGACTGCTGAGCAAAGCCGATACCGGGGGACTGGACCTGCATTTTGGCAACGGTATGGCCATGTTACAAATGGTAGAGCGTATTGCCCTGCGCGAAGGCCTAGGCGACGTTCTCGCGGAGGGAGTCGCCCGGGCTTCCCAACAGATAAAGGGTTCGGAGGACTTCGCTCTCCACATAAAAGGCCAGGAATTACCAATGCACGAGCCCCGATGGAAGCCAGGGCTGGGTCTCGGCTACAGTATGTCTCCCACAGGCGCCGACCATGTACACAACATGCATGATTCTACGTTCACTGATGACGGCCCGATGCTACAGGAGTTGAAGGCTCTAGGCATCCTAGAACCGTTGGTTCTGAGTGATATGTCTCCGGCAAAGATCCGACCGCTCATCTATGCGTCATCATGGGTACATTTTCTCAACTGTGCCGTGTGCTGCTATTTTGTTATGAATCTAGGTCTGACGGGATTTGACAGAGTGGCCGAGCTTGTTAGAGCTGTCACCGGCTGGAACACGAGCGTCTTTGAACTAATGAAAGTCGGGGAGAGAGCCTCGACTTTAGCAAGGGTATTCAATGCGAGAGAAGGCTTCACAAGCTCCGATGATAGCATGCCAAAACGCTTCTTCACTCCTCAGACTTCGGGCCCTCTCAAAGGAGTAGCGCTTGATTTTGACACTTTCCAAAAAGCTAAGGAGACATATTACGAGATGATGGGCTGGCCTGATGGCGTACCATCGCTTGGAAAACTGGGGGAGTTGGGCATTGAATGGGCGGCACTTGTAAGGTGATTAGGTGCAAAGAAAGTAGATGGCGGGCACTGCCAGGGGAAACTGGAGTAGAGTTTTTCACTCTCGGATACCTCCCCCTCCCGTTGCAGCCCCAGCCGTAATTGGGCAAGTGGCATCTCGCCATAAAGTAAAGAGCAAATGAATTTAAAGGGGGGAATCTAATGACTGAAACCAATGCTTTCCAAATGGTAGTGAGCCGGATCGATGCTATCTGTGACAGGCTGAATATTAAGGATGCATATCGTTTGCGACTAGAAAAGTGTGAACGTGAACTCACTGTCAACTTCCCGGTAAGAATGGACGATGGAACAGTAAAAGTCTTTACCGGCTTCAGAGTTCATCATAATGATTCCAGAGGCCCAGCCAAGGGTGGCATCCGTTATCACCCCGATGTTACCCTGGATGAAACCAGAGCACTGGCAGCATTGATGACTTTGAAGGCGGCTGTTGTCAATATACCCTTTGGTGGTGCTAAGGGAGCGGTTGTTTGCAATCCGGAGCTTATGTCCCAAGCTGAACTAGAGAGAATGACCCGGCGTTATACCAGTGAGATATCAATATTGATAGGTCCAGATAGGGATATTCCAGCCCCTGATGTTGGCACAAACCCTCAGGTGATGGCTTGGATTATGGATACCTACAGCATGATTAAAGGCCATACTGTTCTGGCTGTGGTTACAGGCAAACCTGTCGGAATAGGTGGCAGTAAGGGTAGGTTGGGTGCTACCGGTCGCGGGTGTATGCTCAATGCCCGGCTGGTAGCCCAGCATCTGGGCATTGGTCTTGAAGGGGCCACAGTTGCTGTTCAAGGTTTCGGTAATGTAGGCTCTGTTGTGGCAAGGCTATTAGCTAGAGAGGGTAGCAAAGTCGTGGCAATAAGTGATGTCAAAGGAGGTATTTATAACGAGAAGGGACTGGATGTGGAAGCCGTGTTCCATTATAACCAACAGACAGGGTTAGTAGTTGACTTCAAAGATGCCGAAAATATAACTAATACTGAACTGTTAGCACTACCCTGTGACATATTAGTACCAGCAGCTATTGAAGACCAGATAGTTAAAGCCAATGCTGCCGATGTAAAAGCAAGAATAATTGTAGAAGGTGCTAATGCCCCAATTACTCCCGAGGCGGATAGGATTCTTAATAATAGAGTATTTGTTGTTCCCGATGTATTAGCCAACGCAGGTGGCGTAATAGTATCCTACTTTGAGTGGGTACAAGACGCGCAAGCGTTCTTCTGGAGTGAAGACGAGGTAAACCATCAACTTCAAGTGGTGATGGAGAACGCCTTCAGCGAAGTGCTGGAAATGAGCCAGCACCAGAAAGTAGATATGCGAAACGCAGCGTATATGCTTGCCATAAAGAGAATAGCAGATGACATGGAAGCGAGGGGAATATTCCCATAATTACTGAGTCGGGCAAGTGACAAATGCAGGCGGGCTCTGCCAGGGGAAACTGGGGTAGAGCTTTTCACTCTCTGACAACTCCCCCTCCCGTGTGGTACCCCAGCCGTAATCGGGCAAGTGGCATCCCGCCTTTAAATGTCAACGGATGTAGGTATATTCGCATAATGGGTTGACAATTCATAAGGCTTGTGATATAAGTATTAGCGTGAGCGTAGGCGGGCAATGTCAGGGAAGACCAGGGTGTAATTAAGCAGGTGCTGGGGTCCCTCCCGTTGCAACTCTGGGCATAATCGGGCAAGTGGTATCCCGCCTACCAATTAAGCAGATAAATAGCGGCGGAAAGCCAAGGAGACTATGAAGAAGGAGGTAATGCCTATGGAAGTAAATGGGGGTGGCGGCGGAGGAATAAAATCTAAGTAAAGGAGTTTTATTCAAATGAAAAAGAAAATATTTCTAATCCCGCTGGCATTATTGTTAGCTGTGAGCTTGCTTGCTTGTGCGGCTCCTACGCCGGCACCCGCGCCTGCTCCGGCCCCTGCTCCGGCCCCAGCGCCGGCTCCTGCACCCGCACCGGCGCCGGAGTATGAGTGGCGATTTGGGGTTCCCTGGGCACGACCACTGCAGAACACAAGCTGGGTCCTATTTTCTGATCTTGTTAAGACCTACTCCGATGGAAGAATGGAAGTGGTTTTATACACAGATGGTTTGCTTGGACCCCACGATGAAATATTCCATGCTGTGCAGGAGGGGAGCATCGAAGTTGGAGCTTTGTGCCCCTATGTTAACCTCGTTCCTGGTGGAATGGTCCAGTGGATGCCCTGGGCTATAGGAACTTATGACGAAGCAGTCGTGGCATTTCTTCCTCCTGATGGAATAGTATACCAGTTAATGTTGGAGGCTTGGGAAGAGGTTGGCTTCCATTTTTTGGCTACCGGCCTAGAGGGACCATATGGTTTCGCCAACAATGTCAGGCCGGTCAAAAGTCCAGCTGACTTCAAGAACTTGAAGATGCGGGTTTCCGCGTCCCTAGCAAACGTGATGGCTTACGAGAACATGTCCAAGGGCACTGGCATGACCCTGGAGACTGTTCCATGGGCTGACCTCTACAATGCTCTGGAAAGAGGAGTAGTAGACGCTAACTGGGACATGTGGTCTTCAATGGTAGAGGAACGCCACTACGAGGTACTAAATTACTATACTGCCCTTGATTCGTGGATGGGCTTCACTAATCTAGTAGTGAATAAGGAAAAGTGGGATGCACTACCTCCAGACTTTCAGGATGTACTATTCAGAGCCGGCAGAATCACAGAAATACACGAATATGAGATACACCGCCGGGCTGATAAGGACTTCCAGAGAATAATAGCAGACGGCGGCGTAGAGATATACTATCCAACAGATGAGGAAAAGGCGGTATTTAAGGAGATGTCAAATATGCCGGCAATCTGGAAGGAGCTAGCTGACCCGTGGCTTGAAGAGCATTATCCTGGCCAGAATATGAGCAAGATAGTGCAGGATGAGTTAGCGCGTATAATGCTGGAGTACTAAGCAGAGGTAGGAAGAGCTTGCCGGATAAATAGGCAGCATCTCTAGAGAGATCGTCTAAGAGTCGGCATGGTCTTGCAGTCGAAGTGTACCAGAAACTAGCAGCCGTCGTGAGCGAAGAGGGGCAACCTCAATGAGGCATTCTGTTGAGGTTGCTCCTATTAGGTAGGAAGGTCTCTATGTTCTACGTTAAGTCAGCATTGAAGTGGATATTACGTAGGGTAGAAATGGGAGAAAGTGCTATTAGCTCCGTTGGACTAATAACCTTCACTCTATTGGTCTTTGTCCAAGTGTTAAATCGCTATCTACTGCACTTTGAGATAATGTGGTTCGGTGACCTGGCTCTATATTGTTTTATATTCACTATATTCTTCACAGTTGTGTTAACTACCCAGAAAAGGGGCAATATAGCGGTGGATTACTTCCACAGCAAGGCTCTCGAGGGGAAGCCCAGAGCTAGGGCTATTCATCGTGTTGCTATAGTTATTGTCTCCATTGCTGTTGTGTCTGTCTTTCTTCCTACAGCTTATGGATTTATGCTGCGAGCTTTGAAGTACCCTGAATACGGTACCATAGTTCGCTGGTTTAACACGAGTTGGTTACAGGTTCTTCCATTTGTCGCGTTCGTCTTAATACTAGTGCATTTATTGGTTGTTTTGCTAAGAGAATATCACAATTTAAGAGAAATTTGGCGCTCTAATTCTCAGTGATAGGAAGGTATAAATGGAGCTGCATCCTGGAATAATTATTGGGTTGGTAGTATTTTTCCTGGGAATAATAGCAGGGCTTCCCTTATGCTGGGTATTCTTAGCAAGTGTCATAGCGATTTCAGTCCTTATAAACAGTCCCCTCACGTTTATAGCAGGAACACTTTACCATGCTTTGGACAGTTATATCCTTATGGCAATAGCCTTCTTTATTTTTGCTGGTGCTCTGATGGCTGAGGCAGGCTGTGCTGAACATATTGTTCGTTTTGCCTATGCGTTGGTGGGAAGGATTAGAGGAGGACTAGTAGACGCTGGTATAATAGCGAGCCTATTTCTGGGTGCACTGACTGGTTCGTCTGTTCCTTGCATAGCTGCTTTGATTCCATTACTAGTACCCCAACTAGAGGAATACGGGTACCAACGGAGGTATACTACTGCTGTCTTGTGTTCCTCTAGCTTCCTAGGGTACCTTATACCTCCCAGTGTCCCGGTGTTGATATACTGTGCTGTGGCCCAGCAGTCAGTGGCTGCCGTTTTCTTGTCCACTGTTATCCCTGGCATTCTGCTTGCTTCAACTTATGTGATAGTGAATCACATAATCTGCTCCAGGTACATGCAACCTAGTGAGAAGGTTTATGAGTTACCAAAGACTCTTGCGGGGTCAGTGAAAAAGATAGGGGTGACTACTTGGTATGCACTGCCGGCACTTGGTGTCCCCCTTCTTGTGTTAGGGGGAATTTACGGGGGCATCTGTACGCCGAACGAAGCAGGTTCTCTTGCTGTAGTATACACTTTAATTATCGGTCTACTTGGCTACCGGAGATTGAAACTAAGAGCGCTCCCGAAGGTTTTTGAGGGCGCACTTATCACAATAGGTATGATTTTCTTTTTGATTGCTGTTGGTACAGTCTTTACTAGAGTCCTAATTCGGGAAGAGGTAGCCACCACAGTGGCAGCGTTCATCTTGAATCTATTCCAAAACAAGTATGCAATACTGCTTATGCTGAATGTGTTCATACTGATCCTCGGGATGTTTATAGATGGTGTCCCCATTTTGATAATAGTAGTGCCGCTAGTAATGCCGTTAGTTGATCAGCTGGGTGTAAACCTTGTTCAGCTAGGGGCCATAATTGTTGTTAATGTTGGTCTTGGAGTAGTTACACCACCATATGCCATTTCTATCTTTGCAGGGTCTCGCTTATCGGGTGTCCCATATGACCAGCTAGTTAAGCCCATGCTGCTGTTTCTGCTCTTTGGTGGTTTACCTACTCTTCTCCTCACTACATATATTCCCTGGCTTTCGTGCTGGCTGCCAACTCTAGTAATGGGGCAGAAGGTGGTAGGAGCATGGTAGCAGGCTGTAAAGTAAGAAAGGAGTATTGACAAAATGGCTAAGGAGATACTTCAAGCCATAAAGGAGTGTCTAATAGCAGGTGAGAGAACACAGATTACGCCTCTCTGTTATGAGGCTCTTCAGCAGGGAGCTCTAGCTTATGAAATAATAATGACTATGAATGAAGGCATGAGAGTAGTAGGTGAAAGGTACGAAACAGGAGAGTATTTTCTACCAGATCTAGTGCTCGGTGGGGTGGTTATGAAGGAGGCTGTAGCGATACTAGAACCACTGCTTGCTCTTCAAGGAGCAAAGAGTCGTGGCACCATTGTGGCAGGTTCAGTGACTGGAGATGTTCACGACATCGGTAAGAATATTGTCATTGCAATGTTCAGCGGTACGGGGTTCAGCGTAATTGATCTTGGTATTAACGTGGCATCGGAAACCTTTCTCGAAGCAGCTAAAGAGCACAAAGCTGACATTATTGCTGCCTCGGCAACTTTGTCTACTACTCTTCCTGGGCTAAGAGAGGTTGCACACCTCGTACGTGATTGTGCCCGGGGAAGTATAAAAGTGCTGGTTGGCGGTGCTGCGACAACACAGAAGTTTGCGCGAGACATTTGTGCTGATGGATGGGCGCCTGATGCACCACAGGCAGTAAAAGCAGCAGAGTCGCTTATGGCGAAAAGGAGTGGAGATGGTATCATATGAAGATATCCTTGACCAGGAGATCGAGTGGACGAAAGAGAAGATTGTTGCATACTTTCGTGATGTTGAAGGGATTATGCCGGCAGAGCGCGTACAGAGGTTTGCAGAGGGTAAAGGCAAAGCAGACAAAATACCTCTATACCTATGGCTTGCAGATGAATGGGGAGCACATTACAACGGTTTCAAGCTGTCAGAGATATGTTTGAACTCTAAGAAGCTCGTTTGCAGTTATCTCAATCTTTGCTGGCGTTTCAAACTTGAGATGTGGGGAAGTGTTTTTCCCTATTACTATCAGTTAGGGCCAAGTGCTGTGGGTATGAAAATAGAGTTTCCGGAAGATGAGCCGCCTGTAAGCCCACGGGGTGTAGTGAATGAGTATCGAGATATTGAAAGCCTTAAAGTTCCTAATATGCGTACGGAAGGGTATATGCCTTATCATTGGGAGGCATACCGTATCTGGAAAGAAAAATTGAGTGACTTGTATCCCTCACATAGTACGTTTGTTGGGGGTCCATTCGATTTCGCAGTGCAGCTGCGCGGTGTTCAAGGATTGCAACTATTCACAGATATGAAGGAGAATCGGGAGTTGGTAAAGGAGCTCTGTGATTTCTCAGCTGATTGCATCATAGAAATGGCTAAGATTTATCAAGAGTATGGCATCAACATACTCTTTCTATCAGAAGTCACCGCTGTGCAACTCAGCCCTGATGATTATATGGAATTAGAATTCCCTTATATTTTGAAGATTAGGGATGCAATGAAGGGCAAAGCCATCGTTAGTCTCTCTCGACAGAAGAGTCCCGAAATCCTGGATAGAATATATGCAGAAGGCATAACCTTGATGGGCAAGCCCGTGCCTATGGTATTTACAGGAAACTACTACCAGCCAAAGAGAGGCTATTTCCCTTCTCTTGACGACATCATGAGAGACCATCAGACGGCACAGGAAAAGGGCTACCCGCAGAACATTTACTTTCTTGGTCAGTGGCTGTATGATACCAGTCCTGGAGAAATAAGGCATACCATCGCTCGCGTTCTTGATGCAGTCGGACCAACTAGTATTGTCCCAACTAGTATACCTATGGGTACTCCTGTGGAGAGCATAGATGCCTACGTTGAAGCGATGCGCTCAACTCGCTGGACCGAGTAATACACTGGTAGAGGAATAAGACATGACGGAAGAACTTGATATCCTGATAAAGAATGGAAGTGTTCTTGATGGGACAGGAAGTCCATGGTTCAAGAAGGACATCGGAATAGTTGAAGGGAGGGTGAGGAGCGTAGGATATATCTCCAAAAGCGCAAAGAAAGTAATAGACGCGAGAGGAATGATTGTTTCACCAGGCTTTATTGACTTGCATAACCATGCCGACCATACCATATTGGCGTATCCAGACGCTGAAAGCTATGTAATGCAAGGAGTAACAACGTCTGTTGTTGGTAATTGTGGAGCATCTATGGCACCAGTAAACCCTGGTAACCTAAGTCTCCTGAAGGAATACCTTTCATCATTCCTGGTAGCTGGATTCGATTACGGATGGAATTGGGAAACGTTAGAAGAATACTATGAGAAGGTTGAGGGGCAAGGGATTTCCTTGAATCTTGCTCCTTTAGTTGGACAGGGAACCGTGCGCTTGGCTGTCAAGGGGTTTGCTTCAAGTGAAGTCTCAAGAGAAGAGATGGACGAAATGAAGAAACTTCTCAGACAAAGCTTGGAATACGGGGCTTTTGGGATGTCTACAGGTCTCATATACCCACCTGGAAGCTACTCTAGTACGGAAGAAATTGTCGAGCTAGCGAGTGTTCTAAGGAAATATAGAGCAATATATACAAGTCATATAAGGAACGAAAGCAACAGGCTAATGGAAGCTGTTGAGGAAGCTATAAAGATAGGAGAAGAGAATGATATTGCAGTTGAGCTTTCCCATCACAAAGCAGTCGGGAGGGTAAACTGGGGGGAAGTCAATGCTACCCTAAGAGTAATGGAACGAGCAAGACAAAGAGGTGTTGAAGTAAACTGTGATGTTTACCCTTACACGGCAGGGAGCACAACGGTAACTGCATTATTGCCCTCGTGGACTCTGGAAGGTGGAGTGGCGAAGCTACTGGAGCGCCTGGAAAGCAGGGAAGTCAGAGAAGCAATAAAGAGAGAGATTGTTGAAGACACAATGAGGGGAGAGAACTGGATTAAAAGTGCTGGGTGGAATGGTATTATCATAGCGCAATGCGCGTCAAATGAGGAATTCGAAGGAAAGTCTTTGGAAGAAATCCTCAGAGAGAGGGGTAAGCTCGATAAGCCGTTTGAGGGACTCTTTGACTGGCTTCTAGAAGTAGGGGGCGAGTCCGTTGCAGTGCTTTTTGGGATGGATGAGGACGATGTAAGGACGGTGATGTCCAGTCCGCTGTCATCGATAATTTCAGACTCATGGGTGACAGCCCCGAGTGCAGCTGGGAAACCTCATCCTAGAGCATATGGCACATTCCCTAGATTTCTCGGGAAATATGTCAGAGAAGAGAAGGTTTTGAGACTAGAGGATGCTATAAGGAAAATAACATCGCTACCTGCCGGGAAAATAGGCTTGGAGGACAGGGGTATTATAAAAGAAGGATTCTGGGCCGATGTCGTTATATTTGACCCAGCTAAGATTAAAGATAAAGCAACGTATGCGTCCCCTCATCAGTACCCTGAAGGCATAAGCTATGTCATTGTGAATGGGCAAGTAGTTGTAGAAAGTGGAAGACTGACAGGCATTAGGCCTGGTAAAGTTCTAAGGAAAAGCAGAAGCAAGAATTCTTATTAGTGTAGTGAGGTGAGATATGGGCAGTAACAAGGCCGAGCTGAGCTGGGTTGAAATAAATATGAAAGCTCTTGTCCACAATGTTGAAAAGCTGCGTCAGTACCTGCGACCGGGAACTCAGCTAATGGCAGTAGTAAAGAAGAATGCCTATGGGCATGGTGCGGTTCCAGTTGCGAGGGTAGCGGTAGCAGCAGGTGTAGATTGGCTGGGGGTTTATTCTCTAGAAGAGGGCTTGCAACTGCGGGATGCTGGCATTAGTATCCCGATTTTGATATTTGGCTATGTGCCAAGTTCTCAAGCAGCCACTCTGGTCAAGAGTGAGCTGACTCCCACAGTGGTGGAAACCAAACTTCCCCTCGCTTTAGACAAAGTCCAGGGTGACACTACTATTGCCGTGCACGTCAAGGTGGATACTGGTCTCAATCGCTCTGGGGTTAGAACTGAGGATGTACCTCATTTAATGTACTTTATTTCGGGTCTACGAAGGGTAAAGGTGGAAGGATTATATACCCACTTTGCCTCAGCAGATGAGCTAGACCGAGAGACTGTTGGAGCTCAATTACAGCGCTTCCTCGGAGTAGCTACTAAATTTCCCGAGTTGCTCTTGCATGCCGCTAATAGCGCTGCTACCTTGGTATTTCCCGAAACCCATCTGAACATGGTTCGGCCGGGTATAGTGATGTACGGAGTCTACCCTTCACCGGCCGTTGAGAGGACTATTCCTTTGCAGCCAGTTCTCAGTCTTAAATCTCGGGTAGTTCGTCTTCATCGGATAAGAGCCGGTGAAGGCGTGAGTTATGGGCTAACATGGAAAGCTAAGAAGGATACTTCAGTAGCACTGGTACCCTTCGGTTATGGAGATGGTTTGCCACGTTTGCTGTCTAATTGCGGGCAGGTTCTGGTACATGGTCAACGGGCACCTATTCGGGGAAGGGTATGTATGGACCAGTGCATTGTAGATGTAACTGATGTACCTGAAGTAAAGGTAGGTGATGAGGTGGTATTACTGGGACGCCAGGGTAGTGATGAAATTAGCGTAGATGAAATTGCCAATTGGGCTGATACCATAAACCGTGAGATACTTGCTGGAATACGGACTGACTTGCACCGTATCTATACCTAGTCTAGCGATACCCTGGATGTCTTATTAGAAAGTAGGTTTATGCTGAAGTGTTAGTATTAAGCAGACGTGAAACTGAAGGACTCCTGAGAATGGATGAGGTATTGAAAGCAGTTGAGTATGCTTTCAAACTTCAAGCTGAGGGGAAGGTTATTATGCCCCCCAAGCTATATCTAGATCTGCCGAAATACCTAGGTGATTTTAGAGCAATGCCGGCCTATATTGATGGAAGTGCCGGAATCAAATGGGTAAGTGTATACCCAAATAACAGGGAGCAAAATCTACCAAGCGTGATGGCTACAATTATCTTATGTAATCCTAGTACAGGGTACCCACTCGCCATCATGGACGGCACCTATATCACTAGCATGAGAACAGGCGCCGCCGGAGGTGTGGCAGTTAAGTACCTGGCCAGAAAAGATTCATCCAGCATCGGACTCATCGGTGCCGGTGAACAAGCCAAAACACAACTATCAGCCATAAGTAAAGTGCTCCCCAAAATTGAAGAGGTAAAAGTATTTGATGTAAGAAAAGATATCAGCTTTAGTTATGCCAAGGATATGGGCAAGCAACTGAGCGTAAACATACGTCCTGTGGAGACCGTAGAAGAAGCGGCAGATGCCGACATTGTAGTTACAACCACTCCCTCAAGAGAGCCGATTGTTAAAAGACAGCACATCAGGCCAGGTACTCACATAAATGCAATTGGAGCTGATGCGCAAGGAAAGCAAGAGCTGGATGCCAGTTTGCTGAGTGTTGCCAAGATTGTGGTTGACGATATTGAACAGGCTTCTCATTCGGGCGAGATCAATGTTCCGTTATCACAGAATCTAATGGAAGTTGACGATATCCTCGGCACTTTAGGAGAGATTGTAGCTGATGTGAAGAGAGGTCGGGAGAGCAGTGAAGACATTACCGTTTTCGATTCAACCGGACTAGCTATTCTGGATATTATTTGTGCCAGGCTCATATGTGATAAAGCCAAGCAAAGAGGAAGCATAGATAGGGAGCTTATTCAATAGTAGGGCGGGTTCTGCCATGGGAAACTGGGGTAGAGCTTTTCACTCTGTGGTATCTCCCCCTCCCGTGTGGTACCTCAGCCGTAATCGGGCAAGTGGCATCCCGCTTTTACTAAAGGGATAGCTATTGGAGGCGAAGATAAATGACTAGCCTGGTCGTGCGCAAGGTGATTAATGGAGAAAGGATAAAGCTGAGGCTGGTCCCGGTCGGCCCCAAGAAGCTGATTGGCGGGGGGCTACTGAAGCTGGAGCGAGTCCGGGGCATCTGCCCTGCTTGCGGACAGCAAGTTGAAGCGGTAGCCAGTGATGGTCGGATTAAAGGATACTGCGCAATTGCCAAGCAGTTCGTGGACTTTTCAATTAAAACTCAGCGTCTAGCCAGACATTTCTCAGCTGAGTATAGGGCAAAACTGTCTGCTGCTTCAAAGAAGGTTTGGCAAGACCCTGAGTATCGGGCCAAGCAGATTGCCACTCATACAGGCAAGCATCCCACAGTTAAGCATAGAGCTAAAATATCAGCAGCGCTTAGAAGGCGGCACGAGTCAGAAAGGCGAGTTAATGAAAGACCCGGTTAGACGTGACGCAACTGTAAAGGTAGTCATTATTTATGTGCTGGCAATCGGCATTCTAGTGCTGTTTGCCAGATTTAGCTAAGCTCAAAGGGTTAATACATAAGGAGGAACGAAAGATGGTTAAACTGAGTGCGGCAGAGAAAATGGAGAGGGGAAAGGAGCTGACCCCGGCTCGACTACTCGCATTTGAGCTCTGTAAGGAGAATCCGCAAATCACCGCCGCTGAGCTGGACAAGGCACTTAAGGAGAAGGGTTTTGAGGTGAGTAAAAATACTTACATCGGATGGCTGACGCGATTCAAAAAGGGCAAAAGCATTCGCAGATACGGGGGGAAGCCACTCCTCAGGGCCGTGAAACCAAGCGAGATTACGACTACTGTGAAACCGGGCGAGATTACCCTTGAACAGATTATCAAGGCAGTGGGAAGTGTTGAAGCCCTCAGCCTGCTCTTCTACCAGGGAGTAATGGAAGAGTTGAAGAGGCGCGACAGCGCCTTCGATGTCCTGAAGCAGGATGGCCTCGAGAAGGATGAGACGATATCCCAGCTTAAGCACGAATTAGGGGAAGTGACGAGGGAAAGAAACCGGATTATGAGAGAGTACAACGAGAAGATGGCCAAGGTAAGAGTTGGGACGCTGACTCTGGACCAAGTCGAGAGGAAATTGATTCCGAAGAGATGACAGGGGCTCAAGCAATGGAGTTTCGCATAACCACCCACACGGTTACCGGTAAGCCGATGGTAGAAGTCTGGAAAGATGGCGAATTTATCGCTGGTATCTATGTTCACGAGGATGGAATCCGGATAGTCAGCAAGTATCTGGATGGCGTAGAGCACGAGACCGATATGCCGCCGAGCGTAGTTATCAAGTTCTCGAAGTAGGAGATAGATAAAATATAGGAGGTTGTTACAATGAAAAGGTTGATGATAGTAACAGGATTAATATTGGTAATGTTGCTGGTGCCTGTTTCCTGCGCCGCACCACCACCAATGCCAGCCCCGGCCCCAGCTCCAGCTCCAGCACCGGCTCCAGCACCTGGGATTGTAATTCCACCTGCTCCACCGCCACCATCGCCGCGACCAGCACCCACTCCCTCGCCAGCTCCAGCACCGGCACCAGCACCCCCACCATCGGAAGGAGCAGCGGCGGTGAGTGTAGGCGAGCCCTGGGCGGAGCGCATGATTGTGCGCACCGGGGCAATGAGGCTGGTAGTAAATGACGTTCCAGTTGCCTTGGACAGGATTGCTGAGCTTGCTGAGGACTTTGATGGCTATGTGGTTTCTTCGGAAAAGTGGAAGGAGGGGGAAAGGCTGGTCGGCAGGATCACCATCCGCGTGGTTGCCGAGCATTTTCACGATGCTATATTGGCATTACGTGAGATGGCAGTTGAGGTACGCTCCGAGGAGACAGGGAGCCAGGATGTAACCGAGGAGTATGTTGACCTGAGCGCCAAGCTGAAAAACCTTG
>Ga0307379_10001473_pt1 | contig 37218 bp, 22 predicted proteins | sample UN2MG_FD_202237 | JGI IMG/M metagenome (GOLD analysis project Ga0307379, IMG submission 202237) | Soil microbial communities from Risofladan, Vaasa, Finland - UN-2 | ecosystem: Environmental > Terrestrial > Soil > Coastal area > Acid sulfate soil | place: Finland: Risofladan, Vaasa | collected...
GCTGAGCCATGGGTGCTCCCTTACCCACGGCTCCCAAAGCATCGCCGTGGGCTTTACTCCGCCACGCCCTGCGGGCGTTGGGTCAGCTGCGGGATTGGGGGTGCCCGCGATAGTATCGCGCAACTGGCCTTTCCGACCGAAGGAGATTACACGCACCCCCGCAGCGGATATTGGTTACATGGGGGGTCGGTCCACCAGCACGAAGGGGAATGCATGATGAAGGCGTGTCTCTGGCTCGCCGCGACGCTGTCCCTGGCCTCGATGCCCACCTTCGCCGCGATGAAGGACGTACCCCACCCCTTCCTCCTCTGGACCAAGGAGGAGGCGGCGGCGCTCCGCCAGCGCCTCGAGTCCGATCCCACGGCAAAGAAGCAGTACGAGCGAATGGTCAAAATGGAGAGCGGCGGCAAAGCCAGCAACCCCACGATGCTGAACCTCTTCAAGTACCTGGCCCTCGGCGACGAGAAGGCCGGCGAGAAGGAGAAGGCCGAGCTGCTCAAGTGCATCGGCACCAGGCCCGAGCCGATGACCTGGCCGCCCGAGCAGCAGAAGAACTTCGTGTGGAACAAGGGCATGCCCAGCGCCGGCGACCGCCACATGCGCGACGAACGCACCCTCTACACCCTTCGCTACGACGCCCTCTACGACCAGCTCACGCCCGACGAACGGAAGGGCATCGAGGACGCCTTCCGCGCCTACATCCAGTTCCACCTCGCCGGCCACAAGCCGTGGCACCCCGACTTCCGCTACGACCGGACGAGCTGGCTGCCCAACATGCACTGGCCCCGCGCCATCGGCACCCACCTGATGGCCGTCGCCCTCAAGGACGAGAAGCTCATTGACGCGATGTTCAACGCCACGGGCGGCTGGAAGTGGTACTTCGACGACTACATCACCGACGGGCGCTTCTACAACGAGGAGTTCGGCAAGTACTACTCCAACATCGGCACAATGCTCCTGTGGTGCGAGAGCCTGGAGAAGCTGGGCCTGGGCCAGTACGGCTACGGCTACACGGGACGCGGCGGCGCCACGATGCGCACCTTCCTCGAGATGAAGATGTGGGCCGGCCTGCCGCGCATCGAGAACCCCGGCGGCATGCCCCAATACCCCATCGTCACGATGGGCGACGCCGGCACCAGCCCCACTGTCAACGGCTATACGGCCGATGGGAAAGGGGGCGACGCCTGGTGGTCGAATGCCCACATGAACGGCCCGCTGCCCAAGATGCGCGATCCGCTCTGGTGGGAGATCGGCCAGCGCCGCTGGCCGGATGCCCACTTCGACTACTTCCTCGCCCAGATGCGCGCCCCGGGCGAGGAGGTCTACCTGCCAAGCCTCTACTTCGGCCTCGGGCTGGTTGACCCGAAGAAGGTGACGCCGCCGCCCGCGCCTTCCTACGTCGCCCGCGAGCGCGGCTTCGCGCTGCTGCGTGCCGAGGAAAGCCCCGCCTACTGGGAATCGCCCAAGCCAGTCGTCGCGCTCCAGTTCGCCATGCGCTACGTCCACTACGTGCACGACTGCTTCACAATCCTCGACTACGTGGCCTTCAACGCGCCCATCTACTGCCGGATGGGCGGCGTCAAGCGCGGCTACGCCGGCAGCGACCCCTGGCGCGACCACATGCGGGGCATGTGCGGCGTCGTCGTGGACGGCCTTCAGGCCCAGCCCGTGGACGATGGCAACTCGGGCACGAAGAACCAGCGCATCCGCGAGCACTTCTCGCCCCCGGCCAAGTTCGTCGCCGTCCGAGCCAAGGGCGTGTATCCCGACGTGGATATGGAGCGCGCCCTCGTGCTCACCAGCGAGTACCTCTTCGACCTCTTCTGGCTATGGAGCGACAAGCGGCGCGTCTACGACTGGCAGATCCTCTCCCCCGGCGCGGTCGAGGGCATTGGAGGTGCCCCGTGGAAGCCAGCAGCCCAGATCGAGACAGGGATGGTCCATGCGAGGGACTTCAACAGGCCCCACCTGTCGGCCATCCACGTAATGCTTCGGAGTGACCCCGACGATCCCTGGTCAGCCACCATCCTTCAGCCAGGCGCACGGGGCGTCGGCGTGCGAGTGAGCATGCTCGGCGGCGCAAACACGCTGGTCCTCGCCTCGCGGCCGCCTGGCCTTCCGGAGCAGGAGCCCGGGGTGAGCCTCCTGGCCTCACGGTCCCGCTCGAAAACGGCGTTCGTGGCCTTGCACGAGCCCTTCACGGGCGGGGTCGGCAAGCACCGCGTCGAGCAGTCCGAGCGCATCGCTCAGAACGACCAGGGCATCTGCGTCGCCATCGGGGGCAAGGACGGCCTCAACGACCGCATCCTGCTCCGCTACGGCGACGAGCACGACAAGCCGCTGACGCTCGAGGGGGGTGGTGAGAGCTTCACCTTCAGCGACTACGCCTTCATCCGCATCGCCCCCGACAGGGTCGAGGCGCACGGCTCGCTCACAGGCATGAAGCTCCGCGTCGCGGGCACGCCCAAGCTCATCCTGAATGGCAAGGAAGCACAGGCCGCCGTGGCGGGTGGCTATCTGCTGCTGCGACCATAGTCCCTGCCCTCGGCTTCAGCCGTCCGAGCGCCGGCTCTGGCGCAAGTGCTCCAGCTCTCTCCGCAACGGAGCCCAGTAAGCTCTGTCATCCGCCCTCTCCTGCTGTTCCTCGTCGAGCAGAGCGGCCCCAATGGCATCTTCGCCCCGCAGGCCACGTTCCGCAAGCCAGCGACGCCGCTCGACGCGCGTCACCAGCTCGGGCCTCGCGCGAACCAGCTCGATGAGATACGGCGCCGTGCGCAGTTCCGCCAGCCACCACAGCATGTCCTCCTCGTCTGCCTCGGACCTGCGGGCAAGGTAGTCGGACTCGACCAGCCGGCGAATGTGGCCCCAGTCCTTGTCGCGCTGGGTCTTCTTGGACTGCACCAGGTCGGGAAGGCTCAGGACTGGCACTTCCCCGGTGCCCTGGACCTCCACCGCGGCGCGCCTGGCCCAGAGGTTGGGGAAGGGGTCGCAGCCCCGGAGGACAGACATGACGTCGAGTCTGATGCCCTCCGCCCCGGGGCAGCGGCATCGGAAGTGGCAGGCGTGCCCGCGGTCAAGGAACTCTGCCTCCAGAGGCGGCACAAAGATCTGCTCGGCATCAAGCTCGCGCAGCGCGGCTTGGAGCGCGGCCAAGTTCCCCGCTGACGCGAGGACCACGATGTCAGCGTCGCGGCTGAATTCAGTGCCGCCGTAGAAGATGCAGGCCTGCCCTCCGGAAAGGAGGTACTGCACGCTGCATTTCCTCAAAGTCGAAAGGACTTTGAGAATCGGGTTCTGGGTCAAGGGAGCCCCCCATTGCGAGGTAGAAGGCCCAGAGCTTCTGGCTCTCCTGCCAGCGCTCCTGAGGCGTCATGGCCGCCCATTCGTCGGGCTCGTCAACGAACTCGTCAGGCTTGCTGCCCATCTCACGTCTCCAGCGGCAGTGTACCACCGGACCCGAGCCGCCGTCAAACGCAATCAGCCGGCAAAGAACTGAGCGACCTCCCGCAGGCGCTTCGGGATGTCGAGCTTCGCGGGACAGTGCTCCATGCAGCGGCCGCACTCCTCGCAGTCGGCGGCGGTGCGCTCCTGGGCGGCGTAGAGGTCGCGGCCCATGTGCTTCAGGTTGTTGGGGTATTCGCGTGCCTCGTCGGCCGCCTGGAAGATGGCGGGGATGTTGATGCCGTTCGGGCACGGCTGGCAGTAGCCGCAGCGCAGACACGTCTGGCCGTAGCGATAGGACTTCTTCAGCGAAGCGACGACGTCAATCACCTCGGCCCGCTCGGGGTCCGACAGCGCGCCTCTCTCGACCGACGCCACATTCTCCTCGACCTGCCTCGCCGAGACCATGCCGGGGATGATGGTGTCCACGTCAGGGTTCGAGATGACCCATCGCAGCGCTCCGCTCACCACGGGGTCCGGCGATAGCGGCAGGCCGCTGGGACCGGGCGGGCTGACCAGTTGGCCGCCGCTCAGCGGCTTCATGACCACCGTGCCGATGTCGTGCTGGGCAGCAAGCGGCAGGAGCGCCGCCGAGCCCTCCGGGTCAATCGCCGAGACCGCGGCCATCAGCACCTCGAAGGCCCCGCTCTCGATGGTGCGACGCATCGTCGCCAGGTCGCGATGGATCGAGACGCCGATGTGGCCCACCTTGCCCTGTTCTTTCGCGCGGACGGCGGCCTCGTAGCCCCCGCCCGGCCCCATCGCCTGTTCATAGGTTTCCGCGTCGCTCACGGTGTGGAGGAACAGGATGTCCACCCGGTCGGTCTGAAGGTTTCGCAGGCTGGTCTCGAGGTCGGCGCTGAGGGCGTCGGCCGTCCGGCCGTGGCTCTTGGTCGCCAGCACGTAGTCGGAGCGCCGCGAGGCAATGGCGCGGCCGATCATCTCCTCGCTCGTGCCATAGGCGCGGGCCGTGTCGAAGAAGTTGACGCCCAGCTCGAGGGCCCGCCGCAGGGCGGCGGCGACCTCTTCCTCCTTGCAGTGGGCGAACTTGATGCAGCCGAAGCCGAGGCGGGAGACTCGCAGCCCGGTTGACCCCAGTGCTCGGTACTCCAAGAGTCGTCCTTTCGTGCGAATTGCGCTTGACAACCCCAGACTCGTGGGGTAAGATGCCGCTCAGGAACGCGGGCGTAGCTCAGCTGGTAGAGCGTCAGCTTCCCAAGCTGAATGTCGCGAGTTCAAATCTCGTCGCCCGCTCCAGACGGGGCAGCGGCCACGGCCGCTGCCCTTCCCCATTTGGCCTACACGCCCCGCGCGCGGCGCCATGCGGCAAAGGCGGCGTCGAGCTTCTCCCAGTCGCCCGCTTCGCGCATCTTCTCAAAGGACTCCGCCTCCTTCGTCAGCAGGTGGATCACGAAGGCGCCGGCCTCCTCGGCCACTCGGCGGTCTACGACGTCGGGGTGGTCAATGTCCATCTCCTCCCCGGACTGGTAGATGGAGATTTCCTCCGAAGGGAAGTAGGCCAGAAGCGTCCGCTGTTCGCTCATAGGGGTCCTCCTGTGGTCGGCGCGGCCCGAGTCGCCGGAAGGGCCGCGGTGACAGCATGGATGCCGCTTGGCTCGTTGGGTCTCCTGCGCACCGCGCTGCCCTGTGCTCTCCGCGGGCTAGGGTGCGGGGGGCACCGTTTCCTGGGACGGCTTCTCTGCCTCGATGGCTTTGAGGGTCGAGCGTGCGGTCTCGGCGTCGGGCAGGTCGGCGTCGAGCGTGAGAGCGATGCGGAGCGCCCGGTGCGCCCTCTCCTTGTGGCCGAGCACGAAGTCCACCATCCCGAGGTGATAGTAGGAGATGGCGCGGCGCGGCTCGCTGCGCAGGGCAGCCAGAATCTCGGGCCGCGCCGCCTCGGGGCGTTTGGCCAGGAAGTGAATCCAGCCCAGGGTGTCGCGGCACGCGGCGTCGCCGGCGTTGTCCTCGGCAGCAAGGGTCGCAAGGCGCTCGGCCTCGGCCAGTTGATCGGGCTTGTGCGCGGCGTAGAGCGCGGCGAGCTCGCGGGCCACGGCCCGGTTCCCCGGCTGCGCGTCCAGGACCGAGCGATATGCCTCGACTGCGGCGTCGAATCTGCCCCCCGCCCGGAGGCGATCTGCCGCCGCGAGGCGCTCGGCCACGGCCCCCCTGCTCAGCATCGCGGCGCCGCGGGCGTACGCGTCCAGCGCGGCGTCCCGCTTCCCTTGCTTCTCGAGGACCAAGGCGAGGGCAAGATGGGCCTCCCCCGTGTTGGGGCAGGAGGCAACCAGTTGCCGCGCCAGGGCGAGGGCAGGGTCAAGCACCTTCGCGTCCACGTACGCCCGCACGGCCTCCCGGAGCCACAGCGGCGCGTCGGGAGCGCGCTTGGACGCCAGGGCGAACAGCTCGGCGGCCGCGCCGTACCAGCCGGCGCGCCGGGCCGCACAGGCCGTGAGGACAAGCCCGGCAAGCTCCCTGTCCGTCGCCATCTTCGGCAACGCACCTCGCACCCACCCTGCTCCTGTCGGGTCGCTCTCCGCGATGCGTGCAAGGAACTCGCCGGCCGCGTCCCCGGCTCCCGCGGCGGCGAGCAAGACCACCAGGTCCTCGGTCCCCGCGCTCTGCTTCCCAAGTTCCGGCAGCGACTCCTGAAGCGTGTTGAGCGCCTTCTGCGGCTGGTTCAGCAACGTCTGAGCGATGGCCAGGGCCCTCCGCAGCTCGGCTCGTGGTGTCACCTGGGTCGCGTGACCCACGGCGCTGGCAAGGCGCTCCTCGGCCTCCTTGTGCCGGCCCTTGAGGAGGTACAGGATGCCCAGTTCGGCGTCCGCGGTCCCCCCGGCTCTCGCCGCCTCACAGATCTTCAACGCGGCGTCGAGGTCCCCCTGGGCTCGACACGCCAGCACTGCGACCCGGCGGGCCACCGGCTCGGCAGCGTCCCTCGCCAGCATGGCCCGAGCCAGCTCCAGGGCGCGGGCAGGCTCCCCCATCACCACGAGCGCCTCGGCCAGGCGAACCGCTGCCGCATCCCGCTGCGCCCCCGTGCCCGGCCGAAGGGAGTCCAGCACGGCAACCGCGTCCTTGTGTCGGCCCCACTGCGCCAAGGCGTCGGCGTACTCGAGCTGAAGGTCGAACGGATCCGCCGTCTGGCCGATTGCCGTTCGGTACGCCTCTGCGGCCAGGGGGACGAGCCCCGCCCGCGCCGCCGTGCGCGCCAGGGTCACATGCAGCGAGACGTGCTCGGGCCGGACCCAAGTAGCCACCTGGTACTGCGCCGCGGCGCCGGCGAGGTCGCCCCTGCGCTCCGCGGTCGCGCCCGCCAGAAGCCAGAGCCGATGGTCGCGCGGGGTCCGGCGCAACCCCCGCTGCACCTGGGCCAGCGCCTCCTCCCAATGCTCCTCATCTGCCGCCAGAATGGCTCGCTCCAGTGGCCCGAGGATGAATGTGGGCAGTGCGCCCTCCCTGCCGTGGATGAGCGACACGCCGTCCCGGAACTCGCCGGCTCTCAGCATGGCGTCGAGGAGAAGCGCGTAGAGACGCTCGTCGGTGGGGTACTTGCCCGAGACGGCCTGGCAGTCTCTGATCGCCGTGGCGTAGTCGCCATTGCGCAGTGCGACCGTCGCGCTGACCAAGCGGCTCTCCAGATCGTCGAAGAAGCGCTTCGTGAAGGCCCTGCTGACCCCCTCGGCACGAGCCCACTCGCCGCGCTCGATGAGCGCCCAGGCCAAGGCGTTGGATGCCTGCACGCTGTCGGGGCGCGCCTGCGTCAGCTCCTCGCGAACCAGCAGCTCGCGCTCGCCGTGCCCCGCCGCCTCGTAGCAGGAGGCCAGCGCCTCGCTCAGTAGCACGCTCGCGCGAGTTCGCTCCCTGGCGGGCTCCAGGAGCCCAATCGCCTGGCTCAGCCACCCCGCCTCCTTGAGCACCTCGGCTTGGCTGAGGACAAGGGCCAGGTCCCGACACACGTCGCGAGCGGTCCTGGTCATCGTGAGCAGTTGGGCATAGCCTTCGCTCCCCCCTCGTGGGAAGGCCGCCCACACGGCCTCAATCGCCGTCGCATCGCCACGCCCAAGCCAGAGGTTCGCCAGGAGGCTCGCCGCGAGGTGCGGGCGCCCCGCGGCGCGGACGCGGCTGCACAGCGAGATGACCTCGGCCTGTTCGTTCAGGCCCTGGGCTGCCGCCGCCGCGCCGGCGACGACGAACGCGTCGGCGCCCGGCAGTTGGGCGGCCTCGGAGAATCTCTGGCGCGCCTCGCGGAATTCGCCCTGGCTGAGGTGCAGGAGGCCGAGCTGGGCCACGGCGCCGCTGCGGGCAGACCGCTTCAGGAGCCGTTCCCAGATCTCCCTGGCCGCGCGCAGGTTCCCCAGAGCACGGTGGAGGTCTCCCAGGGCCAGCGTCAGCTCCTCGTTTCCTTCGACGAAGCGGGCGAACCGCGCGAGCACGGCCTTCGCCGCCTCGGGCTCGCCGGCCCGCAGCCACGCGCGCGCCAAGTGCAGGAGCGCCTGTGGGTCGGTCGGCACCAGTTGAGCGACTTCCTGCCAAGCCGTTGCTGCCCGTCGCCACTCGCCCCAGGCCCCGTACACCTCGGCCAGGAAACGGCGCAGACTCGCCGACTTCGGCTGGAGGCCGATGCCTTCCTCCAGTTCCCGCACGGCCCGCTGGTACGAGCCCAGCTCCGCAAAGAACTCCGCCAGGTCCAGCCGGGCACGCGTGAATGTGGGGTCCAGGTCCAGGACGCGGCGCAACAGCAGGACGGCTTCGCGGAAGCGCCCATTCCGCCAGTAGCGAACGGCCAGGGCGTCGGTTGCCGCAAGATCAACAGGGTCGTCCTCCACTCGGCGCCGCAGCGCGGCAATGTCGCTGTCCCCGCCTGTCTTCTCCAGCGTTTGGAAGGCCGACAGGAGCTTCCTCTGGTCAATGCTCCACGAGGCGAACAAGCCGCCGTGACGTTCGCGCTCCGTCTGGAGCAACGGCCACGACACGACAGGATCAGCCACCGCAGGCGTCGCCGCAGCGGCAAGCGCGAGCGCGGCAGAAAGCGTTCGCAGCGGCCAACGGCTCATCGCGTATCCCCCAACGGCAGCCCCTCCTGCAACCGAAGGTCGCGCAGGACCTGGCGCGCGCGGTCCGCCACCGCCTCGCGGGGCGCCAGCTCGACCGCAGAGGTCAGCGCCTGCACGGCCTTCGCGATCTGGTGGTCTTGCGCGTACGCCATACCGAGATGAAAGAGCACCGCCGCCCTGTACGGGGCCGCCTTCGCCGCGTCTTCGAGGACATTCAGTGCCCGCCGCCCCTCGCCGCGCAGGTGGCACACCCAGCCCACCGTGTCGAGCACGGCCGGGTCCTTCGGCGCCACCTCCGAGGCGGTCTGGGCATTGTCGGCGGCTTCGGCGAGCTCAGGCTCCGCCTTCGTTGCCAGGAGCCAAGCGAGATTATTGGAGGCCGGCACGTGGCGCGGCTGCTCGCGCACGATGGCGCGCCAGGCCTCGACGGCGCCCTGCTCGTCGCCAGCCAGCGTGGCCAGCAGCGCCAACTTGGTGCGCGCCTCGAACGGGGCCGTCTCCCCCGTCGCGCACTCGGCATAGATCGCCCGGGCGCGTTCCGCCTGCCCATCGAGGAGCAACAGGTCCCCCAGCAGGAGCCGCCCGTAGCCGAACGCCTTGCAGTCCTTCAGGGAGAGCTCGCAGCGGGCGATTGCCCGCGCGCGGTCGCCGGCGCGCTCCCAGAGCACGGGGGCCATGCAGCAGGCAGCCAGGCAGTCGGGGGCAATCTTCAGGATGCTCTCGACGGCCTCCGCCGCCGTATCGTGCCAGCCGACCTGCTCGTAGGCATACGCGTGGAGGAGCAGCCTCACGATCTCGCGCGCCTGATCGGGGTCCCGCTCGCGCCGCTGTTTCAGATCCGTCCACGCCTCCAGCGCCACGTCGGGCAGCGCGAATTCCCGGCAGGCTGGGGCGCTCAACGCCGGCTGGCCCCCGGCCAACTGCATCAGAGAGAGCGTGAAGCCGGCATCGGCATCGCGCCGGTCGGCGCTCGCCAGGCGCCCCACCTCCGCCAACGCCTCCGCCTTGCTCCCCGCATAGAAGCGGGAGATCGCCAGCATGAGGTCCACACTCCTCTGCGCCCCGTGCTGGCCAGGGCCGGCTCCCTTCACCGCCTCCAGCGGCACGCTGTAGAGGCCCTCGTGCATCTGGGCAGCCAGAAGCTCGGGCCAAGTCGTTGCCTCCCCTTCGGGCAACGCGGAGATCTGCCGAAGGACTTGGAGCAGGTTGCTCCACTCCCCACGCGCTCGGTAGACTCGCGCGAGCAGCCTGCGCGCCCCCAGGCTCTTCGGCAGTGCATCCACGGCCTCCCGCGCCTGGGCCAGCGCGGCCTCGCGCGACTTCCGGGCGAGGAAGTGCTCGACAAGCGCCGCCCGCGCCATCAGGTTCTGGCGATCCGCGTCGAGCACCCGCCGCAACTCGTCCACAGCCTCATCCACCCGCCCCGTCGCCATGCAGAAACGCGCGTAGGCGCAACGCACCACGGTCGCGCCGGGCACGGCCTTCCGGGCGCGGGCGTAGACCTCCTCCGTGCCCGCCCGATCCCCAGCGGCCCCCAGCATCTGTGCCCAGTCCACGTAAGCAGCCGCCCGCTTCGGCTCCAGCCGCAGGGCCACGGCGAAATGCGTCTCGGCCTCCTCGTAGCGCCCGAGGGCCGCCTCGACCCTGGCCACGAGGTGGGCAGGGCCCGCCGACGTCGCCTCCAGCGCCATGGCCTCCTGGGCAAGCGGCAGCGCTCGCTCCGGGTCACCCCGGTCGAGGTAGAAGACGGCGAGTTGCGCCGTGGCGTCGGCCGTGGGCGGCTCGAGCGCGTACAGGGCACGGAGGGCCTGTTCCGCCTCCGCATCGCGACCGTGCCGCAAGCAGAAGTCGGCCAGCAACTGGTGCGCCTCGCGGGCCTTCGGCGTCGCCTCCACGCCGCGTCGGAGGACCTCGAGCGCCCGCGGCACTTCTCCATCGGCCTCCAGGAGCCTCACCAGCTCCTCTCTCGCGGCAGCGTGCCGCGGGTCCAGGGCCAGCGCGTCTCCGAGGGCCCCACGAGCCCCGGCCCGATCGCCGTCGCGAGCCAGAGCGATGCCGAGGAGGCACTGGATGGCAGCGCTGCTGCGCACAGTCGCCGCCTTCCGCAGTTCATCTACCGCGGAGTCGTAGCGCTTGAGCTCGATGAGCGACAGGCCGAGGTAGTAGTGGACCTCCCAGCTCGGGTTCGTCGGCCCGATGTACCGCATGGCCCGGTTGCCTTCCTGGATGGCCTGCAAGTAGTCCCCTTTGACGTAGTTGCCGATGGTGAGGCCCACTTGGCCCTCTGCCGTGTCCCCGCCTGCCGTGAGGAATCGGCCCCAGAAGCCTATGGCCTGCTCGCCCATCTTGAGCGCCGCGGCGACCCTGCCTCCCAGCCTCAAGGCGCGCAGGAGATCCTGCCGGTCCTGGCCTTCCAGCTCGCCGAACGGGTCGAGGAGCCCGGCAACATAGCGGTAGTGCTCCAGGGCCTCGTGCGACTCGCCGTCCAGGATGAGGAGGTCCCCGGCCGTCAGGCGGGTGGCCCGGGCCTGGGGCTCGATCTGCAACGCGCGCCGCAGGTGAGGCAGGGCGTTGGCGACGTCCCCCAGGCGCCCCATCGCCTCCGCAAGGGCTCGATGCGCCGGGCCGCAGTCGGGGTGGCTCTCCGCAGCGGCCTGGGCCAGCTCGGCCGCCTTGCGGAGCTGGGCGCGCTCCTCCCGCGTGAGGTCCGGCCGTGGGTCAGCGAGAGGGTCCCACGGGCCAGCCGCCACGAGGGCAATCTCGGCCGCCAGGACCCGCGAGGCCGGTGACGCGTCGAGCGCGCTGGCACGGTCGGCCCAGGCGGCCGCTTCGGGGAGCTGCCCTTTCGCCTTGTAGCATGCGGCCAGGCCCCGCAGCGGCGCCGGGTCGTCCGGCCGCGCTTCCCGGGCCAGCTCGAAACTCGCCATGGCCTCGTCGAGCCTCCGCTGCACGAGGAGTTCCTGCCCACGCTCCAGCGGGCCATGGAACCGCTGACGGACGCGCCACACGTACCACGCGCCCCACCCCAACCCCAGCAGCGCGATGGCCACGAGGGCCGGTCCCGCCAGCGCGGCCCTGCCAGCAGCCGCCCTGCGAGGCAGACATTGAGGTGGGAGATTCAGCAACCTGTCGTCTCCGCTCCACATTCGCATCGCGCGGGTGCACCCTGACGACAACACGCCTCTCCCCAGCCCCCGTCCACGCAGGGGGCCGCTCCGTTTGATTATACTATGCCCTGCGTATCATGCCAACCGTGGATCCATCGAGCCGCGCGCATGGCGCCGACACGCGGCAAGCACAGCAGCTTGCCCGGCGCTCGGCCCACCACAAACCACAGGAGCAACGGCGTATACCATCACAAATCATCCGTTTCCCCTGCTTCGCCACGCCGCGTGCCTGCCTTGACTTGCCGCGCGAGGAATGCTATAATCCGGGCAAGTCACGGCCCGGCGAGCGCGGGCGCGGCGCCGGCCGCGTCCGCCGGGAGCAGCGCTCTGGACGCCTATGAACTGCACATTCAGGCCGAGTTCGCCGCGGCGCACCGTCTGCGGGAGTACGACGGCAACTGCGAGCGATTGCACGGCCATAACTGGAAGGTGGACGTCGTTCTGCGCGGCGAGAGACTGGACCGCCTGGGCATGCTGATCGACTTCCGCGAGGCGAAGGGCTTGCTCCGCGGGGTCCTCGAGCCCCTTGATCACCAGTGCCTGAATGATCTGGACGCCTTTCGCCACACGAACCCGACCACCGAGAACATCGCTCGGATGCTCTACGAGGCCCTTGCAGTCCGGCTCCCCGAAGGCATCGCCGTGGCCAAGGTGACGGCATGGGAGTCCGACGGCTGCGGCGCCACCTACAGCAGGCCTGCCCTGAGCGCAGCCGAGGGCTCGGCCTGACCCCGGCCCTCCCGGGGCCAAAGGACTCGACGTGGATATCGTCCTCCAGGTCGCCCTGGACTTTCTCAACCTGAGCCAAGCGCTCCGCGTGGCGCGTGAAGCCGTCGCGGGCGGCGCTGACTGGCTTGAAGCCGGAACCCCGCTGATCAAGAGCGAGGGCCTTGACGCGGTCCGCCAGTTGCGCCGAGAGTTTCCCCAGGTCCCCATCGTGGCGGACCTCAAGACGATTGACGCGGGCCGCATCGAGATCGAAGCGGCCGCCAAGGCCGGGGCCACCGTCGCAGCGGTCCTGGGGCTGGCCTCGGATTCGACGCTCCAGGAGTGCGTCAAGGCCGGCCAGAACTACGGCGTGCAGATTGCCGTGGACCTGCTGGGCTGCCCCGACCCGGCAGCGCGCGCCCGCCAGGCAGCCGAGTGGGGAGCCGCGTCCGTGGGGCTCCACACGCCGATTGACGAGCAGATGCGCGGCGTGGGGACCTTCGATGAGCTGCGCCGCGTCGCCCGAGCCGTCCCCATCCCCGTAGCCGTCGCCGGCGGCATCAACTCCGAATCGGTCGTCCAGGCCATCGAGGCCGGCGCGCGCATCGTCATCGTCGGGGGAGCCATCACGAAATCGGCCGACGCGCGCGCCGCTACCGCCGCACTCAAGACGGCCATGCACACCGGCACCGGGGTCCACACCGACCTGTATCACCGGGCGGCCGGGCAAGGCGTCCGCGAGACCCTCGAGAGGGTCTCCACGGCCAACCTGTCGGACGGCAATCACCGGCTGCCAGGCATCGTGGGGCTGCGCCCGGTGTGGCCCGGGGCGCGGATGGTGGGCCCTGCCCTCACCGTTCGCACGGCGCCCGGCGACTGGGCGAAGCCCGTGGAGGCGATTGACAAGGCCGAGCCGGGCCAGGTGATCGTGGTGGACGCCGGCGGCCGGCCTCCAGCCGTCTGGGGCGAGCTTGCCACCGAAAGCTGCGCCAAGAGGCAGATCGCAGGCGTCGCCGTGGACGGCGCGGTGCGCGACACGCAGAACATCGTCGAGCTCCGTTTCCCCTGCTTCGCGCGCTGCATCGCAGCGGCAGCAGGCGAGCCCAAGGGCTACGGAGAGATTGGCCCCACGATCCGCATCGAGGGGATCGAGATCAACACAGGGGACTGGATCGTCGCCGACGACGATGGCATGATGGTGGTCCCCCGACCCCAGGCCGCCGAGATGGCGAACCGCGCGATGGATTGCCTGGAGCGCGAGAACCGCATTCGTGGAGAGATCCGCTCGCAGCACACCACCCTCGCCCAGGTGCTAGAGCTCCTGCGGTGGGAGAAGAAGTGAGGAGATCCGCCCATGAGCCAGATCGTGTGCCAGTGCGGCAAGAAGCTGGCCACCATACACGTCACCGAGATCATCAACGGCGAGAAGAAGGAGATCCACCTCTGCGAGGACTGCGCGAAGAAGAAGAAACTCGTCTTTCCCACCAGCAGCTCCGTCATTGACCTCAGCGAGGTCCTCAGCGGCATCGTCCAGGCCGCGGGCGAGGCCGAGAACGACGAGCTCAAGAAGGCCGTGTGCCCCAACTGCGGCATGACCTTCGCGGACTTCCGCTCGGCCGGCCGGTTCGGCTGCCCCAACGACTACGAGGTGTTTCGCAGGGGCGTTGACCCGCTGCTCGAGCGCATCCACGGCACGGCCGAGCACCGTGGCAAGCAGGCCAGCGCCCCGGCGTCGGCGAGGGCCGACGACCGCCTCACCCAGCTCCGCTCGGAGCTGCGCAAGGCCGTGTCCGACGAAGCGTACGAGCGCGCCGCCCGCATCCGCGACCAGATCTATGCCCTCAAGAAGGGACGAGGCAATGCAGCTGAGTGATCTGGTCCACCAGTCCGGCGAATGGCTGCGCGGCTTGGGAACCGACAGCGATATCGTCATCAGCACGCGGATCCGCCTCGCCCGGAACGTCGCCGGCTACCCGTTCGTCTCTCGCCTGAAGCCCGAACAGCAAGCCGGTCTCAGCCAGCGCCTGTGCGAGAGCATCGTGGACGATACGGTTGTGCCCGACTGCCACTACTTCGACCTCAAGGCGGCCAGCGAGATCGAGCGCCGCCTCCTGGTCGAGCGCCACCTCATCTCCAAGGAGCACGAGGACGCCGCGGGCGACCGCGGCGTCGCGATCCGCGTCAACGAGGCCGTCAGCATCATGGTCAACGAGGAGGACCACCTCCGCATCCAGGTGCTCCACTGCGGCTTCGAGCTGGCCGAGACCTGGCGCCTCACCAACGAGGTGGACACGGCGCTGGGCGACCGCGTGCCCTACGCCTACAGCGAGCGCCTCGGGTATCTCACGGCCTGCCCCACCAACGTGGGCACCGGCATGCGGGCGTCGGTGATGCTCCACCTCCCCGCCCTCGAGCTCACCAAGCAGATCGAGAAGGTCTTCCACGCCGTGGCCAAGATCAACCTCATCGTCCGCGGCCTCTACGGCGAGGGCACCCAGGCCTCCGGCAACCTCTACCAGATCTCCAACCAGATCAGCCTCGGCAAGACCGAGGAGGAGATTCTCGCCGAAATCCAGGGCATCATCCCCGAGATCGTCGAGAACGAGCGCCGGGCGCGCCAGTTCCTCCTCGACCGCAACCGCCAGCAAATCGAGGACCGCGTGTGGCGGGCCTACGGCATGCTCCGCCACGCGCGCATCATCTCGTCCGGGGAGACCATTGCACTGCTGTCCCACCTGCGCCTCGGCGTGCACCTGGCCCTCCTGAGCAACCTGGACATCTCGGCCGTCAACCAGCTCTTCGTCCGAACCCTCCCGGCGCACCTCCAGGTCCTGGAGGGCCGCGAACTCGGCCCCCAGGTCCGCGACGTGGCCCGGGCCACCTACATCCGCGAGTGCCTGGCGCAGGCCGGGCACACAGGAGACCAGTAGATGTTCGACCGATTCACCGAGCGGGCGCGCAAGGTCATGAGCTTCGCGCGCCTGGAAGCCCAGCGATTCCACCACGACTACGTGGGCACCGAGCATATCCTGCTGGCCCTCGTCAAGGAGGGCACAGGCGTCGCGTCCGTGGTCCTCAAGAAGATGGGCGTCGAGCTGAAGGAGATCCGCCAGGAAATCGAGAAGGTGGTCGAGCGCGGGCCCGAGCCCGTCCCCGCCAACCAACAGCTCCCCTACACCCCGCGGGCCAAGCGGGTGCTGGAGCTGGCCCTCGAGGAGGCCCGAAGCCTCGGCCACCACTACATCGGCACCGAGCACCTGCTGCTCGGCCTCCTGCGCGAGCAGGAAGGCATCGCCGCCCAGGTGCTCGTCAACCTCGGCCTCAAGCTCGAGGAGGTCCGCGACGAGATCCACAATTTCCTCGGCTCCGACCTCCAGGGCACAGCCGACGGCCCGCGCCAGAATAGCGCCAAACGGTCCAAGAGCGACACCCCGGCCCTCGACTCGTTCGGCCGCGACCTCACCGAGTTGGCCCGCGAAGGCAAGCTCGACCCCGTGATCGGCCGCGGCCGCGAGATCCAGCGCCTCACCCAGGTGCTCTCGCGCCGCACGAAGAACAACCCCGTCCTCCTCGGCGAGGCCGGCGTGGGCAAGACGGCCATCGTCGAGGGCTTCGCCGCCTCGCTCGTCTCCGGCAACGTGCCCGAGACCCTCCGCGACCGCCGCATCGTCATCCTCGACCTCGCCCTCATGGTCGCCGGCACCAAGTACAGCGGCCAGTTCGAGGAACGCATCAAGGCGGTCATGAACGAGGTGCGCAAGGCCAAGAACGTCATCCTCTTCATTGACGAGCTGCACACCCTCGTGGGCGCCGGCGGCGCCGAGGGCGCCATCGACGCGTCCAACGTACTCAAGCCGGCCCTCTCGCGCGGCGAGATGCAGTGCATCGGCGCGACCACGCTCGACGAGTACCGCAAGTACGTGGAGAAGGACGGCGCGCTCGAGCGCCGCTTCCAGACGATCATGGTGGACCCGCCGACGAAGGACGAGACGCTCGAGATCCTCAAGGGCCTGCGCGACCGCTACGAGGCCCACCATCGCGTGCACTACACCGACGCGGCCCTCGCCCTCGCCGTCGAGCTGTCGAGCCGCTACATCACTGGCCGCTACCTGCCCGACAAGGCGATCGACGTGATGGACGAGGCCGGGGCGCGCGTGCGCATGGCCGCGACCACAAAGCCGCCCGACCTCAAGGAGCTCGAGGCCAACATCGAACGCCTCAACCAGGAGAAGGACACGGCTGTGGCGCAGCAGGACTTCGAGCGCGCCGCGGCCCTGCGCGACAAGGCGCAGAAGCTCCGCGCCAAGTGCCAGGCCACCCTGCGCGAGTGGCGCGACCAGGCCAAGGAGGCCGAGGGCATCGTCAACGAGGAGACCATGGCCGAAGTCGTCTCTTCCATGACGGGCGTGCCCCTTACCCGACTCGAGAGCGAGGAAACCCAGCGCCTGCTCCGCATGGAGCAGGAGCTCCACAAGCGCGTCATCAGCCAGGACGAAGCCATCCGCGCCATCGCCAGGGCGGTCCGTCGCTCGCGGTCCGGCCTCAAGGATCCGCGCCGACCCATTGGCTCCTTCATCTTCCTCGGCCCCACGGGCGTCGGCAAGACGCTGCTCGCCCGCGCCCTCGCCGAATTCATGTTCGGCGAGGAGGACGCCCTGATCCAAATCGACATGTCCGAGTACATGGAGAAGCACAACGTCTCGCGCCTCATCGGCGCCCCGCCAGGCTACGTCGGCTACGAGGAGGGAGGCCAGCTCACCGAGAGAATCCGCAGGAGGCCCTACGCGGTCGTGCTCCTCGACGAGATCGAGAAGGCGCACCCCGACGTCTTCAACATGCTCCTCCAGATCATGGAGGAGGGACGCCTGACCGACAGCTTCGGGCGCCACGTGGATTTCAAGAACATCATCCTCATCATGACCTCCAATATCGGGGCGGAGGTGATCAAGAACCGGGGCGCCCTGGGCTTCGTCAAGCCCAGCAGCGAGGAGACGTATCGGGACATGAAGCGCCGCCTCATGGCCGTCGTCGAACGGCATTTCCGGCCCGAGTTCCTCAACCGCCTCGACGACACGATCGTCCTCCGCCACCTCACCCGCGACGATCTCCAGCACATCGTGGACATCGAGTTCGCCCGCGTGGCGAAGCGTCTGAGCGACCGCGGCATCCTGGTGGAACTCTCGCCCGAGGCGAAGCAGTTCCTCATCGAGAAGGGCTACAGCCCCGAGTTCGGCGCTCGCCCCCTCAGGCGGGCGCTCGAGAACCACATCGAGGACCCCCTCGCCGAGGAGCTGCTCCGAGCGCACCTCACCGAGGGCGCCCGCATCGCCATCCGCGTCCGCGACCATCACCTCTTCTTCGACGCACAGGACCCCAACCCCACGAAGGAAGCGGAGCCGGCGACCGCTGCCTCGTCCTGAGCCCCTTCGCCGCCGTGAGGACCCGCGCTGTGGACGCGACGACCAAGGCACTGTGTGGCTTGCTCCAGCGCGGCGAGCCAGAGCTGCGGGCCGCCGTCGCCAGAGTCCTGGCCGAGTTGAGGCCCGCCGAGGGCCCGGTGCTGGCCGCGCTGGGGGCCGTCGTCGCAAGCGACTCCGGCCCGGCCGGGCTCTACGCACTCCGGGCGCTTGCCGCCAGCCCCGCGCCGGAGGCCGTGGAGCATATTCTTCCCGCGCTCGCAGGGCCGCTGGCGCTCCAGCAGGAGGCCGTCGAGGCGGTAGTGCGGTTCGGCCGGAACGCCGTGCCTTCCCTGAAGAAGGCGGTCCTGGACGCCCCCTTGCCCATTCGCAGCGGTGCTGCCGGCGCGCTTGCCCGCATCGGCGGCAAGGCGGCCCACGAGGCCCTTCTCCGAGCACTCGGCGAGGGCGACCTCGAGCTCTCCAAGCATGTGTGCCTGGAATTCGACCACGCCATCCAGCCGATGGGCATGGAGGAGCGCGCCGCGCTCGCAGAGCTCGTTCGGGGCTATCTCGCGCAGAAGCGCACGCTGGAGATCGAGACGGCTGCCGCTTCCGGCCTGATCCTCCTCGGCTTCCTGCAATGCCCCAAGAGCAAGGCGACTCTTCTCGGCTTCGCTCGGCCGCGGCGCGCGCCCGAGCTGCGCCGCCGCGCGCTCCTGGCTCTCCGGGGCATCGGCCCCCAACTCACCGCGGGCGAGCTGAAGACCCTGGCCGGCTATCTCAGGGAGGAGGATCTCGCCAACGTCGCGCTGCCGGCCATCGAGCTCCTGCGCCCATTGGCCCTGCCGCCCGCGGCAGCAGACCTGTTGCTGCCCCTCACGAACAGCTCGCACCAGGCGGTCCGCGACTTCGCTGTCTACAAGATGGGCGGCCTGGTCACCCCGGCAGCCGCCAAGGCCCTGGTCGAGCAGCTCGACGCCCCACAGCCGGCTCTCCGCGAGCTCGCCGTCTCCTCGCTCCAGCGCAATCCCGCCGCCGCTGCGCTGCTCCTGAAGCGCCTTCGCACCGAGGCCAACCCGGGCCGCGTGTGGACGCTTGTGCGCATCCTCGAGCATCACGCGGCAGCCATTCCCACCGCGACCGCGAAGACGCTCATCCGCACCCTCGTCGAGCACCTGGAGAACGGTGACAAGCGGGTCGAGCCGCTCAGCTATCTTGCCCACCGGGCAGCCCCGAAGCTGCTCGATGCGGCGCTGCTGAAGCGCGCGACCGCGCTCAAGGACAAAGGGCGATTCGCGGAGGCCGACCGAATGCTGACCACCCTCCTGCGAGGAGGCGCGGCGTGCCCCGAGGCCACGTATCAGGGCGCCGTCGTCGCCCTCAAGCTCTCGCCCAAGGGGATCAGCAGACACGAACGCCACGCCGACCCCTGCCTCGAGCGGTTTGCTGTCCTGCTCGAGCTGCCCGAGGCGGACCTGGCCGATCGCCTGGCCTCAGAGAAGTGCCTGAAGCCCGAGGAGCTGTTCTACGTCGGCTTCCACTTCGCCGAGCAGTTGGCTGAGCGCAGGGAGTTCGGAGGGGCGCTACTGCGCCGGGTCGTCGCCCTTGGCCCCCGCACGACCCTGGCGGCGAATGCCCGAAACAAGCTCCGGCTCGAGGCATTCCCTCCCGTCGAGGAGGCGCAGCCGCCGAAAGGCCGCTCCGGCAAGAAGACGCCGCGCGTCAGTAGCCGCAAATGAGGAGGGCCACCCAGCTATCGGGGCGCTCGCGGTAGATCTTCAGGTCCGCGACGATCCCCGGGCGAGTCTTCGCCAGGCGCTGGTTGATCAGAGTCAGCAGGTCCTCCCTGCTCCCCGCTTCCACGGACATGGCTTTGAAGGTGGGACGCCCGCCATCCGACCGCTGCACCTCGGCAATGATGCGGTTCAGCGTGTCGAGGCGCTCGGTGTACTTGTAGCGGTAGACCTCGAACTTGTTGGAGAACGACGACGGGCTGAAGATCTCCTCCAGCGCCTCTTCCTCCTCGCGCAGATCGTCCACAAGGCGATTGCGCAGCTCTTCCTGTACCCGCAGCAGGCAGTTGAGGAGTTCCTGCTTATCCACGTGCTGGCATTCCCGATTGCGTGGCGGTGAACGCTCACTCCATCCTCTGCCCATTCTACCGGAACGCCGTCGCAAGTCAAGGCGGAGCCTTGCTTTCCAGGCGACCCCCCGCTACAATGGCCCGGGCAACCGCGCGCGGCCCCATACATGGGTGTCCTGATGGATGACCGCTCCGACTCGACAGGCCAGCTCCCCGAAGCAACGTGCCCGTTCTGCTGCGAGCCGATCCACCCGGCCGCCCGCAAGTGCCCGCACTGCCAGGAGTACCTCGACCCCGCGCTCGCGGCCCAGGTCCGGCTCGCCCCACGCACGTCGCCGCTCGCCATCGTGTCGTTCGTGCTCGCGCTGGTCAGTCCCTTGTTCATGTGCCTCCCAGGCCCTGCGGCGATGGTCATCGGCATCGCCGCACTGCGCGACCGCACGGCGACGGCTGGCCGGCGGCTGGCCGTCACGGGCATCATCCTCGGCTCACTGTACACCCTCCTGCTCCTTCTCGTCGCAGCGGTCTTCGTGCTGGCCCTCTCGAAGCTCATGCTGGCGGCCCCCGCCAGCGGCTCGGCGGCTGAGCCGCTTTTCTGAGCCCCCAGGAGTGCACCAGTGCCCGATGTCATCTGTCTCGGCGAACTCCTGATCGACTTCGTCTCGACGCGGAAGGGGCAGGGGCTTGCGGACAGCCCGGGCTTTGCGAAGAAGCCGGGCGGCGCCCCCGCCAACGTGGCCGTCGGCCTGGCGAAGCTGGGCATCCCCAGCGCCTTTGTGGGGAAGGTCGGCAACGACGCCTTCGGCAGGTTCCTGCGCGACACGCTGGCCGCCGAGGGCGTGGACGTGTCGCACCTTGCCGCGACCGATGCGGCCCGCACCACCCTGGCGTTCGTCGCCCTCACCAGGGATGGCGCCCCGGACTTCACCTTCTACCGCAACCCCGGCGCCGACATGCTGTTGTGCGAAGCCGACATCGTGCCAGCCTACCATCGCAAGGCGCGGGCGCTGCACTTCGGCTCCATCAGCCTGGCCGACCCCGGCCCCAAGGCTGCCACGCTCAAGGCCATCCGCATCGCCCGCGAGAGCGGCCAGCTCATCTCCTACGACCCCAACTACCGGCCGGCCCTCTGGCGCTCGGCGGCCGCCGCGCGACGCGAGATGCTCGCAGGCTTCCGCCACGCGGACGTAGCGAAGGTGAGCGACCAGGAATGGGAGTTCATCACGCGCACGAGCGACCTCGACCGAGGCTCCCGAGCCCTCCTGAAGCGCGGGGTGAAACTCGTCGTCGTCTCGCGCGGGGCGGCGGGCTGCTACTTCCACACCCGCGCGGCCACCGGCTACCTCCCCGCCTACAAGGTGAAGGTCGCCGAAACCACCGGAGCCGGCGACGGCTTCGTAGCCGCCCTCCTCAGCGGCCTCCTCGCCGAGGTGAAGGGCCCGGCCGACATCGCGCGGATCCCCGCCGAGCGCCTGGCGGAGATCTGCGACTTCGCCAACGCCGTCGGCGCCCTCACCTGCACCAAGGTCGGCGCCATTCCCGCCCTCCCCACGCGCTCGCAGGCCCTGCGCTTCTGGAGAGCCCGCCGCCGGCTCGCCTGAGCCCTCACGCCTCTTCTCTGCCCGGCTCCACCCACGTCACGTCGTCGAAGCCGACCTCGACGACGGCGTGGCCAAAGACGACCTCGAGCCGCTCCTTCGTGCGGTTGATGGACTTCACGCGGCAGCGGGCGCCGAGCGAGATGACGTGGGCAACGTCGTCCTTGTGCAGGCTGCGGGCGAATTCGAGGCGCTTCTCGGCCAGGGGCGTGCGCTGGAACTCGGCCTCCAGCACCGCGGCGACCTCGCGCGCCTTGTCGGCGAAGGGCGCCGGGGCGTTGTGAAGCTGGCGCAGGGCCTCCAGCACGCGGGAGCGCACCCGCCGGACCTGCTCGTCAATCTCCTGCTCGGCCTCGTGGCGGCTGGTGCGGGCCTTGGCCGTCGCGGCCTTCAGCTCGGCGTCCACCCGCGCGCGCAGGGCCTCCGCCTCCTTGCGGAGCTGATGGGCCTGCTCGCGGTCGTCCTCGATCGCCTTCCGCGATTGCTCGAGCTCGGCGATCAGCTCGGTGTCCCGGCCCCGTGTGCGAAGCAGTGCTTCCCTGGCCCGCCCGATGACCTCTGCGGGCAGCCCCAGGCGTTCGGCGATCGCCACAGCGTTCGAGTTGCCGGGCTGCCCAAGGAGCAGGCGATAGGTGGGCTGAAGCGTCTCCTGGTCGAATTCGCAGGCCGCGTTGAGCGCGCGGCCGTGGCGGTAGGCGTATGCCTTGAGGTCGCCGATGTGCGTCGTCACGACCACGCTGGCCCGCCGCTGGCCCAGGAAATCGAGCACCGCGGTGCCCAAGGCCGCCCCCTCGGCCGGGTCCGTGCCGGCGCCCAACTCGTCCAGGAGCACCAGGGTGCGGCGACGGGTCTTCGCCAGGATGCGGACCAGGTTGTTCACGTGGCTGGAGAAGGTGCTGAGGCTCTGCTCGATGCTCTGCTCGTCGCCGATGTCAGCCAGGATATCCTCATAGACGGGCAGCCGGGCGCCCCGGTCGGCCGGGACGTGCAGGCCGCTCTGCGCCATCAGGCTCAGCAACCCGATGGTCTTGAGCGCGACGGTCTTCCCGCCCGTGTTCGGCCCCGTGACGACCAGGAGATCGAAGTCCTCGCCCAGCCGATAGTCAATGGGCGTCACGGCCTGGTGGCACAGGCTTCCAGCCTGTGCGCCCACAGGCAAGATGCCTGTGCCACCGCCCCCCTCGCCCCCGCGCTCGAGGACCCGCACGAGGACCGGGTGGCGTGCTCGGCGGATGTTGAGATGCCCCTGGTCGTTGATCTCGGGGGCCGTCATCCCGTAGTCCACGCTGAACCGCGCCTTGGCATACGTGCAGTCAATGCGGGCCAGTGCCTCAAGTGTCCTCAGAATCGGCTCGCGCTCCTCGCCGATGGCCAGGGTGAGCTCCCAGAGGATCCGCTCGACCTCCCGGCGCTCCTCGAACCGCAGGTCGTCCGCCTCGTTGGCCAGGAGCACCAGCTCGCGCGGCTCGATGAACACGGTCGCCCCGGTCTGCGAGCGGTCGAGGATGATGCCGTCGAGTTCGCGCTTGAGTTCGGCCTTCACGGCGAGGACGAAGCGCCCGTGACGCAGGCACACGCCCTCGGACTGGAGCAGCGGCCTCAACGACGCCGAGGCGGCGAGGGCATACGCCTTGTCCCGCAGCCGGGCCATGGCGGCGCCGAGGCGGCTGCGGACCACCGCGAGCTTCGGGCTGGCATCGTCGCGCACCAGCCCGTCCTTGCCGATGGCGGCGTCAATCTGCACGCACAGGGGCTCGAGGTCCTCCAGGCCCTCGCCGAGCGAGGCGAGCAGCGGAAAGGCGTCCGCCTCCTCCTCGAAGAGCGCCTTCATGTGCTTCCCCGCCAGAAGCGTGCCGCGGATGTCGAGGAGCGTGCTCGGCTCGATCGCCCTCTCGCCCTCCTGCGTGCCGCGGATGGCTGGGCGCACGTCGGTCATGCCCGCCACCGGGAGGCGCCCGCGTCGCTGGAGGAGCTCCCGCAGCTCGGACGTCTCCCCGATGGCTCGGCGCACCGCGGCGGCGTCGGTCAGCGGCTGGAGGTCCTGCACGGCGGCCTTGCCCAGCGAGCAGGCGGCGTAGCCGGCCAGCATGGCCTTCACCTTGGCGTATTCCAGGACTTCGAGCGAGTGCGGGTCCATGGGCGGGGCAGTCAGGGCGATTCCCCCAGCTCCTTCTTGACCACGGCGATGCGCTCCTTGGCCATTCGAGCGAAGGTAGTGTCGGGGAACTTCGCCAGCACCTTCTCGTACTCGGCGAGCGCCTTCTGGGGCATCCTGTTCCGCCGGAAGCTGTCGCCCATGCTGAGGATGCCCTGGGCCTCGGAGCGGGCCTGCGCGTCGCGGATCGCGCGGGCAGCCTCGGGATTGCCGTCAATCTGCTGCCGCAGCTTCCTGGCCTCCGCGGCCTCCTCGGTGTCCGCGTAGCGCTTGAGGATAGTCTCGAGGCACTCCACGGCGGCCACAAACCGCTTCTGCTGCACGTCCTCCTGGGCCTTGGCAAGCAGGCTGGCGGCCATGTAGTGGTTGAGCCGTTTCCTGATCTCCGGGTCCCTGCGGATCTCGGCCAGGCGCGCGGCCGCCTTGCCTGCGGCCTCCGTGCCCTGGAAGCCGCGCGCACAGTCGCGGTAGGCGCGGACGGCTGAGCCGAGCTTCTCGCTGTCCTCGAACGCTACGGCCGCCTGATGGGCCTCCGCCGCCTTCGCCTCGACCTCGTCGAGCAGTTGGTTCGCCGCGTCGGCATCGTCGCCTGGGACGCCGCAGGCCACCGCGGTCTTGAGGGCGTCCACCGCGGCAGCGAAGTCCTTCTCGGCGAATGCCTGCTTCCCGCGCTCGAAGGCCCGTTGCGCGTCGCGGCGGTCCTTCTCGGGAATCAGGGCGAGGGCCTTCTCGATCGCCTTGCGGAGCAGCCCGATATACCCCTGCGGCGGCGCGTAGCCGACGATGCGATGCACCTCCTTGCACTTCGCGTCCAGGAAGATCGCCTGGGGGATCTGGATCTGTTCCCCCTGCTTGAAGCAGGCCTGCACGACCGGCGGCACCGCCTGCTTGCCCTCGCGCACCGCCGCGATGTCGAGCAGGAAGGGCGCGAAGTGGCGGCGGATGAGCTTCGCGATCTGCGCGTCGGCCAGCGTCTCCTCGCGGAACGCCTTGCAGATCTCCCTGCCATTCTTGTCCGTCACGGGCGCCACAACGACCACCATGACGAGCTGACGGCTCTTCTCCGCCGCCTCGACCGCGGCGTCGAACTTCTCGTGGTACGCGATCTCCCCTGCCCCGGCCGGCGCCGCCAGCAGAGCGCAAAGCATGGCCACGAATTGGCACGAACTGCCACGAATATGCAACAACGCACGGACCTCCAACCGGCCACGCGGGCATTGTAGTCCGCCGTAACCGGGGAGTCAACCTGGCCTTCGCACACCCCTTGACGGGGCAGGTCATGCGCGGTAGCATTGGGGCACGGCCGGGATCGGTCGCGTCGCCACGAGCGGAGCGGCTGACCTGTGGGCAGCGGGCAACGACTCCGGAAGACCGGCAGTGTTCCCGGCCGTGAGCCAGTAAGCGCCTGGGAGAGGCGCAGGAGGTGCCCATGTTCCAGCGCGGCCTCGGCGTTCTGACCATCGCGGCGGCGCTCGCGACGCCTGCCGCCCCAGCCGGGCCGGCGCCCGCGAAGCCGCCGGCCCACAGCGACGGACGCAAGATTCCGGACTTCGCCTACGCGGGGAGGATTGATTTCAGAGGATTCAGGCACGCCCCGCTGTTCCCCTTCGTGACAGACTACGATAACGACGGGAAGGCCGACCTGACCTACTTCTCGCAGGACGGCGAGCTGTACCTCTATCTGAACAAGGGCACAAAGGCCGAACCGACCTTCGACTACGCGGGCTATCTCGAGGACTCCAAGGGTCCCAGGTACCACGGCTACAGGATCATCGCCTACAACACCGGCGAGCCGTACGGCAGGAGCGTCCATCAGTTCGTTGACTGGAACAACGACGGCAAGAAGGACCTGGTGTTCGGGACGACCGAGGACGTGAAGGACTGGGGCTGGGTGTATGTGTGGCTGAATTCCGGCACCGACGAACGGCCCTTCTTCGAGGACGCCGCGAAGGGCACGAGCATCATGAGGAAGTACGGCCTGCCCGACAACGTCGGCGCCGGCACCCCCCTCCTGGGCGACAGCGTCGGCCTCATCGAGACGACCGATGGGAAGTTCATCAACGTCGAGCCCTGCACCTCGGGCGAGCTGGGGATATCGCCGTGGGTCGCCGACTGGGACCGCGACGGGAAGAAGGACCTCCTCGTCGGCGCCTCCGGCCACAAGCCGGGACACGTGCGCTTCTACAGGAACATCGGGACCGACGCCGCACCACGATTCTCGCCCAACTGCCTCACGCTGACCGCTGCGAAGAGGGAGTTGCTCGGCGCCCACCCGGTCGTCGCCGACCTGGACAGGGACGGGAAGCCGGAACTGCTCCTGATGACCCAGGAGGGGGTCACGGTGTTCCGGAAGCGGGCGGGGGACGATGCCGACCTGGAGGCAGGCCAGCCAGCCCTCTCCAGCGGCCAGCCCATTCCCTATCAGCGCGAACGCGGAAGCATGACCTGGCTCGGCGAGGGCTTCCCCAGGACGGTGGCGGCAGACTGGAACGACGACGGCCGCATGGATCTCATCCGGGGAACAGGGTCAGACACGCAGGTGGAGGTCTACCTCGCTCTGGATGGGAGCGGGCGGAGCTACGGCGAGAAGCTCCGCGTCTCCGCGAAGGACTTCCCTCCCAGGAACACCCTGCTCTTCGACGTCGTGGACTACGACGCCGATGGCAGGAAGGACCTCGTGATCGGGGCGAAGTACGGGTTGCAGCACGGCGTCTTCCTCAAGTGGTTCCCCAACGTGGGGACGAACGCTGCCCCGCGCTTCGACATCGCCCGGGGCCTGAACGACTTCGGGATCGTCGGCACCCTTCGCAGGAGCAACTCCATCGCCCCGTACTTCGTGGACTACGACAACGACGGCGATCAGGACCTGATCGTGACCACCGGCGGGTCCACCGGCGGAATCTGCTACTTCCCCAACACCGCGCCGCCTTCGGGAGAGCCCTGCTTCGCGAAGAACCCCAAGGCGCGGGACTGGAGAGGCGGCCTCCTGGCCCTGGACACCAACTGGGGCATGTACCGCTTCCCCGTCCTCGTGGATTGGGACTTCGACGGCAAGAAGGACATGATCTGCTCCTGGTACCAATGGAACAAGGATAACAGCAGCATCCTGTTCCTGAAGAACACGGGCACGGACGACGACCCCGCCTTCTCCCTGCCCCCTGAGGAAATCACCCCCTGGCTCGGCACCAAGAAGCCGACCTATCCGCAGGTCGTTGACCTCAACTCGGACGGCAAGATTGACCTGGTCACAGGGGATTGGCTCGGCAAGCTGCGCTACTACGAGAACATCGGCGAAAGGGGCAAGACCCCGCGGCTCGCCGACGCCATCGTTCTCAAGGCCGACGGCGGCGAGATCGAGCGCTCCAAGATGACCTGGGGCGACGGCCTCATGACCGCGCCGCTCTTCAAGATCCTCGACTGGAACGAGGACGGCATCCTGGACATTCTCCAGGCCGATGAATGGGGGAACCTGCACCTCTACCTGGGCCAGAACAACCCCATGCAGACCTGCGCGGACCTGGGAGCCCGAGAGCGCCCCATCGGATGGGTCTCCAGGGGCAATCTCGTCGTCCCTGCCAGGGACACGCCCCGATGCTCCTATTCCGACTGCTACAAGCCCGAACACCGCGCCGACCCGGCCGCCAAGACGGGCAACTGACGAATGCCGCGTTTCGGCCGCCGGGATTCCGCGCCGCTGGGGGTCCCACTGGCTCGCCTCGTCGTGTCGGGCGTGCCGCACCAGATCACTCAGCGGGGCAGCCGCCGTCGCCGAGCGGCTCACGCGGGAGCGCAGCCTTGCGGAGCAGGTTCACTAATGCGAACGAGCGTTCGCCAAGAAAGGAAACAAGCAAGACCTGACCCCGGATGGCTGGGAGTCGATCTCCATGTTAGGGCAGCAGGACAGCGCTACATTCCAGGCAGTCTAATAGGTCTTCCGTTTCCTAATAGACCATGCCTCAGATCGCCAGATCCACGGGGGGAGAGAGTGGCGATCTGTAGACGTGGCTATCGCTAAGTGCCTGATGGGTAGATACTTAGGCGGTGGCAACAGATCGCCAGGGGTGGGGGAGGTGGCGATCTGTGGCGGGGCGGCTGGAGGGGCGAGTGGCAAGGGCGGGAATCGCCAAACGAGCGCGCCGGAAATGGAGAACGCCGTTGCAGCTACTTCTTCTCCCCTCCCCCAATGCACCAGAGCTGCTTGAGGCCGCGGATGTAGATGCGGCCGCGGGAGAGGGCGAAGGAGGCGAAGCACTTGTCGCCCAGCGTGTTCTTCGCGACCAGCTCGAACTTCGGCCCCGCCCTGACGACCCAGGTGATCCCATCATCGTCGGGGAAGTACATCAGGCCATCGGCAAGGACGGGCGAGGCGCTCTGGTGGCGGCCGAGCTTCTCCGTCCAGAGGATCTTGCCCGTCTTCGCCTCGATGCAGCTCGCGTGGCTGCCGCCCCCCACCACGCCGTCGGAGACCACGAAGAACCACTCCTTGTGGGCCAGCGGCGACGGCACGTAGGAGACGGCCTTGGGGTTCTTCGCCTCGTGCCAGAGGACGTGGGTCTTGGTGACGTTGCCCTCGCCGTCGGGGCGCATGCCCATGAGGTGCAGCGTGGGGAAGCCGCCGGTGACGAAGAGGATGCCCTGCGTCGTCACCAGGCTGGCGGCCATCTGCTCCGTCGGGCCGTCCACGATCCAGATTTGCTTGCCCGTGTCGGGGTCGTAGGAGGCAACGCACTGCGAGCCGGAGAGCACGAGTTGCTTCTTCCCCGCAACGTCGAAGATGACGGGCGGCACGTAGGAGCGGACGCCCACCGGGCGGGGGGCGAGCCAGCGCTCGGCGCCCGTGGCCTTGTCGAGGGCGAGGATGTAGGCGGGGCCTTTCGGGCGGCTGTCCTGGTCGCCGTTGAGGATGATCGTGTCCTTGTAGAGCAGCGGTGAGCTGCAGAAGCCGTGCTGAGCGTAGAACTTGCCGGGGCGCTGCTCCCAGACCTTGTTGCCCTCGAAGTCGTAGCAGGCCACGAACATCTTGCCGCGGTCCTGGAACGCCACGAAGACGTGCCTGCCGTCGGTGGCGGGGGTGGAGCTGGCGTAGCTGTTGAGGTTGTTGATCTTTTCGAGCGGCGCGACGAGAACGTCGCGGCTCCAGAGCACCTTGCCGTCGCGGGCGTCGAGGCACAGGAGGATTCGCCGCAGTTCCTTCGGCTCGGCGGTCGTCACGAACACGCGGTCGCCCCACACGATGGGCGACGAGTGGCCCTTGCCGGGGATCGGCGTCTTCCAGGCGACGTGCTCGCTCTCGCTCCAGCGGAGCGGGAGGCCGGTCTCCTGCGACGAGCCGTCGCGTCGCGGCCCGCGCCATTCGGGCCATTCCTCGCCCACCACGCCGGTGGCGGCCCACGCGACGATCGCTGCCAAGCCAGCCGCCAGCCGAACCATTTCGTCTCCTTGCGTGCGTGCCCCGTGTGCCGCGTACCCGAGGCCCCCCGGGGCGCATCAGCGAAGGCGAGCAAGGGGGTAACTGTCGAGGAGATACTCGACGCGCACCAGCTCGTGCTTGCGCCACGCACGAGCCACCAGGTCGAGCGTGCCGCGAGCCGCCGCGATCAGGTCGCCACCGGCCTTGCTCTGCGCGATGAAGCCCTTTGCGGACTCGATGCGCTGTGCGAGCCGGACGCGCGCCGTGGCGGGAATTCCGCAGGCTGCATACTGGATGAGCGCGCCCGAGGTGAGGATGCGATACGACCGCATCTCGTAGGGCGCCAGCCGCAGGCGAAGCAGCGACCCCGTGAAGGCCTGGGTGGCCCCGGGCCCACCCGGGAGCGGCCCCTCCTCGTCGGCCAGGCGGTGCTCGCTAATGAACTCCTTCGGCAGCGCGGCGGGCAGCGGCTCCTTCTCCACGTGGGGCAGGTCCACGTCCACCGCACCCACGAAGTCGCGCAGCTTCACGCCCTTGCCGGGGAACCCGATGAAGGCGTCCAAGGGGAACCTCGCCCGGTTCACCAGGTAGAACAGGTGGCCCTCGACCGCGTGCAGTTCGCGGACGCACACGGGGTCGGACATCCCGAACACGGCAGCGAACGACTCTTGCGGGAGGGCGCAGAAGGCGCGCGCGAATGCCCTGACGCTCTCCTCGTGGCCCAGCGTAACCAGCGAGGTGCCCCCCATCGTGACGTCGAATGCGTCGAGCTCTGCAACGGCGTGCGCGCACGCCTCGAGAAAGCGTTGGCCCGCCGGGGTCGGGTGCGACGCCCGGAACGGTTGCTCCGGCCACCACAAGCCTCGCATCGGTTGCGTGGCGCCCACGGTAGACTCGAACCGGCGATACGAGCAGGCCAAACCGACGCGGGAGCAGCCGAGGAGCTGTGCGCTGCCCTCGCTCAGGAACGCCAGGTCGCGCGCCACGCCGCGGTGGGGGTTCGGCCCTCCTCCGCCGTAGCGGTACGCGAGGTAGGTGTCGTCGGTCGGATACGTCACTCGGCGCAGGACGAGATTCACGGGGCGGTCCTTGAGGAGCGCGGTGTCGAGTCCGGCCTCGCGGTACAGCGCATCGAGCGAGGGAGGACGGTTGGCCCAGGCAGTCAGGTTGACCAGGGGATGCCCGCTCACGGCGTCGGGCAGCCCCAGGGTCAGGTAGAGCTTCAGAGTCGGCCGCTTGGTTTGCACGCGGCTGGCCAGGTCGGCGTAGAGCTGGCGGAGCCGACGGCACCGGAAGTTGATCCACTGGTCCGGCTTGTTGGCGAGCAGCCACCGGGCGCGCTCCGAGAAGCGGGTGGGGCCGCTCTTGCCCTCCGGGATCTCCACCCCCGACTCCCGCACGAACTCGTCCACCGTCTGGTCGTCGTACCCGCACTCGATCGAGCCAAACCAGGTGGACTGCCCTGGACCCATGCGGACGGAAACCCCCGCGAGCGCGGGGGACTTGCCGTATCGCTCGACAATCTCGGTGACCCGGTCCAGGAGTGCAGAGCGGACGTCGGGGTGCAGGGGGTTATACCGCGGCAAGCTGTCCATCTCGGTGCGCGTCAGCGTGTCGTTCCACATGACCATCCGGGCCGTCTTCTCTCCGGCGGCAACGGTCTCGAATGTGTGGCCGCCGTACTTCGTAGAAAGGGAAACCATCTCGTCGAAGACGATCTCTGGCAGAAACTGGATGCCCCGGCGCTCGCACAGGTACAGCACGTACTCGATCCAGTCGGCGCAATGCAGGTCCGCTCCGGCCCCCGGGCGGAACTCCTCGCCCTCCACAGGGTACAGCGTCCCCCAATGCCACACGACAGGATAGCACAGGAGGTTTTGGCCCGTGTACTGCAAGTAGTCGGCCAGCCGCCGAAAGCTCTCGTAGACGTCCCGCGGCCTGGTCTCCGTGGCGCCGAACTGAAGCGGGACGGTGGGCGCGTCCCAGTGTACGCCGAGGGTCCTCCCTCGTTCTCGAGGGCGCTCGACGGCAAACGGCGGGGGGCTGCCGGCGGCTTCTCGCACCACGATCGTGGCGCACGCGGCCGGCCGCCCGCCCAGGAGGGTGCGGAACACGATCGCGTTGTCGCGCTCGCGGGGCCAGAAGTAGATGGGCAGCTCGACCATGCGTGGCTCCGCAACATCCGACTCCTCGACCAGGTAGCCGGTCGCCACATCCTGGGAGGCCGGGTAGCGCCGGGAGGTGATGATGATCTCCGCACTGCGGGCGCGGTCGGCCGGGTAGCTCACCACGACCACGTGGGGCACGTCGGCCCGCGCGACGCGGAAGCGGTAGGCAAACCGATTGTCGGGGAGGGGACCCGCCTCCCGGTAGGCGCCCAAGTCGCTCTGGACCACACGAGTGTCCCCGGACTGGCAGAACGCGGTCTGGCTCTTCTCTCTCGCACACTCGATGGTTTCGACGTGTACCGTCTTTGCAGCGGGTGGGCTCCCGGGTGAGTCCTGCTGGCCCGATTCCGCGGCCACGACCAGGAAGTATGTTCGGGGGCACGTCGCGCGGCCCTCGCAGCTCGTGGTGACCTCATAGAGTCCGGGCAGGGCAACGTCGTCGGCTGTGAGGGGCAGGCGCAGCCGCTCCCAGGCATGGGAGTCCACCTCGACCGGAGCGTCCACCCTGCGCAGTTCCTTGCCCTCGGGACTCAGCACCCGCGCAGTCAGCCTGACCTTCACCTCCTGGGCAAGGGTGTTGTAGAAACTGACCGCCAGTTCGGCCGCCTTGCCTTGCTCGAAGAGCGTGCGGTCGAGCTGCATCACGAAGGGCAGAAGGAACTGGCTCGCCTGTCGCTGCACTTCCTCGCGCGTGAGGGGTGCGTCGTAGACCCGCAGGTCGTCCAGGAGCGCGCCGCCCGGGATTCTGCCCTTGAGGGAGCCCACGACAAGGCGCTTGGGCTGCTCGCTACCCCATGCCGCCCGTCTGGCGCTGGCGCGTCCCACTTCGGCCCCGTTCACGTACAGGGTCACCTGGTCGCCCCGTCGCCAGCAGGCCGCGAGGTGATACCAGTCGCGCTGGTCCCAGCGGTCGAGGGGCTCATCGAGCCGCAACGGCCAGAGGGTGAACGCGCAGCGGGTGCCCCGGGCGCCATCGAGCCATAAGGCGAACGAGCCCGGGGCCTCCCGCCGGGGGTCGGTGGCGGAGAGATCGTCGCCGAGCAGGACGCCGCGCGCGGGTCTCCTCTCGGGCAGGGCCCGTGCCCAGACCGTGAACGCGCCCTGCTCCTTGGACACGTTTTTCTCGAACTGATACGCCAGGTCGAGGCCCGTGTCGGCGACCAGGGCCTCGTCGAGAAGGCCGGGCGCGAACTCCATCCCGTCGGCCACAATGGGCCGGGCGTCCCCGGCAGCCGACTGCGCCTCGGCCACGTTGTCGAAGGGCGCGTGGAAACTCAGCCGGGCCGGCTTGCCCGGAGCTCCGGGCGGCTCCGGGCGCGCGGGCGCGGCGCGCGCGGGCGCGTGCTTCGCGTTCAAGTTGTGAATGAATGCAAGCTCGACTTCGGTAGCGGTGAGTGCCCGGTCGTAGAGGCGGAACTCGTCGAAGAGGCCGCCCGCCCGTTGGCCGCCGTAGCGGTCGGCCCCAATGTAGAGCACTTCCGACGGGGGCAGGTGCCAGGTCAGCGGCAGCTCCCCGGCGTGCTCTCCGTCGAGGAAGAGCCGGATGGCCGACGCGCCGTCCCACGTGGCGACGATGTGGTGCCAGGTTTCCGGCCGCCAGCGGTGGATCGTGGCGGCCACCACGACCGCTTGCTGCGCCTGAAAGCCGACGGCGACGGCCCCGCCTTCGACCACAATCCAGAAGTGGCCGACGGCTCCCGCCGGCTTCTCATCGGTGATCAGGGTTCGAGCCACGCGCTGCTGGGTCGGGTCGCCCGGGTCCCACAGGGGCATGAACCAGAACTCCAGGCTGCCCCGCGCCTTGTCGAGCAGGCCCTCGCAGGGCACCAGCAAGCCGCACGGCAGCCGGTCCGAGCCGAACTCGGCGCCTTGGGCCTTCACGCCCGGCCGATAGGCCACGTGGAGGGAGGAGGTCTTGACGCGGCTATCGGCTGCGAAGGCGACGTCGGCGGTGCCATCAAGAGGAATGTGCAGCAGCACTTGCAGGGGCTGCCGTTGGGGCGCCGTGGCGGCGACCCCACTCCCCGCCCATGCAGCCAGCAGCAGCGTCCACACCTGTGCGTTCCGCATCCAACGCGCTCCAGGAGGCCGTGAGGTCGTCCTATGGCAACTATAGCACAACAGCGGTCATCTCTCAAACCGCCCGCCCGCCAGGGACGCTCGCGGGGGTGCGTGTCACGCGGCCGGAGGCGGCCCCGGGGAAAGCCACAGCCTCCTGGCGGAGTGGAAGAGCACCACGGGAAGCCCCGGGGCCATCCGTGAAGCCATCTCGCGGGCACGCCGCTCGGTCTCGTGCCGCGGGTAGCGCGATGAGACGTGGAAGAGCACGAGGAGCTTCACCCCCGCGGCAACGGCCACGCGAAGGGCCTCCTCCACCGTGGTGTGCCCCGGGGCATCCCGGTCCTCCGCCGACAGGAAGGTCGCCTCGTGCATCAACACCTCGGCCTCCCGGACCACATCGGGGTCCACCGGCATCGTGTCGCCCGTGTACGCCAGGAGAATCTTCTCGTAGACCTCGCTCAGCTCCTCGCGGGGCACCGTGCGTGCGAGCTGGGCGATCTCGTGCTCCGCGAGGCCGGCGTAGCGGGCGCGCAACCGCTTGCGCTCCTCCATCACCCGGTACCCGAGCGCGAGCGAGCGGCTGCCGTGCCGGACGCGGAAGGGCACCAGGTAGCCGCGGTCGCGTCCTGCGCCCAGCGGCACCCGCTGTTCGGGCTCCAGCGGATGCCAGGAGAGGTCGTAGCCCACGCGATACGTGAGGCCCTCGACGTACTGTCGCTGGACGCCAATCAGCTCGTCGCCAGTCGGGTAGTAGACCTCGAGGGGCTTCTCCTTGTCGCCGCGCGCCGAGCGCCGCGACTGGAGGAGCCCTGGCAGGCCGCCGATGTGGTCGTAGTGCCCGTGGCTCAGGAAGACCTTCTCGATGGCGAAGACGACGTTCCCCAGCGCCGCGCTCACGCCCTCGCCGGCGTCGAGCAGTATCCGCGCGGGGCGGTAGAAGAACCAGGTGGCGTACATGGCCTTCGAGTAGCCTCTGAGGGTGGCGGCGATCTCCTCGTGCAGGCTCATGGCTGCTCGTCCCCTGGAGACGGACTGGGAGGGGGCTCGCCCCCACCTTCGGCCAGCTCGAAGCCGCGCCGCACAACGCGGCGCGTCAAGGGCTCGGTCACGCAGAGCGACCACTGGCCCCGTCGTTCGTTCACCGCGAGCGGCTCGGACACGTTCAGCACCCCCTGGGTGGTCAGGCGATTGCCGCCCAGCTCCGGGCGCTCCTCGCCCGCGGGGTCGGTCACCCGCACTCGCACCAGGTGGCTTCCCCGGGCCGGCTGGCCCGACTCGTTGGCGACCATGACCGTGTAGTCCAAGGTCCCCCCGCGGCAGGCCGGCCCCGCTGGCCCATCCACGCGCAAGGTGAACGGCCGCTCGGGGTAGAGCACCCACAGGCCCCCGTCCCGGGCGTCCAGGTGAACCGTGAGCGCAGGGCCATTGCCCTTGTCAAGGGCCACGGCCTCGCCACTGGCCAGGTCGAAGGCGCAGTTGGCCGGGACGGCCTCGGCGTCCAGCTCGATGCGCGCCGACCGCGCCTGGTCGCCGTGGTTCACGGCCACCACGAGCCAGGTGTCGGGGCACGTGCGGACGCCGACCTCGACGTCTCGGGCGCAAGACCGGGCAATGGGCTGCACCCCCTGCTCCGCGATGGTCGCCTCGACGGCCCGGCACAGTTCGCGAGCGGCAACGAGGTCGCCGCGGTCCGCCGCGTGCTGGTGCGCGCGCACGATGTCGGGCGAGAACAGCATGGTTCGCCCGCTGCCGAAGCGTCGGCGCCGGCCCGTGACGGCCTCGAACAGCGGCGTCTCCGCCGCGCCGAAGAAGTCCGGCGGCCAGGCGAGGGCCAGGCCATCCTCGTCCACCAGCTCTGCGCGGTCGGCCAGCAAGAGGCCGCCCCGCTGCACGAACTGGGCGAGCGCGGCAGCCACTCGCTTCGGCAGCAACTCGGTCCCCAGGATGGCCACCGCGGCATACGGGGCAAGCCCCTCGTCAGTGGCCAGGCGCTCGTGAAGGAGGTCCACCTCGCCTACGGCGCCCCGCAGCAGCTCGAACGCCTCCGGCACGAACCCGCTGCCGCTGACCACGGCCTGGGTGAACGGGAACAGCAGGGCCACCCGCGCCGCAGGCCGGCTCGAGCCCCCCAGCAGAGGCCCCGCCGGGGCGAGTCGAGCGAACAGCCCGCCCAGGGCCTGGCCCAGCGGCGGCTGGCGGCGGGAGAACAGGAACCGCGGGTTCTCGGCCACCCGCAGCCAGGCGGCCCCCCAGGCGAGGGCCGTGTAGGCCGCTTCGGCCGCCGAACACGCCTCGCCCAGGAGGTCCAGTTGCGCGCCGAGCGGTTTGCCGAGGGCGAGCAGGATGCTGCGGTGGCCCGCGAGCGAGAGGCGGAACCGGCCGAGGTCGCGTTCTGCCGCCACCTCGGCGCCGTCGCACGCGCGCGCCCACACCAGGGGGTCGCACAGCGGCGCGTCGGGGCCTTCGCGCAGGAAGCTCGACGCGTCGAAGGTCAACGACAGGTTCACGCCCTTCGCCACCTCGTCGCGCGCCTTCTGGAGCGCCGCGAAGACGTGCCACCAGTAGGAGGTCACGAACGAGGCCAACGCCCTGCGGTGCGGGATGTCGAGCGCCGCCGGCTCTTCCCAGGGCATCTCGGCGCCCAGGTTCCGCTTGTAGGCCGCCTGGCAGGCCGCGCAACGGCAGAGCTGATCCCTGCTGACCGCCGCCCGCGCGGGGACCTCGTGGAACCGCAGCGACGGCACCGCGGCCGCGGCAGCCAGGATGGGATGGACCTCGTTCTCCAGCGCCTGCCGGAACTCGGGCGTCAGCGGGCAAGGCACGAGCGGCGCGGCAACGCCCAGCCCCGGCAGAAGCCCGCGCCGGTGATGCGCCAGGGACAGGCCGGCTCGCGCCGCCGTCTCCTGCGCGTGCAATACCATCGCCTCCCGGTGGGGCCGCTCGCCGAAGCGCCCAGCGGCCGGGCCAGGAACCGACACGGTGTTCACGCCCGAGGCCGCAAGCTGTGCGACCGCGCGGTCGGTCGTCGCACGGTCGAGGTGATGCCCACCTTCGGCCATCAGAGCGAAGCTGCTCCGGTCCGTCGCCGGGGCGAGGATGAAGAGGTCCCCGGTCACGAGGTCGCCAAGCTCCTCGCCGATCCGCAGCTCCATCCGCAACCGGTAGCGGCCGGGCCGCAGCCGGGGCACGGGCAGGACCAGCTCGACCTCCTCGTACGCCTTCTCGCGGCGATGCAGCACGCGGCGCCGGGGGGCCAGCACGGGCAGGTCCTCGTCGTCCACGACCGCCACGTCCACTGCCGCCTCCGCGGGCGGATGCTTGAGGCTGCTGGACACACCCAGGCGGAGCCGCGCCGTCTCGCCGGGGAAGAACGCCCGGCGCCCGTACTCGAACTCCGCAGCCAGCCGCGTCGGGTTCACGACTTCCACCGCCACGTCGCGGCGGGCCAGCTCGCGCCCCGAGGTGTCCGAGGCAATCACGGCCACGTAGTGGAGCCCTCTGGCCATCGGGTCGTCCGGGGCGCGGAACGAGAACACGGTGTCGTGGCTCTTCCTCGGCTGGAGGGTGGCCGAGCTGTGCTGCACGACGTTGCCGGCGGCATTGGTCAGCCGCGTGGCGACCTGCACGCCGAGCGCCTCCGCGCTCGCCAGCTTGATGCGGCCGAACTCTTCGTTCCCGGTCACGACCTGGCGGTTCGGCAGCGAGAAGCTCTCGAACCACACGGCCTCCTGCTCCTTGCGCACCCAGCCCAGGGCGTTGCGGAAGAAATCGTCGAACACGTCGCCCGTGAAGAACCAGCCGTACTCCGCCTCGTCGCACTCGGGATACGACGCCACGACCACGACTCGCCCGTAGCCGTGCTCGCCGGCCACGACGAGTGGCAGGTCCCCCGCCCTCATCACCACCTGGGCATCGGGCTTCGGCTCGACGGGGTGCACCTTGCTCACGTAGCCCAACGGCGTGGGCAGGCCCCG
>Ga0307379_10001474_pt1 | contig 37217 bp, 43 predicted proteins | sample UN2MG_FD_202237 | JGI IMG/M metagenome (GOLD analysis project Ga0307379, IMG submission 202237) | Soil microbial communities from Risofladan, Vaasa, Finland - UN-2 | ecosystem: Environmental > Terrestrial > Soil > Coastal area > Acid sulfate soil | place: Finland: Risofladan, Vaasa | collected...
CGGCGGCTGAAGCCGCCGGCAACCCGCTGCCGTCCCTTCGGGACTGGGCCGGGGGTGGCCCTGACCCGGCGGCTGAAGCCGCCGGCAACCCGCTGCCGTCCCTTCGGGACTGGGCCGGGGGTGGCCCTGACCCGGCGGCTGAAGCCGCCGGCAACCCGCTGCAGTCCCTTCGGGACTGAGGAGAGCACCGGCGCGGAGCCTTTTGCGCCCATTTGTGGGGCGGTGTACCGAGCTCAGTAGTCCTTCGTGCCGCGTGCCGCGTGAAGAGGAGGAACTGATCTCATGTCTTGTCACGCGTCACGCGTCACGGGTCACGCCGTCTACATCCTCGCCCGCGTCGTGAAGGAAGTCCTGGCGTTCTGCCAGCGCCAGGCCCCCAATGAGGCCCTCGGCGTGCTCGTGGGCCGGCGGTGCCAGCACCAGGGGCGTCGCTACGTGCGGGTCACCGATTGGGCGACGGGCAGCGTGGACGCCAGCCCCGTCCACGCCGAGTTCACGCCGCAAGGGGTTGTCGAATGCCACGTCGAGTTGGACGAGCGCTACGGACCCGACCGCAGGCCGCAGATCGTCGGCATCTTCCACTCGCACCCCTTCGGCGGCGAGCCGAGCCTGTCGGAGCGCGACCTGGCGACGTTTGGCGGCTTCCCCTACGACGCGGAGGGGAACGTGTTCGTTCTCGTGAACCCGAGCACCGGCCACTTCCTGGTCTTCCAGCGGGATGGCTCGGGCGTGCTCGTGGAGCAGGAGTGGGTGGAGTATGGCCCGGAAGCCCCTGAAGGCGGCGCCGGCAGCGAGCGATGACCGCCAGGACAGGACGCGGCGGTTCCTCGGCACCCGCGCCCTGGCCCGCGTCGAGCGCGCCCGCGTCCTGGTCATCGGCGTCGGCGCCGTGGGCAACGAGGTGGCGAAGAACCTCGCACTCGTCGGCGTCCGACGCCTCACCCTCGTGGACCCCGACACGGTGGAGCTGTCGAACCTCAACCGCTGCATCTTCTTCCGCGAGGGCGACGTGGGGCGGAGGAAGGTGCACGTGGCCCGCCGCGCCTTGCGCGCCGCGGCCCCCGCCACCGAGGTCGTGGCCATCGCCCGCCCGATCCAGCAGGCGCCCGAAGAGGTCTGGGACGCCGATGTCGTGGCCCTCTGCGTGGACGACGAGCTGGCCCGGTACTACGTGAACGCCCGGCTGCTCGGCATGCGTCGGCCCATCCCCGTCGTCAACGGGGCGATGGGCCGCACGTGGGCGGAGGCCACGGTGCTCGTGCCGGGGCAGACGGCCTGCCTCGTGTGCCTGTGGAGCCAGGAGTACCAGCGGGCCGTGCTCGGCGAGGAGGTGAGGCGGAAGTGCGACGCCTTTTTCCAGGGGGCGCGGGTGAAATTCCCCACAATTTCCGTCTTGACTTCCCTCGTCGGCGCGGTATCATCAACGGAGGTCGTGAAGCTGCTGGCCAACTCGCCCGAGGAGCTTCCGCCGGCGGTGGGCAAGCGGCTGCGCTACGACGTGCGGCGGCACGAACTCGTCGTTCAGGAGATTGTGCCCAATCCGCAGTGCGTGGACGCGATGTGCAGAAGAAGACGTGGCGTCTGACTCGAAGCAAGGAGAATGACCGTGAGCGATTCCCCCAACCAGGCGGAGATTTTCGTGGATGTCGAGCCCGCCAACAAGACCTTTCGCATTCGCGTGGAGAACGCGACGACGGTGGCCGACCTGGTGAACGCGATCCTGGAGCGGTGCGAGGCCGACGGCATCAACGTGCGGCGCTGGGCGCGCGACCGTGTGGGCCGCGAAAACGTGTCGCTCGTCCTGATGCGCAAGGCCCAGAGCAACGCCGCGCTGCCGCCGACCATCGAGTTCGGCCGCCTCGAGCCCGTCGTGCAGCCCGACGAGCGCTTCAGCCTCGACGCCACCGCCATTGTCGGGTGAGCGGGGCACATGCTGCATTTCCCGACACGCGTCTTCAACGAGCGGATCGCGGTCTTTGTGGACAGCTTCTACGAGGAGATTGCCCGGCTCTACCGCGCCCAGGCCTGGGGCTGGGAGGAGCCGCGGCGCGCCGACGCCACGTGGCAGCACCCCGACTTCGCCGTCCGCGTCGCGGCCCGCCACAAGGACGGCGCGGCCCGCACCCTCGAGCTGAAGGCCCGCAACCTGCCCGGCGTGGCCGACGTGGATGACGCCGGCCGCGTGACCCTCCAGCGCGAGCATCGCTTCCGCGTTGACATCCCTCGGTCGTACCCGAGCCACCTGGGGGCCATCGAGGTGCGGGCGATGACCACCCTTTACCACCCGCGGCTCAACCCCTCCGGCCGCGGCCACGCCTGCATCTTCGTCAACGGCGAGATTGACCGCGTCCTCTGGAGCATCGTCCGCCACATCCTGCTCGACCCCGACTACGTCCAGCCGCCCAAGCTCTTCCGCGGGGTGGACCGCGGGATGAACCTCATGGCGATGGCGTGGTACGAGGCGAACCCCCGCGGCATCCACAAGCGGCTGCTCGACCTCTGGGCGCAAGGCCACGGAAAGGAGGAGTTCACCGCGGCAGCGAAGAGAACGGGCGGGGTGCGGATTGATGCGTGACCCGTGATATGTGTCCCATACGTCCTATAAGTCCCGTATGTCCCATTGTCCGTGCCGCGTGAGAACAGGGAATGGAACAGCCTTGCCAGCCCAATGACAGAGCGAGCACGACAGAGGACGGCGCAAAGCGCCCCCAGGTGATCGCGGCGCAGGACGGGGCATGGGCCGAGGAGCCCTCGCCCGACCTCCAGCCGCAGTTCCGCTGCATCCGGCGCTCGCGCGGCACGAGGCTGCCCATGCCGTGACGGCGCGGCCCATGTGCCTTGCACCACTCGGCTTGCACGGTTTCGGAAGTCAGGGTAAGACTCGCGCCCTCAGGGGGGAGAAAGGGCGCGAGTCTAGAGAAACGGCGATTCTCGACCGTTTTCGGGCCTGAATCAAGACTCGCGCGGTGCCGGCGAGGGGCGCGAGTCTTGGAGAGGCCGAGAATCGGCGAATCGCGGGCCTCCGGGCGTAAGTGCTTGCCGGCGTGCGACATGCGTCGCACGGCCGCTGCCCATCGCGTAAGTGCTGGCAGTCCCTCAACTTGTGGCGAGCGCTTCGCCCAGGCCGCGGGCCTCCTTGAGCAAGGCGGGGTTCTTCTTCACGTCGCCCGGCTGCCAGGCCATGCCGTGCACCATGCCTGCGATTTTCGCGCCGATGAAATTGAAGGAGTCCTGGAACGCGCGCAAGGCGTTCACGCCGCCCGAGCTGAAGACGTCGGGCGCGCCGTAGGCAAGGACGATGCCGACCCTCTTCCCCGCGAAGGCGTGGCCCGAGGGGGTCGCGAGCGCGTAGCAGCGGTCCATCAGGGTCTTCATCTGTGCCGACATGTTGGCCCAGTAGACGGGTGAGGCGAAGAGAAGGGCGTCGGCCTGCGTGAGCTTCGGGTAGAGCCCCCGCATGTCGTCGCGGATCACGCAGCCCTTCGCGTTCTTCTTCTGGCACGCGTTGCAGGCGGTGCAGGCCTTGATGTCGAGGCCCTGGAGGTACACGGTCTCGACGTTGGCCCCTGCGGCCTTCGCGCCCTTGGCGGCCTCGGCCGCGAGGAGGGCGCTGTTGCCCCGCTTTCGCGGGCTGCCGAGCAGAATGAGCACTTCCCTCTTCGCTGCCATAGGGGCCTCCTACTTCTCCAGGTATTGGCGGATGGCCTTCGCGAGGTCGTGGCCGAAGGCTCGCGCGCTCTCGGCGGTGACGGTCTGGCCGCCGGCGTTGGCGTAGGGGATCTCGAAGGACGCAGCGAGGCGGATGCCGGGAAGCTCGCCCGCCCAACGGCTGCAGCTCTTGCCCGAGGCAAAGTTGCCCCCGGTGTTCCATGCCTTGCCAAAGGGCAGGTTGTCGCTCGCGCGATAGGGCAGGGGGCCTGTGCGGACGGCTTCGAGGAGCTTGCCGAGGGCGCACTGCTGCTCCCACACGGCGGGGGCCTGCGAGCCGACGATGTAGATGACCTCGTTGTGCTGGCCGCGGATGTGGGGGCAATGGAGGTCGAGGGAGACCTTCAGCCGCCCCTCCGACCACTTCGGCACCAGCTCGCGCAGTGCGCGGGTCTCCGGGTACAGGCTGTCGCCCTGGTAGTCGCGGTTGTGGTCGCGGGGCTTGCGGTTCTTCCCCTGGTCGCCGTCCTCCACGCCGTCCTTGTCGGTGAAGGGGATGAGCATCATCTCGACGTGCTGGCGGAACCAGCGGCCGTCGTCGGTGTCGGCGAGGGCCGCCTCGACGACGCCTTCCATCGCGTAGCTGGCCATGCACTCGCAGCAGTGGTGGCGGGCCGTGAGGAGCACGCGGGCGGCGGGCTCGCCATCGAGCTTTCCGACGTGGAGGCGCTCGACCTCCCGCCCCTTGCGCGATTTGCAGAGCGTGAGGGCCTTCAGGCTGGGGCTGCCGGCATAGCGCTCGAGGAACGCCTTCAGGTTGGCCTCGAAGTAGGGCATGGCGAAGCAGAAGCGCACGTCGGCCGCGTCGGCGGGGAAGGCGTAGGAGAAGGAGTTCCCCTTGACGGCGGCGGCGCCGAGCCACTTCCAGGTCTTCCCCCCATCGGTGCTGATGGCCGGGCCGCGCACGCCGATGACGTTGCTCTTGGTGAAGCGGAAGGTCAGCGTGCGCCCGGCGGCCCCGCGCACGCGGAAGTGCCACCAGAACCAGTCGCCCGCCGTGTCGCGGAGGTCCTGGCGGAGCGCGACGGTGTCGCCCTCGATCTTCTCGATGATGGCGTTGCCGCCGGGGAAATCGGCGTCCACCGCCAACGCCTCGGCCGCCTGCGCTTGCACGGCAAGCAGGCACAGGGCCAGGCACGCGATCAGCAGGGGGGCCTGCTCCATTCTCAGCCAGTGCATGGTGAGGGCTCCTTCAATGGGGTGAAGCGTTCGACGACGTCGGCCGGGAGGCCCTGGGGCCGCCCGTCGCGGCCCGTGCAGCCATGGATCGTGTAACCGAGCGCGAGCTCGCGCTCGCCGTCGAGCGACGTGATGCGGTTGACGAAGGTCATCTTGACCTTGCCGAGGGCGGGGACCGCCGTGGTGAGGAGGAACGCCTCGCGGGGCCGAAGGGGGCTCTGGTAGCGGCAGAATGCCTCGGCGACCGGCAGATTGACGCCGCGGCGCTCCAGGTCGCGGTAGGGCAGGCCCACGCTGCGGGTCAGTTCGTTCCGCCCCGCCTCGAACCAGGCGTAGTAGCTGCCGAAGTAGGCCACGCCCTGCGCATCGGTCTCCGCGTAGCGCACGCGCAGCTCGATCTCGTGCTGCCGCGCACCCGGCGGGGCCGGGCCGAGCAAGGCGTCGGCCTTCTCGCTCACGACGATCCGCTCGACGCGCTCCTCCGCGACGGCGAGGAGGGGCTGCGGGATCGGCAGGGCCTTCCCCGCCGGGCCGATGAGCACGCGGGCCATCTTGCCCGTCGCCAGCAGCGCGCCGTCCTCGACGCGGTGCAGCTCCGTCTCGAGCAGCACGCGCTTGGGCGCGGCCTGAGTGAGGCGGACCCGCACGGCCACCAAGTCGTCGTAGACGGCGGGGCGGAGGAACCGGGCGTAGGACTCGGCGGCGGCGACGAGGATGCCCTCGCGCCCCAGCTCGGGCGCCCGCACGCCGAGGCTCTCCAGGAAGTGCAGCTCGCCCACCTCCCACCAGGTGAAATACGTGCCGTAGTAGGCCACGGCCTGGGCGTCGGTCTCGGCGTAGCGGACACGGAACGGCTCGGTCTCAGTCTGCACGGAATCCCCCTGGATGCTGCGAGTTTGCGCGTCGGCAGGGCTTATTATACAATGCTGCGGCTCCCCGTCAACGACACAGATCCGAGAGGAACCACAATGGCCCTGATCGCCGACGCGACGCATGCCCGCGAGGCCATCCAGGAGGCCCGCGAGAAGGGCGTGGCGCTGATCAACCTGAACCCCGAGTGTGCGCGCGGCATCGAGGCCTGCCTGCGAGCGGCCAAGAGCTTCGGCGAGCGGGTCGGCGCGCCCGACATCCCGCTCTTCCTCTCCATCTGCGGCACCTACCACGCCCGCCCGCAGATCAAGCTCTACACCGGCCTCGGCGACCCGTGGCTCGGCTTCGAGGCCTGGCTGTCCCAGGTCGCGTTCTACACCCAGCCCGACGGCCCGTTCGGCAAGATCCGCGTGATGACGCACCTCGACCACGGGCAGCCCGGGGACGACGCGGAGATTCTCGAGCGCCGGCTCAAGGGGCTATCGAGCGTGATGTTCGACGCCTCGACCCTGCCCTTCGACGAGAACATCAGGGCCACGGCCGCCTACGTCGAGCGCCACCGCGACACGGTGGTCGTCGAGGGAGCGGTGGACGAGATTTTCGAGTCGGGCACGGGCGAGCAGAAGAACCAGATCACCACGGTGGCCCAGGCGAAGCGCTTCGTCGAGGCGACCGGCTGCGACCTGATTGTGCCCAACCTGGGCACCGAGCACCGCGCCTCGGCCCGCGAGCTGCGCTACCACGGCGACCAGGCCCAGGCCATCCGCGGCGCCGTGGGCAAGCTGCTCGTCCTCCACGGTACCTCCAGCCTCTCGCCCGCCGACTTCACGCGTCTGAAGGACGACGGGATCATCAAGGTGAACATCTGGACGGCCATCGAGAAGGCCGGCGCGCAGTCGTGCGTGCGCAAGGCCCTCGACGAGCTGGGCAACACGTTCACCGAGGGCGACCTTCTGTCGTTCGTGGACACGGGCGTCCTCGGGCCGGCCTGCCTCGGCCCCCGCTACCGCGACGAGAAGTGCGGCGGGCGGCTGTATCCGAAGCTTGACCACTTTGCCGAGGCCGTGCGCCGCGACGCCTGGGTGGCGGGCGCGCAGCCGCTCGTCGAGGCGTGCCTTCGCGACCTCGGCTATGAGGCATTCGGGCGATGAGCAAGCCGCAAGCTCCTGCCGCGAAGCCGCGCCGCCGCATCGCGCGGCTCCTCCTAACGGGGGTGGCAGTCCTGCTGCCCTTGTTTCTCACCGGCTATGTGGTCGTCATCCTGTGCCGGTTTGTGGACGACATGCTGGGGCGCTGGCTCGGCCGGCAGCTCGCCGCGCTGCTGGGCGTGCCGGCCACCAATGTGGCGGCGAGGGCCGTGGGCGCCATCCTGGCCGTCGTGGGGGCCGTGGTCGTGGCGGGGCTGGTCGGCGCGCTCGTGGCCAGCTTCGTGGGCCGGCGCCTGCTCGCCGCGCTCCAGCGCCTGCTCCTCAACGTGCCCTTGGTCAGGTTCATCTACCCGTCGGTGAAGCAGATCACCGACTTCTTCTTCGGCGAGAAGCGGCCGGCGTTCCACAGCGTCGTGGCCGTGCCCTATCCGCTGAAGGGCAGCTACGTCATCGGCTTCGTCACGGGGCAGGGGGTCCGCTCGCTCAACGCCGCGACGGGCGGCGAGCTGGTGCAGGTGCTCATCCCGTGCGCGCCCGCCCCCATATCGGGCTACGTCGTGTTCGTGCCCCGCCGCGACGTCATCGAGCTGCCGATCACCGTGGAGGAGGCCCTGCGCTTCTACGTCTCCTGCGGCGTGATCGTCCCGCCCAACGAGACGGTGGGGGCCGCGCAGGCAGCCTCGGTGCAAGGGGGGCGTGACGTGGAAGGGACCCAAGGGACCAAAGTGACCTAAGCCAGCCACATGTCCCTTGCGTCCCTGGCCCGCAGTCAGGCATCGTGGGGGGACGGGCCACGGCCTACTTGGTGAGGCGCTTGACGAGGTCGGCATAGGTGGCGTCGTCGGGGGTGAGTTCGGCGGCGCGGCGGGCGGCGGCGAGGGCGCTGGCTCTGTCGCCCGCCGCTTCGTGGGCGAGGGCGAGGGTGCACAGGTACCGCGGTGTGTCGGGCGCGAGTTCCAGAGCCTTCCGGGCGGAGCGGATGGCCTCCTGCGGCTTGCGGTGGGGCGGGCGGGCCGTGGCGTAGAAGAGGGCGAGCTGGTTGTGGGTCGCCGCGTGGCCCGGGTGGCGCCGCAGGGAGGCGAGGAGCAATCGCTCCGCCTGTTCGGGGCGGCCCTCGCGGGCGTAGCGTGCGGCCAGGGCGGCCGCGGCATCGGGGTTCCTGGGGTCCTCAGCCACCTTCTCCCACACACGCTCCTCGGGCGTGGCGGCACGGCCGGGCGGCCCGACGCGGATGCTGTGGAGGATGCGGTCGAAGAGCACCTCTAGCGCCTTGTAGCGCTCCTCCAGGCAGGTGAACGAGACGTAGACGAGACGGCCGTTGCGTGCAGGGAACACGACTTCGCGGGTGAGCTGTGCCTCCCCGCGAGCCTCGTGGCGGAAGAACTGCTCAATACCCGTTTGCTCCCCGATGGCGAGGTCGCGGCTGCGGACGAGCTGCTCGCCCACCTTGAGCCATTCCGCACGGATGTCGGCGGCGGCCGAGGCGACATCCGCGGCCTCACGAGGCGGGAGGGCTCGAACGGCGACGATGCCAATCCCGGGCTGGAGGAACACGTGCGGCTTGTCCGCCTTGCGGGGCCGCTCGTATTGCCAGCCCTTGGGCACGCGGATGGTCAGTTCGCCGCGGTCGAGGGTGCGAGTCTCCATCTCGCCGCCGAGGAGGCGCTGCCACTCGGAGGCCCGCGCGTTGCGGGCGGCCATGAACACTGCGCCGGTGATGCCGAGGGTCGCGGCGGCCGCGGCGAGCCAGGCGAACGCCTCGCCGAGCGGGCCGGGCCGGCCCAGCACCGTCACGGGCCGCAGCACGAGAGCCGCCGCGGCGCCCGTCGCGAGGCCGCCCATGTGCGCCGCGTTGTCAATGAAGGGCACGGTGAGGCCCAGGGCGAGGTTGATCGCGAGCACGACCGCCAGATTGATGAGCAAGGGCACGCGCGCCCTCGGTGCGATGTGCTGGCGATGCACGGTCGCGAACACCACGACCGCCCCGAACAGCCCGAAGATGGCGCCCGACGCGCCCACGGAAACGCCGGGTGTGGCCGCCAGCGAGGCCACGCTGCCGCCCACGAGCGCCGCCGTGTAGAGGATGAGGAACAGGCGGTGGCCCCACAGCGCCTCGACCACGCGCCCCACCGCCACGAGGGCGTAGAGGTTCACCAGCAGGTGCACGAGGTTGGCGTGGAGGAACCCCGCGCTCACGAGCCGCCACCACTGGCGCGAGCGGAGAATGAGGTCGCGATGCTTGGCCCCGCAGGCGACGAGCGTGCCCTCGTCCAACCCGTTCCCGAAGAGGTGCGAGGCGGCGAACGCGGCGCCGCAGGCCAGCGCGAGGAGGGTTGCGACGGCCGGCCCCGACGGCCGCGGCGACGGCACGACGCGTTCGTCGGCAGGGGAGGTGGAATGGTCCGCCGTGGCCATTGGTACCCCAGGGCTGTGCGCTCATCTTTGCCCACGTTTCGGGCCGATTCGCAAACGCCCGAAGGGCGTGGCGGAATAAAGCCCACGGCGACGCTCTGGGAGCCGTGGGGCATGACGCAATGTTGCCTGCCAGCCCCCGAAGGGGGCGGGGGAACTTCAATGGGCGCAAGAGGTTCCGCCGCCCCCTTCGGGGGCTGGGTGTGTGGGCCCTCTGCGTTCCCACGGTTCGCAGAGCCTCACCGTGGGCTTTACTCCGCCGCCCCCGTTCGGGGGCTTGGGAAGATGTGGGCAAAGCACAGGGCCTGCGCCCGGCGGCTACAGGTTCAGTTGGAGCCAGTCGCGGAGGAGGAAGACCACGCGGCCGATCAGCAGCGACACGCGGCCCATCACCGTGTAGCCGAAGGACGCGCCGAAGGAGACCATGAGGAACCAGATGCCGACGCGCGACACGGCGCCGCCAGCCCCCTTGTGCTCGACCGAGAAGAAGAAGTAGAAGAGGACGGAAACCGTGCCGACCAGGATCACCACGCCGCCCAGGATGTCCCACACGTTGCCCGTGAGGGGCTGCACGGAGGGGCCGAGCTGCTTGAGGATGTAGGTGTGGACGACAATGGGGATGCCGATGCCGGCGCCCCAGCCGATCATGATGGTGTAGGCGTAGCGGCTGAGCCAGCCGTGCTTGCGCGACAACCGCGTGAGGAGCAGGAAGCCCAGGAGAATGGGCACCGTGCGATGGAGCAGGGCATCCACGCGCGCCTCGCCCGTCGGCGCGAACACCAGGGGGTCCACCACCTCGGGCTTGAGCGACAGATACCAGGTCATCATCGCCCCGTAGCCGAGGGAGACGCCGACGTAGAGGTTCTCGGCGACTTTGAACAGCGGGTTGTCGCGGTAGAGGAACGAGTACATGATGAGCGTGAGGCCGGCGGCGACGAAGACGCCGATGCCCTCCATCGAGAGCTTCGACGGGCCATCCTTCGGCCACGGGATGGCGATGCAGGCGGCCAGGAAGCCGAGCGCGCAGGCGATCAGAACGGCGGTCTCGGCCACTCGCTGGGCCGGCGTGCGCTCGGGTTGGATCGGTGCGGCCATGCGGTCAGGCCTCCCGGCGGCGCTTGAGCCACCGCAGGAACACGTGGGCGTTGGCGACGAGGATCAGCCCGATGATGAGGAAGTGGGCGACGGACTGCGCGGGCATGCCCCCGACCCCGCTGTCGGGCTTGCCGATGAGTACCTCGTAATCGGCGGCGCCGCGCAGGCCGCCGAGGAGCCCGAAGAGCTGGTCCGACTGGAGGAACGGATAGAGGTCGGGCGCGATGACGGCGGTGCAGCCTGCCGCCAAGTCGAAGCCGAACCGGTCGCGCCCGTAGGCGATCCACATCTCGGTGCTGCTGCCCGCCGCGATGCCGACGACGACCGGGATGTCGCGGAGCGACGCCACTCCCGCGAGGGCGGGCATGCCCTCCGTGGGCTTCCCATAGAAGTCCTTGTCGAACGCTCCCTTGAGGCTCTCGCCCATGTTCAGGAGGAGGTTCGAGCCGCCCGGCTTGTAGGCGAGGAAGACGAAGCCGGTGCCCGATTCCTTGCCCGCCTCCTTGGCGGTCCGCTCGAGAAGCTCCTTGCACAGGCCGACGCCGTTGAGCCAGAAGGTCATCACGATGGGGCGCAGGTTGCGGCGGAAGGCGTGGCGCAGGAGCGCCTGGCTCATCGGGTACAGCTCTTCCTTGGCCGAGGGGTCGTAGTCGAACGAGAGGAGGATGGGAGCGCCGGGCTTGTCCTTGGCCAGCTTCTCGATGCGGTCGTAGACCTGGCGCGAGAGCGGGGAGGGGACGACCTTCATCTTGATCTTGGCCAGGGCCGTGACGATGATGGCGGCGGCGAGCAGGAGATAGACCACGCGCCGGGCGAGGAGGGCTTTGCGCAGAGAGGCGTCGGGCGCGCTCATCAGTCGCCTCCTCCGCCCATGTAGGTGCGCTCGATGCCGAAGAGGATGCGAAGCGACTGCGAGATGGCGCCCAGGCTCACGCCGAGGAGGATCCCGCGCTTGGCGGCCAGATTGGGGCACTCCAGAAGCACGTCGGCCGCCCGGGGGAAGGCGTCGGAGATCATCGCGCTCAGGGGCACGCGGCCGAACATCACGATGACAGCCGCGACCAGGAGCAGGGCGGCCTCGATGTTCCGCGCCCGGAACGTGCGGAAGGCCGCGCTGGCCATGAAGAACGCCAGGAGCGAGAAAATCGTCGCCCCGCACGGCACCTGGACGTTCATGTAGAACCAGTCGAACATCGTGCCGTCCTCGGGCGCGGGGCCGAGCGGCCCGTGCGGCTCGTTGACGATGCCGGCGACGATCATCGCCGCGGCGCCGAGGAAGACGAAGGCGCTGTAGCCCCAGCCCGCCTGCTGGCGGCGGACGCGCATGGTGTGCATGTGGAGCAGGCTATAGACCCCGATGAACATGCCGAAGCCGCCGATGATGCGGAACCAGGTGGTCATCTCCTCGCGGAACGCCGCCGAGATGGGGTGCGGCACGAACTCGTGGACGAAGGCCAGCAGCCCCGTCACGAAGACGATGATCAGCGGTATGGTTCGCTTGTAGAACATCGGCGCCTCAGAACGCCAGGAACAGGTTGCGAATCCAGTCCACGCCCGCCGTCGAGAGGATCGTGCCGACGACGGCCGCGGCCATCAGGAACGCCTTCCCCACGTCCTGCCCCCGCAGGCTGCCGAGCAGCCGTGGCTCGCGCGAGAGGTAGGCCGAGGCGGCGTACAGCTCCTCGCCCATCAGCGTGTAGTCGCAGGTCGGGATGAAGAAGGGGAGCTGGGTGTAGGAGTCGGTGCCTGCGATCTGGATGGCGCCCGTGGAGGCGCCCGTCTCGGCGAGCAGGAGCGATTCGGCGTAGAAGTAGCCGACGAGGAAGATCGTGGCCGGTTGCTCGCGGACCATCAGGCCGCCCACGGCGGCCACGTAGCTGAACTGGTCGGCGGCCACCAGCGCCACGTCGTCGGGGTTATAGGCGTCGGGGCGGCCGGCCTCCGTGTATGCCTGCTTCACCACCTCCTGGCTCACGGCCAGGACGATGGGGTCGTTGTTCATCACGCGCACCCGCGTGTCGTATTCGGCGGCGCGGCGGGCGACGCGGGCCAGGATGTTCACGGCCGCGATGGTGGAGAGGCTGCCCATGTCGGCGAGGCCGTGGACGAAGTAGACGGGGCGGCCCATCTCGGTCGCCCGGCCGATGGCCTCGTCCACCGCCTCCAACCCCGCGATCTTGCGGATGAACAGGTTCGGGTTCTTCCGCGCGGCGTGGATGAACCCGAGCACGATGGCGCAGAAGAGGATCGAGAAGACCAGGTTGTTCGCCTTGCCCCACTTGAAGTAGTTGGGCCGGCCGCTGGCGGTGACGACCTTGGGCTGCCCGTCGGGCTTGGCCACGTAGAGGGTCTTGCGCCCGTCCGTGATGGCGAGGCGGAAGTAGTAGGTCTGGCCGTTGATGCGGCGGCGCTCGGCCATGAGCCGCTCCCGTTCCTTCTTCTTCTCGTAGGCGAGGCGGGCCTGGAGGCGGGCACGCGCGGTCGCGCTCAGCTTCTCCTGCTCCTCCTTCGTCGGCTCCTCGATGCGGCGCGGCTGGGGCGGGTAGTACTTGGCGGGCTCGACCATGATGTAATGGATGTTCCGCAGACTCTTCGCCGAGCCGTAGTACTCGGGGTGGTCGCTCTTGAATGCAGAGAGCGAGGGGACGCGGCGGGTGTGGAACTTGCCGGCCTGGTAGTCCTCCTCTGAGGCGACCTCGACGATGTACTGAATGGTCGGGCCTTCGACCTCGGCCGGCGCCCATTCGACGCCGATGGCGTTCCCGTCGTCGCTCGGGCGGTCGTAGGCGCGGAAGCTGGCGGCATACGGCGTGCTGATGGGCGGATGCTCTGCGGCAGAGGCGAGCCGGGCCGCACACAAGGCGGCGGCGAGCAGGAGCAGTGGCAGGGGACGCCTCACGATTCAATCGCCTCGAGGTTGGCCCGCGGCACGATCACGACCGCGCCATCGGGGAACTCTATCTCGGCCACGCGCACCCGCGATTCCGTCTCGATCTGCACGGCGGCGGGCGGGAGGGCCTTGACGGCGCCGATCCGCCCGAAGCCAGGCTCCCGAATGATACGCACCCGCGAGCCTTGCGTCAAGCCCACCATCGCCACCTCGGCCACGGCGGGGGCCGAGGCCGCCGCCTCGGTGGGGATGATGATCTCGGGGCGGAGGACGCCGGCGCGGATCTGCGTGGCGCCGTTGGCCGAGGCCCGCTGGCCGGCGTGGGCCTGGAGCAGGTCGAACGTGGCCTCGGCCATGGCCATCGGGCCGAAGCCCTCGGTGACGATGAGGATCGGCTGGATGTCCTCGTGGCCCGTGATCGCCACGCCCAGGTCGTAGCCGAGCAGGCGGCGGAGATCGCCGTCGTGGAACCCGCCGCACACCAGCGCCGCCACCCCGAGGGCGGAGGCCCGCTCGTAGACGTCGCTCGTCACCAGCTCGCCCGCGATAATGATCTTGTCGGCGAACTCCGCCCCCAGGTCGCCCGGGCCGATGCTCGCGTCGGGGCGGTCCACCGCCATTGCCAGCTCGCCGTGCACCTCGCCGCCGACGCCGAAGATGCCCTGGACGAATGCCCCGTGCGTCTCCACCACCACGCCCTCCCGCTCGATCACCTCGGCCACCGTGCCGTCCAGGTAGGCTGTGAGTTCCACGGGCCGCGGCGCCGTGCGCACCAGCACCTGGCCCGTGATGGCGCTCACCGACTCGATGGTGCCCGCGACAGGAGCGCGGACGACGCTCTTGAGCCACTTGATCCAGGGACGCGTCTCGGCGATCGGCTCGTCGCGCTCGACCTTGTCCCCCTCGCTCTTGAGCATGTACTGGCTCAGTTCGGCGGGGGTGATGCCGAGGAGATTGACGACGTTCACCGTCGCCACGTCGCCGGGCAGCTCGGCGCGGGCCACAATGTCCTCGGCCTGCACCCGCGCCCCGGCCTCGACCAGGACCTGGCCGGCGATGGGCAGGCGCCGCTCCTTGCGCACCGTGGCGCGCTCGGTGACGCGGAGACCAGGGGTGTAGGCGTGTGCCATCGTTCGTCCTCGTCCTCGTCGTCGTCCTCGTCGTCGCGTCCCTACGCCGGATAGGCGCTGAGCGCCCGTGCCCAGCTCTTCACCACTTCGGCCCGATTCTTCTCGGGCACCCCGAGCGGCCGGCCGCGGGCGTCGAAGATCACGCCCACGACGCCGCCGTGGACCTCGGCTTCGAGCGTCTTGCCTCGACCCTCGCCGAGGTCAACGCCTCGGGCGGGGCTGACCGTGAGCTTCGCCGTCTCGCCCACGCCGAGGGGCTCGAGCTTCATCTCGCCGACGGCGAGGGAGCCGTTGCGCGTCTCGCCGCCGGCGTCGAGCGCGTAGTCGAAGGCGGCCGCGCCCGGCTTGCGCTGGTTCACCATCGCCACGCAGGTGCCGAGGTCGATCAGGCAGTCGCGGACGAATACCTCCTCCGCCGCCTTCTCGTGCACCTGCGCCAGCACGCCCAGGTGCGGCATCATGAAAATGCTGTCCACCGCCAGCCGCGTCACGCCCTCGGGCTGGAAGCCGTCAATGAGCATCATGGCGGCCTGGCTCCGCCGCGGGGCGTGGGACAGCACGCCGCCGCTGCCGACGAGCAGGTCGAGGCGCCGCATGTCGATGATCGTCTCGCCCGTCATGGTCTGGTCGAAGCTCTCCGAGATGCTCCGCTCGCGCTGCACGCCCTTGAGGCCGACGGCGAGGGCCTTGTGCTGCTCGAAGGCCAGCCGCAACGCCTCGCGGGCGATGGCCTGCTCTACCTTCAGCTCCACGAGGAGTTGCGGGATCGTCGTCGGCCGAATCATCTTGTTCTTGATGCGGTCGCGCAGGTCCATCTCGTCAATGTCGAACGGCACCCAGCGCACCAGATTGGGCAGGCCGGCCTCGGCCAGGACGTTCGAGATGCTGTAGCTCATTCCCAGGTTGGCGCTCACGGTGCGGTGGAAGGAGCCGTCGAACACGCTGAACACGTCGGTCGTCGCCCCGCCGATGTCCACGCCGATGAGGTTGATGCCCTGGCGTCTGGCGATGGCCTGCATGATGTGGCCGACGGCGGCCGGGGTGGGCATGATGGGCGCGCCGACCCACGACATGAGCTTCTGGTAGCCGGGGGCCTGGGCCATGACGTGTTTGAGGAACAGCTCGTGAATCTCGGTGCGGGCGGGGCCGAGGTTCTCGCGCTCCAGCACGGGGCGCAGGTTGTCCGTCGTGTGCAGCTCGGTCTTCTCGGCCAGGCGGTCGGCCACGGCCTCGCGGGCGTCGCGGTTCCCCGCGTAGATGACGGGCAGCTTGTAGTCGTGGCCGAGGCGGGGCCGGGGATTCGCCGCGGCCAGGAACTCCGCCAGCTCGACCACGTGGGTGATCGTCCCGCCGTCCGTGCCGCCGGACAGGAGGACCATGTCGGGTCGGAGGCGGCGGATCAGCTCGATCTTCTGGTAGGGCAGCCGCTGGTCGTTGGCGGCGAGCACATCCATCACGATGGCGCCGGCCCCGAGGGCGGCCCGCTCGGCGCTCTCGGCGGTCATCTGCTTCACCACGCCCGCCACCATCATCTGGAGGCCGCCGCCCGCGCTGCTCGTCGAGACATAGATGTCCACCCCCTCGTTCCCGCGCGCCGGGGTGATGATCCGCTCGCCGTCCAGGATGCGGCGGCCCGACAGCTCCTCGAGCTCCGCGAAGGCGTTGAGCACCCCCCGCGTCACGTCCTCGAACGGCGCCTCGACGGTCGTCGGGGCCTCGCCGCGAAAGGTCTGGCGATAGCCCTCCGGCTTCCTCTCGATCAGGATCGCCTTCGTCGTCGTGCTTCCGCAATCGGTCGCCACGATGACGTTGAGATCGTCGGGGTTGAAGGCTCGTTCCGCCATAGGGTCTTCCGTGCACCTGGAAGCTCCGTAATGCGTAATTCGTAATGCGTAACAGGAGAGGAGAAGGCGCGCTTCGGTTCTTCTCTGGTTACGGATTACGCATTACGGATTACGGATTCCTCTTTTCACTCACCCGCTCGATGGCCTTCACCAGAGCCTCGATCCCCTCGCGCCGCTCGAGGATTTCGGCCAGGCGGTCGTAGCGTTCGGCGTTCAGGAGCGGCGTGAGGAAGGGGCGCAGAAACAGCATCGCCTGGCTGCCGATGTAGCTCAGCGGCCGCAGCGACTCCAGGAACAGGATGGCCGGCCCCACCATTCGCCGCCGTGCAATCGCCAGCGCGAGCTGCGCCAAGAGCTCGCGGTCCGCCTCGCTCAGCGGGCCGAAGGGACTCTTCATCGAGAAGGCGTGGCGGAGCGACTGCCTAAGCTTGGCGACGCGCGGCCACTTGGTCTTCGACAAACCGCACCACCTCGTCCCGGTTGCCCGCGAACCGCAGAAGCGTGCCGCGAAACGACTCCAGCCGCGACGGCCTCTCGAACGGCGAGAGCTGCACCCCCTCGGGGGCCACGAAAAACCGCCGCACGTCCCCCCACCCCACGCGGCGGAGATGTCCCAGGAACCGCACCGACGCCCCGGAGCCGTCCAGCTCATAGTCCGTCGGCACGAAGTAGCGTGCCAGCGACCCTGCCAGGACCGCCACGGTCAGTGCCGCGAGGCCCACGGAATCGAAGCTCACCCACACCCCCACGCACAGCGCGATCACCGCCGCCACCAGCAGCAGCGAGCGCGGGTAATCGTCCACCACGGGATGCGACCGCCAGCGGAGACATTCGGCCCCGACTCGCACCTTCTCCTGGCCATCCTGGCTCACGCGGCGATTATAGCAGCCCTCCGCCGCGGGAGTCAAACACTCCATTTCTTCTATCGTCCTCGTCCTCGTCGTCGAATCCCCCGATGAGGGACAGAGCCACCGGACTCGACGACGACGACGAGGACGACGACGAGCACGACAAGAGGGAACACGAGATCGGCGGTCACGTGGGCCATCCCCGCTGTTGACACCTGGATCGGCATGGGATATGATTCGGGTATCGGCACAGGCCAAAGGAGTTCGATATGGCGGCCAAAGTCGCTGAGATGACAAGTGACGAACTGCGCGAGATGATCGAGACGACCATCGAGCAGAAACTGCGCGAGTTGCTTGGCGACCCCGATGAGGGGTTGCCCATCAGGAAGTCCGTGCGAGATCGGCTGTTGCGGCAGAAGCGGGCCGTCGCCGCAGGCGAGCGCGGCGAGCCGTTCGAGGGCGTGGTGCAGCGGCTTGATCTGGGGTGACCACGGTGTACCGCATCCGCATCATGGACCCTGCCACTCGCGAGTTGGAGCGGCTCGACAAGCCTGTCGGCCGCCGCATCGGCAAACGCATTCATTGGCTGTCGGTCAACCTGGATAACATCCGACCCGAGGCACTGGCAGGCGATCTCGCTGGACTCTACAAGCTCCGTGTGGGCGACTACCGAGTTGTCTATGAGGTACTCCACGACGAGGAGTGCATCGTAGTCCACGCTATCGGCCACCGCCGCGAGGTCTACCGCACGCCATAGCGAAGGCGTGGGAGCGAGAGAAGAGGGGCGATCGAGCAAGGGGGGCGCTGGAGACATGCGCAACATCGGTTTGCTGGCCTGCGGGTTCGGCGCGCCGTTCGTCGGCTTCCTTGTGTGGGTGGGAGTAATTCCAGCTTCCAATGGAGCGACCGTTGTCCTCGTGGTGGCCGGGTGGTTTGCGGCCTATTTGCTGGGTATGCGAGCGCAGCGAAAGCTATTTCTGCATAAGGTCATCAACGATGCGCGCTTGCAGGTTGTTGAGGCTATTCACAGATACCAGCAATGGCTTGGCAGGCTTTCGATAGCCGTCAGTGACTTCGGGGTCATTGCCAAGTTGAACGGCGTAGAGCGGGAGGAATGGGCACGAAAGTCCTCACGGCTTCGCGCGATCCTGTATGACCCAGATGCGAGCCGGCCGGACTGGCAGTGGCGCTTGTTCGACAACGAAATCCTGTTCCGTGAAACCCGCTCGTGCATCGAGCCGCTGCTGGAGCGGCACAAGGACTATGCTTTCAAGTTGGGGGGCCTGCTCGCGGACCTGGACCAGATGGTAATGAGCCCTCTGGGTACTGCGCAGGGGATCTCGGCCAAGGTCCGGGAGATGAGTGAGTTGAGCGCGCAGAATCTCGAGTTGACCTGCCTCATGACAGACCTGCGCGTTCACCTCCAGAACCGGTGTCTGAGCGAGATAACAGGTCGGCCCATTCCGGAGAGGACACGCGATCCCGGTACGCCACGGCTCGTCATGGGCAACTCGGGCCAGCTAGAGATCAGGCATTCCTGATGCTTTCCCCCGGAGACGGGAAGAGGGGACATTCCCATCTTCGGCCCTCGGGCAATCCCCGGCCCGCGAAGAGCGCGGGGCAGAGACGCCCCGCCCACAGGAGTCATGAGCCGGCCGCGCCGGTAGGCGACTCAGGCGTAAGCGAGGCGGCCTTTGGGCTCGGGGATGGGGCGACCGAGTTCGCGGGCGGTCTCGAGCCAGGCGTCAATAGCCTCCTCGGTGTGCTCAAGGGCCTGTTGACGGGTGGCGCCGTCGGCCATGCAGCCAGGAAGCTCGGGCACTTCGGCCACGAAGGCCTCGTCCTCATCGCTCCAGAAGATGATGATCTCGTAACGCGATTCCATTGCTACTTCTCCAAGCGCAGGCCATAGCGCAGGATCAACTCTCGGACTTGCTTGACCTGGTACGGCTTCGCACTGGCTCCTTTGGGCTGTAGATTGACGATTTCGACGACGCCCTCCCTCCAGAAGACATGGTGGTCCCCTCTGACCCTCCGGTTGAAACCGAGGCGGAGCATGAGGGCGCACAGACCCTCGAAGGGCACGTTTGCATCGCTCTGGCGGAAGAGGATGTGTTGGTACAGCTTCTCATGTCTGCTCATCGCCTTCAGTGTACTGCGACCTGACGGGCGTGTCAACCTGGACTATGGACCAGGAAGAGGGGACATTCTTGCTCTTCCCCTCGGGCAATCCCCGGCTCGCGAAGAGCGCGGGGAAGGGCCGCCCCGCCCACAGGATTCGTGGGGGCCAGTGCCGAGCACGAGGGCTCAGGCATAGGCGAGGCGGCCCTTGGGCGGGGAGGGCGGAAGCCCAATATCCAATACTCAACACCCAATGTCCAATGACCAAGTGAGGAAGCAGGGACGACCTCGATGGTCTTACTTGGACATTGAGCATTGGGTGTTGGATGGCGAATGCAGAATGCAAAATGCAGAATGCAAAGTGCAAAATGCAAGATGGCCCCGCCAGCGAGGGGCGCGCGGTTCTGAGTTCTGCACTTTGCATTTTGCACTTTGGACTTTGCCTTGCCTTCCCCTTGGTTGTGGCTGAGGGCTGGCTCAGGTTTTGCGGCGCTTCCAGGCGAGGGGGGCGGCGCCGGCGTGGCGCTTGAAGGCGCGGAGAAGGGCGTCGTAGCTGCCGAAGCCGCTGTCGTGGGCAGCACTCGCGACCTGGGCGGCACGAACGCGCCGATGTCGCTGAAGCCGCCGGCGGGCCTCGGGGTCGCCATGGCGCGCCAGCTCGGCGTCCAGGCGGGCCTCGAGTTCGGGGTTGGCGGTGGTGTCGGGGGCCGAGGTGTCGAGGGTGATGCGCACGGGCGGGCCGCCGGGGCGGAGTTCGAGGGGCAGGGTGGTGCGGTTTTCGATGAGGAGTTTGGCGTGCTCGATGCGGGCCTTGGCGATCTCGCGGTGGACGGTGTCGCGGCCGGCGCGGCGGAAGCGGAGCCGCAAGGTGCGCTCGGCGAGGCCGACGGCGGCGGCGACGTCGCGCGGGCGGATGGGTTCGTTGCGATGGCTGTCTATGAACCAGAGGGCGTCGGCGACGAGGGGGTCGGCGACGGACTCGCGGTCGGTGGACTGGCGGGGGACGACGGTGGGCGTGACGAGGACGGCTTGTTTCGGGGGCGGCTGGCCGTGGAGGAGGCGGTCGAGGAGGTGGGCGGCGCGGTAGCCGACTTCGGCATAGTCGAAGCGGATGGCGGTGAGGGCGGGGGGCATTTCGCAAAGCACCGGGTCGTCGTCGGCGGCGATGATGCCAACGTCCTGTGGCACACGCAGGCCGCGCGCGAGGGCGAGGTTGGCGAGGGTGCGGGCGAGGCCGGGCCGGGCGACGAGGATGCCGACGGGGGGTTCGAGACCGGCGAGCCAGGCGTCGAGCGAGGCGAGAGCGGCGTCCCACTGCGCGGGGCCGCCGCGGGAGGCGGCGAGGACGCGATGGGCGTCGGGGTGGCGGCCCAGCCAGCGAAGCTCTCCTCCGAAGGAGACGCCTGCGCCGCGAGTGCCGACTCCCTGGTGGGGGCCGAGGCAGGCGAAGCCGCTGTAGCCGCGCTGGATGAAGTGCCAGGCGGCGATGCGGCCGGCGGCGTAGTGGTTCTCGGTGGCCTGGGGCAGGGCGACGCCTCGCGGACGCAGGCCGACGCAGACGGCGGGGATGTCGAAGCGGCCGATGGCGTGGCGGGGACGGAGGCGGACGAGCAGGCCGTCGCAGCGGCCCGCGGGCGCGCGGCGGGCGGCGAAGGGGTCGAGGTCGAGGCGCCAGCCGGCTTCGTGGGCGTAGCGGACGATGCCGCCGAGTGTCTCGTGGTCGCGGAACGAGAGGCGGTCGGGGTCGAACGTGGCGGCAATGGTTGGGGGAGGGGGCATGTGTACCTCCTGAGGGGACGGGTGGAGTGTATCGGGGCCATGCCGAAAATGCAAGCCGCATGCCGAAAATGCAAGAAACAGCGTTCCCCGTGGAACATCGCCGCGCGGCGCCTTGACAGCGCCTCCCCCGGCGGCTAGAATCCCCGCATGGCAAGAGAGACCCCCGGGGCCCGACGGCGCCGCCGACGCGAGAACCTGACGGGCTGGCTCTACGTGTCGCCCGCGGCGCTGATCCTGGGCCTGTTCAGCATCTTCCCGGTCGCCTACGCCTTCTACGTGAGCCTGCACGATTGGCGGATGGTGAAGGGCGACTTCGTCGGGTTCCAGAACTATGCCGAGGCGCTGGGCAAGGACCCTGCCTTCGGCAAGTCGCTGCTGGCGACGGTGTACTACGTCGTCGGCACGGTGCCCGTGGGGCTGTTGCTCGGGCTGCTGATTGCGAACCTGCTGGCCGCCAAGATTCGCGGGCGAGGCTTCTATCGCACGGTCTACTTCCTCCCGTACGTGACGTCGGTGGTCGCCGCGGCAGCGGTGTGGCTCTGGATGCTGTACCCTGCGCCCGCCGAGTGGGGCCTGGCGAACTCGGTGATGACGAGCCTCGGCCTGCCGCCGCAGTACTGGGTCGAGGAGTCCACGGGCGTGTTTCGGCTGCTCGGCGAGCACTTCGGCGCCGCGGTGCCCGGCTGGGCGGCGGGGCCGAGCCTGTCGCTGGTGTGCGTGATGTTCTTCTCGATCTGGCAGTCGCTCGGCTTCGAGGTCGTCGTGCTGCTGGCCGCGCTGACGAACGTGCCGAAGGAGATCTACGAGGCGGCGGCGGTGGACGGCGCGACGGGCTGGCGGCGGCTGCGCCACATCACCATTCCCCTCATCTCGCCCACGCTGTTCTTCCTCTCGATCGTCTCGACGATTCGGGCCTTCCGCGTCTTCAACCAGGTCTACATCATGGCCTCGAAGGAGGCATCGGGCACGGCCGACACCGTGACGGTGTACATCTTCAAGACCTTCTACGTCGGCGGGCGGGTCGGCTACGGCTCGGCCACGGCCATGATCCTCTTCCTCATCATCCTCGCCGTCACGCTCTTCCAGATGCGGCTGCTCGGCGCCCGCGCGCACTACTGACCATGGGATTCCCCTCACTTGATCTCCGTGATCTTCGCCCCTGTAGCGTCCAGGTACATGTGCCAGCGGCCCATGGCACTGCCCTTGCCGGCCTGCATGTTGAAGAGGCGAATCATCATGTTCCCGCCTGGCAGTAGCTCGATGGTATAGACACTCCCATTCTTGAGCCCGTAATCCTGTCCATCCACCATCAGGTCGTTGTCATGTTGGTTTCCCTTGGGGCGAACCCGCATCCGCGTGATCGGCCCCATGTACTCAAAACTGCCGTGGGACGCTTGAAGGGCATCCCGGGTGATCGTGGACCCGTCGGGCTTCGTCACCTCGACCTCCCAGTCGCTCTGGCCGCACGCACCGATGGAGATCCCTCTGCTGATGGTGGATCCCCGCTGGGCCGAGGGTTGGGGGCCGCCTTCTCCTTCCGTCCCGACCACGCGGCTCCAGACGATGAGAAGGCCGAAAGAGGTCTGTGGCACGTCCGGGTCGGACGCCAGCGAGCCGAAGCGCTCCACCTCGCCGCCCGTGTTCAACACGACCCTAGGCGCCCCGTCCTGCGCCGAGAACCCAGTGATGAAGTAGTGTGGGCTATCAAGCGTCCGGAGAGAGGGCCGGACGTAGAGTCGGTTGAGCATCTCGCCCGGCCGCGCCTCGTCGGCCAGCGGATTCGCGAAAACCGAACGGCTCTTGACGAAGGGCTCAAGCTCAGCTACCAGGTCGCCTCCTAGCGCCGGGTAAGCCATATGCTTCGCGAAGTAGCACTCCATGGCAACGCCGATCTGGAGGAGCCTGCTCCGGGCGAGCGTGCAGGAAACGTGCAGGCGGATGCTTCTGTAAGCGGCGAAGGTCAGACCCAAGAGCGCCCCGAAGATGCCTATGACCACTAGAATCTCCATCGTGGCGAACCCCGCGCGCCATCCTCGTTGTCTGGCCATTGCTTTACCTCTGTTCCTCATTGTGGGATACCGCATGCGAGCGCGCTATGAGCGAGAGCGCGTGCGTTCCGCGTTCTGGAGAGGATAGACGAAACCGCAGAAGGAGGGCCGCCCGCAAGGCAGCCTGTAACAGCAAACCGCCCTGAGGACCGCCCTGTGGGCGACCTCGACCCCGCCGCACACCGCGACGGGAACCGCTACGCATGTCACGTATGGGAGGGCTACAGGTCTGACGCGGCCGGCAAGTCGCCCATCGGTGCCATAAGAATCCTATCCCAGGATCCGGCGGAAAGCAAGTAGCTCAGATCGGGAATACCAGGAATGGGCTACTGAAGTGAGCCAGCGGCTGAACCGGTTGGCGATGTCGTGCATCGCCTTCGTCGGCCGCGACATCTACATGGCCGACCAGAGCCACTTCCGCAGCATCCGCAATGTGCTGGGCGTAGAGCAGGGGACGATGACTGCCTGAAGGCAGGACTCCAAACCGTCGGCGCCCTTCGATCGGGGTCCTGCCTTCAGGCAGTCTTGGGGGCCTCAAGCTGGCCCTGCGCGTTGTCCAGAATGGCCGGAATGAGGAGGCGGAGCTGCTCGGGCAGGTAGGCGTAGTAGTGCGCCGTGATGAGATTCCCGTCGCGGACCCAATCGTCGCTCACGTAGATTCCGCCGGCGTTCGTCACGTCGTCGGCCATGTCGGGCGGACAGGTGAGCCGGCGGCCCCGCACGACGCCCGCGGAGACGAGAATCCACTGGGCGTGGCAGATGGCAGCGACGACGATCCCCCGCTCCATCGCCTGGCGGACGAGGGCGAGCGTCGGGCGGTGGGCGCGAAGCTCCAGCGGGCCGAAGATGCCCCCGGGAAGGTACAGCGCATCGAGCTCCATCGCGGCGACTTGCTCGACCGTGTGGGTGATCCGCGCGGGGAGCCCATCCTTCCCGTGTCGCCCCTCGCCGTGGACGGTGCCCACCGCCGGCCCCCCGACGACCACCTCGGCCCCCTCCTCGCGGAACCGATAGTAGGGGAACCAGAACTCGTGGTCGTGATAGCCGTTGGCGATGAGGATTGCGACCCTGCGCCCTTGAAGCGTCATCTCGGCTCTCGCCTCCTCTCTCGGCTTCGCCCTGTCAGCGCGGGGGCGGAGCGGCATTGCCCGTCTTGGGCGGCGGCTCGATGGGTTTCCAGTAGACGATGCCGAACGTGCGCAGGTTCGGGAAGTACCGGAGGTGGACCGGGATGTGGCGGGGAGGGGCGGCCTTGGGCTTCCTCGGGAGATGCAGGCAGGCGACCCAGGCGGCATAGCCGCCCGCGCTGCCGTCCTCGGTGTAGGACCACGAGAGCGTGGTGGTGATGCCGTTGAGGACCATCAGCGGCGCGAAGAAGATCTTGTTGAAGACGGGGATCGAGCTGATGCCCTTGGTCGGCGCATCCAGGATGTCGCGCGGCAGGCCGAGGAGGAGGTAGGGCGGAAGCATCCAGGGGCGGACCACGATTCTGCGTGGGGGCGGCGGGGCCGGCGCCTCCTTCTTCGGCGGCTCGCCGGCAACAAGGGGCGAAGCGATGAGGGCAAGCGTGAAGAGAAGGATACTACGGCGATCCATCGGGCGCTCCTTCCATCGAGCACAATCCAGCGCCCACCGCGGGTCAGTTCGTCTTCCGCCAGCGGACGCCTTGCGGGGTGTCCTCGAGGACGATGCCGCGGGCCGCGAGATCGGCGCGAATAGCGTCGGCCTTCTTGAAGTCCTTGGCCTTGCGGGCGGCCTGGCGCTCGGCGATGAGGCGCTCGACCTCGGCGTCGAGCGCCTCCGCGCGGGTCTCCAGCAAGTCGAGGACGGAGTCGAACGAGGCCATCGCCTCGCGGACGACGATCGCGGAGTTCCTGGTGAGCGGGAGGCGGTTGACCTCGTGCATGAAGTCGTGGACGGCGGCGAGGGCGCCGGAGGTGTTCAGGTCGTCGTCGAGTGCGGCGGCGAAGTCGGCCTTGGCCTTGTCGCACAGGGGCGCGACGTCGGGGCCGCCCTGGGCGTCGGGGGCCTCGGCGAGGCGGGCGACGAAGTCGTTGATGCGGCGGACGGCCTTGGCGGCGGCGTCGAGGCCCTCGGCGGTGAAGTTCAGGGGCATGCGGTATTGGCCGCTCAGGAGCAGGTAGCGGATGGCCAGCGGCGAGTGCCCCTTGGCCAGCAGGTCGCGTAGCGTGTAGAAGTTGCCGAGCGACTTCGACATCTTCGTGCCGTCCACGAGCAGGTGGCGGTTGTGCATCCAGGTGCGGACGTAGGGGCTGCGGCCCGTGGCGGCCTCGGCCTGAGCGATTTCGCACTCGTGGTGGGGGAACACGTTGTCCTCGCCGCCCGTGTGGATGTCGAGCTGTTCGCCCAGGTAGCGCATGGCCATGGCGGTGCACTCGGCGTGCCAGCCGGGGACGCCGACGCTCCAGGGGCTTTCCCAGCGCATGACGCTGGTGGGCGCGGCCTTCCAGAGGGCGAAGTCGTGGGGGCAGCGCTTGTCGGGGTTCGGCTCCACGCGTGCGCCCTCCATCAGGTGCGCGAGCGTGTTGCCCGAGAGGCGGCCGTAGGCGGGAAACTTCGCGAGGTCGAAATAGACCGAGCCGTTGGCCACGTAGGCGAAGCCGTTGGCCAGGATGCGCTCGATCACGCGGATCATGTCGGGCACGTGCTCGGTCGCTCGGGGATAGACGTCGGCGGGCAGAAGCCGCAGGGCGCGGGCGTCCTCGAAGAATGCCTCGGAAAAGGTCTTCACAACGTCCCAGGCGCTCATGCCGCGCTCGCGCGCGCTCTTGCCAATCTTGTCCTCCCCCTCGTCCGCGTCCGTGGTCATGTGCCCAACATCGGTGAGGTTCATCACGTGTTTCACCGTGAAGCCGCGCAGGAGGAGGTGGCGCTTCAGGATGTCCACGAACACGAAGGCCCGGAAGTTGCCGATGTGTGCAAAGTCGTGGACCGTGGGGCCGCAGCTATACAGGCGCACGAGGCCCGGCTCGATGGGCTCGAACGGCTCCTTGCGGCGGGTGAGCGAGTTGGTGTAGACGATGGCCATTGCTTCAGGCTTCCTTGAGAAGGACCACGGCGTGCGCGGCGATGGCCTGGCCCTGGCCGACGGCGTCGAGGCCTTCGTTGGTCTTGGCCTTGATGCTGACGAGCGACGGGTCGAGGCCGAGAAGCTCGGCGAGGCGCTGGCGGATGGCGGCCTTGTGGGGGCCGAGTCGCGGCTGCTGGGCGACGACCGTGGCGTCGAGGTTCACGGGCTGGTAGCCCGCGGCGCGCACTTTGTCGAGCGTGGCGGCGAGGAGGCGAGAGCTGTGTGCGCCGCGGAACGCGGGGTCGGTGTCGGGAAAGTGCTCGCCGATGTCGCCGAGGGCGGCGGCGCCCAGGAGCGCGTCGCACACGGCGTGGAGCAACACGTCGCCGTCGGAGTGGCCGAGCAGGCCGAGGGGCGACGGGATGTCCACCCCGCCGAGGCGCAGGGGGCGGTCGCGGACGAGGCGATGGATGTCGTAGCCGAGGCCGACTCGCATGGAAAGTCCCAGATTCCAGATTCCACGTTCCAGATTCGGACCGGGGTCACGGGGCGGGGACCGGTCCTGGGGGCGCGGCGTGCGCGTCGCCGCCGAGGAACTGGCCGAGGCGGCGGTACTTGTCGTAGCGTTTCGCCAGAAGCTCCTCGATGGGGGCGGCGGCCAGCTCGCCGAGGTGGCGGATGAGGGCCTCCTTGAGGCACGTGGCGGCCTCGCGCGGCTGGTAGTGGGCCGCCAGGTCGGGCTCGGGCACCACCTCGTCGGCGATGCCGAACTGGACCATGTCGCGGGACGTCAGATGGAGTGCGGCGGCGGCCTCCTCCTTCTTCTCGCTGGAGCGGAAGAGGATGGCGGCGCAGCCCTCGGGCGTGATGACGGAGAAGTAGGCGTGCTGGAGCATGAGCATGCGGTCGCCGACGCCGATGCCGAGGGCCCCGCCGCTGGCCCCCTCGCCCAGAATCACGCACAGGATGGGCACGCGCAGGGTCGAGAGGTCGGCGATGTTCTCGGCGATCGACTGGGCCACGCCGCGCTCCTCGGCGCCGACGCCGGGGTAGGCCCCCGCGGTGTCGATGAACATGACGATGGGGATGCCCAGGCGCTCGGCGAGGCGGGCCTTGTGCATGGCCTTGCGATAGCCCTCGGGGTGGGGGAGGCCCCAGTTGCAGGCCACGCTCTCGCGGGTGCTCTTGCCCTTGCGGTGGCCGATGACGAGCAGGCGGCGGCCGTCGAGGCGCGCGAAGCCGCACACGATGGCCCCGTCGTCGCGGAACAGCCGGTCGCCGTGGAGCTCGATGAACTGGGTGAAGACCATTGCGATGAAGTCCATCGTGGACGGCCGGTCGCGGTGGCGGGCGACCTGGACCTCCTGCCAGGGGGTGAGGCTGGCGTAGATGGTGCTGGCGAGGCGGCGCTGCTCGGCCCGCAGCTGCTCGATCGTCTCGCTGAGGTCCACCCCCTTCGTCTCCTGGAAGGTGGCCAGCTCCTGAATCTTCCGCTCGAGGTCGAGAATGGGGCGTTCGAAGTCGAGGCCGCTGGGTGCGCTCATGGTCGGGCTCCCTCGGGGGGCTTCTCGTGGATCTGCATGCGCCGCAGGCGCGCCAGGATCTCGCCCATGCTCTGGGGGCGCCGGGCCGGGTCCTTCTGGAGCATGGCCACGACGAGGTCGTTGATGTCGCGCGTGAGGTTCTTGTTGAACGTCCACGGCCACGGCGCGGGGTCGCGCAGGTGCATCCGCAGCAGCTCGTCGCGGCTGCCGGAGATGAACGGCGGGCGCCGCGTGAGGACCTCGAACAGCGTGGCACCGAACGAATAGATGTCGGTGCGGAAGTCGGGGCGCTTGCGGCGGATGGTCTCCGGGGCGATGTAGGGCCGCGTCCCCGCGATCCGCCGCACCCCGGGCAGGAAGCGGTGCCAGGACTTCGCGGCACGCGTGGCCAGCGCGAAGTCCGTAAGCTTCACCCTCCCCTCGTCCGAAACCAGGAAGTTCTCCGGCTTGATGTCCATGTGAATGAAGTTGCGCTCGTGCACGTAATGGAGGCCCGCCGCCATCTGCCGCAGGATGTCCTCCAGGCGCGAGGCGAGCAGCGGGTCGCCCTTGCGGTCGAGCACCCGCACCTTCATGTTGCGGCAGGGGAAGAACTCCATCACCATGATCGGGAAGGGCGGGCCCGGGACGAACTCGGCGACCTCGACGACGTTGGGATGGCTGAGGCCGATGGCCATGTGCGCCTCGCGGCGCAGCGAGCGCACGGCGGCCCACTCGCGCAGCTTGTCGGCCCGCAGCCGCTTCAGAGCCACCACCTTCCCGTTCGGCGCCATCGCGCGGCAGATCTCGGCGGTCTCCCCCGTCCAGATAATCGTCTCGACCCGGTACAGGTCAGCGCTCAACGATACGGGCATATCCCACCACCTGCCGAAGCCCGACTCAGGCGAGGCTTCCCCCACAGAACGCGATGTTACCAAATCCCGGGCGCCCGGTCAAGGTGGGGGGGGCTGACGAGTATGGCCCCCACTTATGGTAACCACCTCCTTTCCCATCTTCTCGTGCTCGTCCTCGTCCGTCGTCCTCGTTCTCGACTCTTCTCTCCTCAAGCCAGGGGAATCGAGGACGAAGGACGAGGACGAGGGACGAGGACGATGGGAGAACCGGCTGGTTGCCAGGATTGGGGGCCGTACTCTCCCCCGGACCGCCATTTGACACCCACATGGCCATCTGGTACACTCCGCGCCGTCTGCGGAGTGCCGCTGGAACACCGGTTAGAGAGCGCGCGGGTGAACACGGCTGAGCCGGTCTCGGGGGTGCTGCCGTTTCGCTCCGTGGCGATCGTGGGGGTGGGGCTGATCGGGGGCTCGCTGGGGCTCGCGCTGCGGCAGCGGCAGCTCGCGCGGCGCGTGGTGGGGGTGGGACGGCGCCAGGCGTCGCTCGACCGCGCGGTGGCCATGGGCGCGATTGACGAGGGGACACTCGACATCCGGGCCGGGGTGGCCGAGGCCGAGCTGGTGGTGCTGGCCACGCCCGTGGGGGTGATGGTGGAGCTGGCGCGCGCGGCGGCCGACGCCGTGCCCCGTGGGGCGCTGATGACCGACGTCGGGAGCACCAAAGCCCAACTGGTCGGGGCGCTGGAGCAGGTGACCGGCGGACGGCTCCGGTACGTCGGCTCGCACCCGATGGCCGGCTCGGAGAAGCGGGGGGTGGACGAGGCGGCCCCCGGCCTCTTCGCCGGCGCCGTGTGCTTCGTGACGCCGACGCCCCGCACCGACCCGCTGGCCCTGGCCGCGGTGGGCGAGTTGTGGCAGGCCGTGGGCGCGCGCGTGCGTCGGCTCGACCCTGCCGAGCACGACCGCTTGCTGGCCCTCGCCAGCCACCTGCCGCACCTGGTCGCCGCCGCCCTCGTGAACACGCTCTCGCCGGAGGCCCTCGCGTGCGCCGGGCCGGGGTTCCGCGACACGACGCGCGTGGCCTCGGGCGACCCGCGCCTGTGGGCCGACGTGTGCCTCCAGAACCGCGAGCGCCTCCTCGACGCCCTCGCCCGCTTCGATCACCAGGCCCGCACGCTCCGACGCATCCTGTCCGACGGCTCCGAAGCCGAACTCCTGGCCTGGCTCGAAAGCGCCAAGGCCGTCCGCGACCGTCACCTGCGTTCCTAGGGGTTGCCTGCGACGATGAGCAAGAAATTCGCCTTCCGACTCAAGGAGCTGCATTCGCTCCACGCCAACCTGCGGGTGGTCCTGGTCCTCCTGCTCCTCCTCACCGCATGCATCCTGGCCTACATGGCCGTGCGCGTCTTCGTCCTCACCGAGCCCATGCTGCCCACGGAGTTCGTCAGCCTGTGCTTCTTCGCCGCCTTCTGCATCGCCCTGTGCGTGGGACAGCTCTACTGCCTGCGCCGCATGCGCCACGACACCCGCGAGAAGATCGAGCAGATGACGTTCGTGGACGAGTTGACCGAGGTGTTCAACTACCGCTACCTCGAGCAGCGCCTCGGCGAAGAGCTCCAGCGCGCCCGGCGCCACGGCTTCCCCGTGTCGCTCGTTTACCTCGACCTCGACGGCTTCAAGCTCGTCAACGACACGTATGGCCACGAGGCGGGGAACCAGGTGCTGCGACGGGTTTGCGAGACGATTCGCGGGCACGTGCGCGGCGAGGACTTCATCGGCCGGCTCGGCGGCGACGAGTTCCTCCTCGTCCTGCCCCACACGGATGCCTCGGGCGCCCTCATCGCCGCCGAGCGCCTGCGGACCAAGCTGACCGCGCTCGACTTCACCTCGCCGGGCGGCGAGCGGATCGACTTCGTGGGCTTCTCGATGGGCGTGGCCAGCCACCCCGCCAGTGGCGAGACGCGGGAGGCGTTGGTCCGCGCCGCCGACGAAGCCATGTACCGCGCCAAGAAGAGCGGCGGCGACCGCGTGTGCCTGTGAAGCACCACAGGCTGGAAGCCTGTGCCACCCGCCCTCCCTGAACGGTGGCACAGGCATCTCGCCTGTGTCCGCCACCTTGGGCCAATGCCGACTGCTTACTGCCGACTGCCGACTGAAGAGGCCGCCGATGAGCCCCACCCCCAGAGAACACTACACCACCGAGCGGGTCGAGGTGCCGCTGCCGCGCGAGACGCGGCGCGAGCTGTGGCTCCTCGCCGGCCTGTTCGTCACCGCCCGCCTGATGAGCATCTGGTGGTTCGAGCCGCGGCACAGCGATGTGGCGCTGTTCTTCACCCCCTTCGCCTGGCTCCAGGGGCAGGGGGTCTACCCGTTTCTGGACTACTGGTACGAGTACCTGCCGGTGCAGGCCTACCTGATCGTGGCGCTGCGGTGGGTGGCGCTGGCCGTGTGCGGCCGGGGCTCGCCCCTCTGGGAGAGCACCTGCCTGGTCCGCACCGTGCAGGTCGCCTCGGTCGTGTGGGAACTGGCGATCCTGCACCTGGTGTACACGCTGGCCAGGATGCTTCGCGGCCCGAAGCCGGCCGTGCGCGCGTGCTGGGTCTACGTGGCGCTGTTCTCCACGGGGTTCGTCTCGCTGAGCTACGTCGAGGCGTTCCCGGTCTTCCTGATGCTGGTGAGCGTGTTTCTGGCGGCCTACAGCAGCCCGGTGTGGGGCGCGGTGGTGGTGGCGGGCGGCTTCATGGCCAAGCTGTTGCCCATCGGCGTGCTGCCGGCGCTGCTGAAGTGCGACGCGCGGTGGCGCTGGCGCCTCGTGGCCATTGGGGCGCTGGCCCTGACCGTGGCCGGGCTGTCGGCGCCGTTTCTCCTCGGCGGCCGGCCCTGGCTCGCGCTCTCCTTCGAGTGCACGGCCAAGCGCCCGCCCTGGGGCACCGTGTGGGCGCTGCTCGACGGCCGCCGCGAGTTCGGCTACGTCGGCCCCGGCCCGCAGGACCAGACCCCCGCCTTCTTCCAGGAGGAATCGGGCTTCGGCGTCGGTCCCCGCGCCGAGGAGTTGCTCAAGAGCGCGCCCCCCGAAATCTTCGGCTCGGGGCCGCCCGTGGCGCGGCGGACCCACTTCTACCACGTCGCCGCCCACTTCGCCACGAAACTGAAGTTCCTCGACTCTGCGCCGAGGACGGGGGAGACCTACTGGTGGGTCTACGGCGGCGTGGGGGTCGCCCTGGCGCTCTTCTACCTCGTCACGTTCGCCCGCCTGCCGTCGGCCCTGCCGCCGCGGCGCCGCCTCTACCTGGCGGCCTTCACGATGTTCCTGCTCTTCTTCTACACCAAGGGGTGGAGCCCGCAGTTTGTCCTCTACCTCATCCCGCTGGTGCTCATCACCTTCCCCGTGGCCGAGGGGGGCTTGTGGGCCTTGCTGCTGACGGTTGTGGTCTTCCTCGAGATGCCCGTGTGGACGATGTTCGTCCACGGCCGGCCCGGGATGGTCGTGGCCGATTCGTTGCTGCTGCACGCCACCGTGATCGCGCGCACGGCGCTCTTCCTCGTCATCGCTGCGCGCCTGTATCCCCGCCTGTTCAACGACTAGCGAGCTTCGGCCCGCCAGTAGCGCAGCACGGTGGGCACGTAGGCGCGGGTCTCGGCGGGGGCGCAGGCGCGGATGAGGTCCTCCGACGACAGCTCGGGGTTCTGGAGCCGCAGCCGCTCGACCCGGCCCGGGCCGGCGTTGTAGGCGGCGATGTAGAGCCAGGCATCGTCGCGGAACACCTTCCGCAGCCACGCGAGGTACAGCGTGCCCAGCCGCACGTTAAGGTCCGGGTCGAACAGGTCGTCCGGGCCGCGGTAGCGGATGCTGTTCTTCTCGGCCATCTCCCTGGCGGTGGGGGCCATGAGCTGCATGAGGCCGCGGGCGCCTGAGCGCGAGACGGCCCAGGGGTTGCCCGCGCTTTCCGCGCGGATGACGGCCTTCACCAGGGCAGGGTCCAGCCCGGTCGCCCGCGCGTGGCGCTCGGCCAGGACGCGCCAGCTCCGCTCGCGCCGCGAGGTCCCGATGACCGAGCAGGCGACGGCGATGCCCAGCACGAGCGCGATGCCGCCGAGGACGAAGAAGCGGTTGCGCTGCGCGCGCCGCGAGCGGCCCGTGAGCCACGTGAGGTCGGGCCGCCACTCGACGAGCCTGCGCCAGGGGCTTCGGCCCGGACGCCTCCGGCGGGTGCGCCGAGCGGTCGGGAGATTGGGCAGGGGAGGCATCATGATCGGGACCGATGGGCGGCTCGGGCGAGGGGCTCGATGAAGTCGCCGACCGCGTGGAGAAGCGCGTCCAGGGGCTCGCCGAGGCGGGCCTCGATGACGCGGGCGACCGCGCTGCCGACGATACAGCCGTCGGCCACCTCGGCCATGGCCGCGACGTGTTCAGGCGTCGAGACGCCGAAGCCGACCACGAGCGGCTTGTCCGTGGTCCGGCGGAGGCCGCGGAGTTGTGTGGCCAGCTCGGGCGGGAGTTTGGTCCGCGCCCCGGTGACGCCGGTGACCGAGATGCAGTAGATGAAGCCCGTGGCCGAGCGGTTCACGATAGCCACGCGGTCGGGCGTGCTCGTGGGGGCGACGAAGAAGACCGTCTTCACGTCGTGCTCGCGGCCCGCGGCAATCAGCTCGGCCGCCTCGTCGGGCGGCAGGTCGGGCACGATCAGCCCGTCAACCCCCGCCTCCGCCGCCTCCGCCACCAGCCTCGCCGGGCCGCGGTAGTGAATCGGGTTGTAGTAGGACATCAGGGCGATGGGCACCTGGCTCCGCCGCCGCACGCGGCGCACGAGGTCGAGCACGTCGCCCAGCGTGATGCCGGCGGCCACGCCGCGGGCGTGGGCCGGCTGGAGGTCCGGGCCGTCCGCCACGGGGTCCGAGAAGGGCATGCCCAGCTCGATGGCGTCCACGCCCCGCCGCTCCATCTCGAGGATCAGCGCCTCGGTGGCATCGAGCGACGGGCTGCCCGCGCACAGGTACACGTTGAGGGCGAAGCCGTGGGTGCTGCGGGTGCGCTGGTAGAGGGCGTCAATGCGGTTCATGGGAATGGGGCCTATGGGACATATGGGACCTACGGGACGCGGCCGCACGGCTACTGCCGACTGCGTCCTGCCGACTGCCGACTGGCTTCTCCCTTCTCCAGGATCTCCGCCACGGTCTGCACATCCTTGTCGCCGCGGCCGGAGAGGTTGATGACCATGAGCTTGTCGGGTGCCAGCGTGGGCGCCAGCTTGATGGCCTCGGCCACGGCGTGCGCGCTCTCGAGCGCGGGGATGATGCCCTCGAGGCGGCTGAGCACCTGGAATGCCGCAAGGGCCTCCGCGTCCGTTGCCGAGGTGTAGCGCGCGCGGCCGGTGTCGTGAAGCTGGCTGTGCTCGGGGCCGACGCCTGGGTAGTCGAGCCCGGCCGACACCGAGTGCGTCTCGCGAATCTGCCCCTCGTTCGCCTGGAGCACGTAGCTGCGCGAGCCGTGGAGCACGCCGACCGTGCGCTCGGCGAAGCGCGCCGCGTGGCGCCCCGAGGCGATGCCCTCGCCGCCCGCCTCGACGCCGACCAGCTCGACCGACGGCTCGCCGACGAACTCGTGCCACAGCCCGATCGAGTTGCTCCCGCCGCCCACACAGGCCACGAGCACGTCGGGCAGCCGCCCCTCCTTCGCGAGAATCTGCCGCCGCGTCTCGCGCCCGATCACGCTCTGGAAGTCCCGCACGATCATCGGGAACGGGTGGACGCCCGACACGGAGCCGAAGCAGTAGTGGGTGCTCCGCACGTTCGTCACCCAGTCGCGCATCGCCTCGTTGATGGCGTCCTTGAGCGTCTGCGAGCCGCTCGTGACCTCGCGGACCTCGGCGCCCATCTGCCGCATGCGAAACACGTTGAGGGCCTGGCGGCGCATGTCCACCGCGCCCATGTAGACCACGCATTCGAGGCCGAAGAGCGCCGCCGCCGTCGCCGTGGCCACGCCGTGCTGGCCGGCCCCCGTCTCGGCGATCACGCGCCCCTTGGCCATCCGCCGGGCCAGGAGCGCCTGGCCGATGGTGTTGTTGATCTTGTGTGCGCCCGTGTGCAACAGGTCTTCGCGCTTGAGGTAGACCTTTGCCCCGCCGAGGCGGCGCGTCAGCCGCTCGGCGAAGTAGAGCGGCGTCGGGCGGCCCGCGTAGTCGTGGAGGTAGTAGCTCATCTCCTCCTGGAACGCCGCGTCGTCCCTCGCCGCGAGGTAGGCCGCCTCGACCTCTTTGAGCGCGGGCATGAGCGTCTCGGGCACGAACATCCCGCCGTACGGGCCGAAGTGGCCATGGGTGTCGGGCAACATCAGCAACCGCCTCCGAATCCTCCTCGCCGGATCGTACCAGACTGCGCGACTGGAGTCAAAGGCACATTCCGCTTGACACCGGCCGCCCGCGCCCGCAGAATGGTCGGCAGGTTAAGGAGACGCCCATGGACCTCTTCGACGCAATCAGGAATCGCGCCAGCGTGCGGCGGCTGGAGCCGGCCGAGGTCAGCGAGGAGGACCTGACGCAGATCCTCGACGCCGGGCGCCGCGCGCCGTCGGGCATGAACGTCCAGCCCCTCCACTACATCGTCGTGCGCGACCGCGGGACGATTGAGCAGCTCGGCCAGGTCCAGGACTTCATCGCCGGGGCCTCGTGCGTCATCGCCATCGTGGCCGACGCCGCGGCGTCGAAGTACTGGCTCGAGGATGCTGCTGCGGCGGCCGAGAACATGCTCCTCGCCATCACCGCCCTCGGCTACGGCTCCACCTGGGTGGAGGGCACGCTCCTGCGCCGCGAGCAATGGGCGAAGGGCCTCCTCGGCGTGCCCGACTCCTTGCGCCTCATCATCCTGGTGCCCATCGGCAAGCCGGCTTCGGCCCCCGAGCAGGCCCCCAAGAAGCCCCTCGCTGACCTGGTCCACCACGAGCGGTTCGGCCAGTGACGGCGGCGGGTCCGGCCGGGCATCAGTACATTTGCATGCGCTGGGCCTCGGCTTCCTGGGCCATGGCCTCGGCCTTCTGGGTCAGGCGGTCGAGGTCCGCTATGGTGCCTCGGGCGACGATCCTGCCGAACAGGTCGAGGACGAAGACCGCGCTCTTGGTGGAGACGCCGAACCACTCGCGCACAAGCCCCGTGCCGTCGCACAGCGAGATCAGGTTTCTCGCCTTGTCGCCGCGCCGCGCCACGCATTCGTGGTGCTCCTTGCAGCCGCCCGGGGGCGTGCAGATTTCCACGACCGCCACCCGCCCCCGCAGCTTGCGCGCGCCCAGCGGCAGCGGCGCCCCCGGCTTCGTGCAGGGCTGCTCGATGAACGCCACAATCGTCGCGTCCGCGTAGAAGCTCGACAGGCTCCGCAACCGCCCGTCCTGGTCGCGGAACGTGATGTCGGGCGCCGTGCCCCAGCGGTTGGGGACCGCCAGCACGATCGGCCCGCTCTGGGGCCGCGCCCACGGAGCGACGCACCCCGACAGGACCGCCGACCCCGCGGCAACCCCAAGTGCCACAGCCACGCGCTTGATGCTCATGTCCCTGCCTCCTGCGACGGTGCGGTTCCGGTCAGCGGGCCGCCTCCCGTGGGCAGCCCGAGAGTCGTGGCGCGCCGAACCCCGAACGCCGGCAATGCGACGACGCGACGACGGGCCTCAGTTGTCCCTCGTGCCCGCACGGCCTGCCGGTGGGTCAGGCGAGCGCGACGGCGATGAGCAGCAGGCCGATCACCACGGCCATCGAGCACATCACGCGGCACAGAAACGGGTCCTGCACGGCCTCGATCACCTTGTCGGCGAAGCGGTACACCCAGCCGATGAACAGGAGGAACCCCGCCCCGAGCAGGAACCACGACAGCACGGCCAGCACCACCCCCTGCACCGTCAGCGGCCCCCACGCGAGATAGAGCCCGAGCCCCCCGATCGCCATCGCCACCACCGCCCACGGCTTCGCCCAGGCCCGCATCGCCGGCGACCGCCACACCGCCGCCGCGAAGCGCCCGAAGAAGCCTGGCGCCATGATCCCCAGCGACCGCGTCGCGGCCAGCACGATGCCGAACACCAGAAGGAAGATTCTGTCGCTGCTCATTGCTTGCTCCTCCTTTCCGCCGGACAGGGCTCGGCACATTGCGCCCTTCCCAGGATACCGGCCCACGCGGCGGATGTCCAGCGCAATCTCCCCGCGGGAGCGCCGGGCAGGGGGGTGCCGGCCCGGCAAGGCGCCCAAGATCCCCACGTGCGCGCAATAGGGGTTGGGGATCTTGAGACCCCCGGGCTGGCGAGGGACGGCGAGCCATAAAGGCTTGGCAAGCAAGCACATCAGGCGTCGGTTCCCCCTGCGCGCCCTGCCTCTCAGGCCCGCTCAAGATCCCCACCGCGACCCGCGATGGCCAAGCGACCTTCCGCCACGAAGCGCGGCGTGTGGCGACAATAGCCTGTCATTCTGAGAAGGTCGCCGATGGCGACGGACGAAGGATCTCGCAGGGCACCGGGCTACGGCATGGGGAGCCTGTGAAGGGGTGTCCGGGCCCGCGCCCGTGAGGGATTCTTCGCGCCATTCGGCCGAGGTTGAACGGGCTCAGAATGACATGGCCGCTCGATGCGACGCTGCTGCGGGAGTCAAGCGGATAGGCCCCTGACGCGACCCCAGTTCTGCTGCTCGACCTCTCTTGAGCCACAACGGGGCGAAATGGTACAGCCCAGGGCAACGCCCTCATCTTTGCACACATCTCGGGCTCC
>Ga0307379_10001475_pt1 | contig 37207 bp, 43 predicted proteins | sample UN2MG_FD_202237 | JGI IMG/M metagenome (GOLD analysis project Ga0307379, IMG submission 202237) | Soil microbial communities from Risofladan, Vaasa, Finland - UN-2 | ecosystem: Environmental > Terrestrial > Soil > Coastal area > Acid sulfate soil | place: Finland: Risofladan, Vaasa | collected...
AGATGAGGGGCTTCGTGCCTCCTGAGTACGATCATCAGATCAGGCACTACTTCAGGAGGGGACAGACCATGAGGATCAAGGCGCTGACGGGGTTCTCAGGCCCCGGGGGATCCTTCGCCCCGCAGGGGGAGTACGACGTGCCCAAGGAATCGGGCAGAGAGTGGGTGAGCTCAGGGTTGGCCGTGGAGATACGGCCCAAGAAGGAGGCAAACAGTGGCTAGGAAGAAGGGTAAGAAAGCGAAGCAAGCGCCGATCGTTATGATCAAGATCAAGGCGCTGACCAGCTTTTCGGGGCCGCACGGCTCGTTCGCTCGTGACAACGAGTACGACGTGCCCCAGGAGCTGGGCCAGTCGTGGATCGACTGCGGCTTCGCAGAGAAGGCAGGAGATGACCTGTTCGAGGAAGAGGAATCCTAATGGCCGACTACTGCGTGCTGGCCGATGTCAAGGCCCGGCTGGACATCGGGGCTGACTACGACGCCTGGCTGGCCGGGGTGATCACGGCTGTGAGCAGGTTCATGGACCGCTACTGTCTACGATCCTTCGCGGCCGCTGCGGAGGACACGAAGTACTTCGACGGCAACGGCGCAACCTCGTTGATTGTGCCGGACCTCCAGACGGTAAGCGAGTTGATCGTGGAGGACGACACCTGGGCGGCCACCGACTACATCCTGTACCCGTTGAATGACAGCCCGAAGATGAAGATCGTGGTGGACCCAGACGGGGACTACAGCGTCTTCACCTCGGGACGCTCGAACGTGGAGATCACCGGGGACTGGGGGTATGCAGCCGCTACGCCGGCGGCCACCAACGACCTGGCCGACCTATGGGACGCTTGCGTGGAGCTGACGATCAGGGTGTTCAAGGCAGCGGAGCAGGCGTATCAGGATGCCAGCGCGGCGCCGGAGCTGGGGCAGTTGTTCTACAAGAAGGCCATGACCCCATACATCGCCGAGGTGCTGAACAAGCACAAACGGCGCTTCCACGCTCTCAACTGAGGTGATGATGGACCTGGACAACGTGATGGCTGCGGTGGTGACCATCGAGGAGGGCGTGAGCGGGATCAAAAAGGTTTTCTCGTCTCCTCCGGAGAGCGTGAATACGTTCCCCTCCATCATCAACGTGGAGAAGACGATGGGGAACGACCTGCGGGCGGCGCCGGACGTGTTCCAGCAGGAATACCTGATCAATGTGCTGGTGCTGGCGAAGCGGGGGGACCTGCCGACGGCGGTGGATGGGCTGAGGGACTACCCGAGGCTGCTGGCCACGGCCTTCGCTGCGGATCACAGCCTGGGAGGCGAGTGTCTGACCTGCCTGTTTCAGGGGGGATCTCTGAGCAGGATCGAATGGAATAACACACCATACATCGGCTGGGAATGTAGCCTGAGGGTGATAGACGTGAGGTGATCCTTCGCTGTGCTGACGGCACAGCGAAGGACAAGGGAGGCATCATGGCCAATGTGAAGTTCTACAATGAGGAGATCGAGGAGGGGACCGTTTCCATCGGCTACGGAGTGTTCCCGGTCAAGGGGCACGTGCTGGAGATCCCGGAGGAAACAGCCGCAGGCTGGGACCCGGGACCGCTGTGGAAGCCGTACCAGCCGAGGAAACACAGCAAACGACAGGAGGTGACGTCCGATGACAGTAAGACCGAGTAGGCTGGGTTACGCACGGTTGGCCAAAGATGGGAGCTGGGGCGTAATAGCAGAAACGCCGGTCTGGTTCTATTGGCCGACCACGACCAGGGGGCTGAAGTACGAGCTGGCCAAGATGAGTCCAGAGGGCGCGGTGGGAGATTTGGACCTGGACCAGCAGTCTCTCCTTGGCCGGCAGCATGGCGAGGGCCGGCTGGAGGGGGACCTGTACGCGGATCCGCTGGGCTTGCTGCTCTTGGCGGCGATCGGCTCAGAGACTCCGACGGCTGGGGTGGCCGAGGCGCTCACGTACAAGAAGCACACCTATACCTGGGCTGACACGCCTCCGAGCCTGACCATCGAGGAGTACAAGGGCTTGTACACGGGATCGGCGACGAACGTGGAGCAGTTCCTGGGCATGGGGGTGCAGACTCTGACGCTGGGCTGGGCGCCGGCAGAGGATGAGTCGATCCTCAGCGTGGGCGCAGCGCTGATCGGGAAGGCGCCGGGGAAGGCGGCCACGGAGGCCTTCACGAAGCCGAGTTACCGGCCTCTCCCCGGCTGGAAGGGGGAATGCGACCTGGGCGGCGCGGACTTCGAGTGCATCGTCGATTTCGAGTTGAACATCGAGACGGGATGCGTGCTGACCAAGTCTGGCGCCGGCAGCCAGGATCCACAGGGCATCCTGTTCGGCGGGCGATCGGTGAGGGGCAGCGCGACGTTCCTCTTCGAGGACGACGACGAATACGATGACTGGGTCGCGGACACGACCAGGGAGTGGATCATCGATCTGCAGGGCGTGGACATCGTGGAGACAGTGGCCGAGACGCCGTACTACGAGCGGTTGGTGATCACGCTGTCGGACGTGAACATCCTGGACCACGAGCCGGACGACTCCGGCGATTTCGTGGTGGCCAAGGTGGATTGGAGGTCGCAGGACGATACGACGAACGGGATCGGGCTGTTCGAGCTGTACAACGCTGTGGCGAGCTACTAGTCAATCACCCCTCACCCCAACCCTCTCCCACAAGTGGAGAGGAAGATAAGGGTATGGGAGGGGGAATGCGCGACAGGAGGAGAAGATGAAGGCGAAGCCGCGGCGAATCGAGCTGGCGGAGTTCGGGATCCCGGGTCTGGAGTGCGAGGGCGAGTGGGTGGAGGTCTTGCCCAGGACCGCACTCCTGGCCACGGTTGACGAACAGTTCACCGAGTACCAGAGGACGATCAACCGGCTCCAGAGGCAGATGCTGAAGGAGACGGGCGAGGATGAGGCGGCGGGGATCCGGGCGGAGCTGGAGGAGGCCTCGGAGCGGTTCGTCGATTTCGTGCTCGAGCAGCAGGTGGTGTCCTGGAATCTCAGTGATGCGGAAGGCAGCGCTGTGCCTTTGCCCGGGCAGGGCCGGGAATGGAGGGAGCTACTGCCCACAGGGGTGCAACTGAAGCTCTTCGAGTTCCTGAGCGACCTGATGTGGGGGGACGAAGAGGTTCAATCCCATGGGAAGGGAGAGGTCCAGGAGGAGAGCCGCGCAAAAAAAGGCGGGAGAAAAAAGCGCTGATCAGGGCCATGCGAGGGAAGGGGGGAAGCGCTCCCTTCAAGGTCATGGCCTTCCGTCTAGCTGAGGGGGACCTGACGCGCTACATAGAGATCATGGAGGGAGCGACCCTGGGCCGGGTGCTGGAGTTCGTGGAGATGGCGAGCCTGGAGACGACGTTGGGGCCCAGGGGGAAGAGGAAGAAGGGTTTACCGCGCGCTCGGTAAGATCCCTCACCTACCACTCACCCCAGCCCTCTCCCACAAGGGGAGAGGGGGGTTACAGGAGGGGAGAGGGGACCGTAGGAGCAGGAGATGGCGACAGCAGTAGCTGAACTGGCGATCAAGATGACGGTGGAGGACGACTCCCAGGCGGGGTTCTCCTCCGTGTCGCGGTCGGTGCAGCGACTGAAGAGCAGCGCCAGCAGCCAGCTGAGCAGCATCGGACAGGCGGCGACGAGGGTGGGAGCGACCCTGCGAGAAGGGATCAGCAACGGGGCTACGTTCGCGCTGGGTGCGATCGGGGCGATGGCCCGCGGGATGGGCACGGCGATCAGAGGCGTGATCAACACCGTGTTCTCCCTCAAGACTGCTCTCATTGGACTGGCTACCGGAGCGGCGCTGAAGATGGGCTGGGACTGGCTGATCGATCCCAACATCCAGCTCGAGAACATGCGAATGACGATCGAGACGCTGGTGGGGGACGCAGAGGCCGCCGGCAAGGCCATCGACTTCATCATGAAGGAGGCGCTGCGGCCGGGATTCAAGCCGCAAGAGGTCTACGCAGCGGGGCAGATGCTGGTGCCCTTCGCCAAGGACGCGGAGGGGCGGTTCAACCAGGAGATGTTCGAGCAGATGATGAAGACGGCTCAGGTGCTGAAGGCGTCCACGCCAGGCAAGACGCTGGAAGATGCGGCATACGCGCTGAGAGAGGCGATGTCGGGGGACTGGATCAGCCTTCAGGACCGTTTCAACATCCCTCGCTCCACGATCAACAAGCTGAAGGAAGCCTATGGGGTTGCTCAGGGAGGTTCCAAGGCCACGGCGGAATCGGTGGAGGATTTGAGGCTGAAGCAGCGTGACCTGCTCTGGGAGATAGAGGAGCTGAGTCTGGCCATGCAGGAGGGCGAGAGAGTGCAGCTCGGCCGGGTGACATCGGTGACGAAACAGGCGGCGGCCGATCTGAAGCAGCAGCACCGGATGGTGCAGCTCCGGGAGCAACTGGAGAAGGTCAACGGGGAACTGGCGGCAGAGGAGGCAGCCTTTGCCGATACTGGGGATAGCGCATCGGAGATGGAGACCAACCTCAGCATCGTCAACGACGCGCTGGATGAGATGGGGTATGGGTTCGACCTGGTGGACAAACAGGCAGCCACGACCTCGGGAACGATCGATACTCTGAAAGGGCGCTTCGGCGAACTGATGAGGATCATGGGAGAGGAAGCGAAGATCAAGATCTCCGAGTCTTTGAATGCTCTGTCGGTATGGGTGGCGGAGCACTGGGACGAGCTGGAGAGCTTCGCCCGACTGGTGGGAGAGAAGATCGCCACGGGTATCGAGACCATGGCGACCTGGATCGCCACCATCGACTGGGAGGGCGTGGGAAGCTCCCTGAAATCGTGGGGTGAGGGGTTCGCTGGGGTAGCGACGTTCCTGGGCGAGGTGTTGAGGATCATCAATACCTGGCCGTCCTGGGCGAAGAGCCTGCTGATCGGTGGGGCCCTGGCGCAGGTGACGACGGGGCTACCGGGGAACATCTTGAAAGCGGCTGCTTTCACAGCGAAGACGATGTATGTGACATCGGCGGTGACCAACGTGGGCGGTGCAGGCGCAGGTGGCGCTGGTGGCGTTGGTAAGGTGGGAACGGCCGCCGCGGGGGCGGGATTGGGTCCTGTAGCTTTGATGGTGGCAGGCGCAGCAGCGATGGCAGCCCTGGCCTATGCGGGTGTGCAGAACTGGCAGACACAGTGGGCAGGCCTTAGTCCTGAAGAGAGATTGGCCAAGAGTGAGGAGCAGGCAAGGCGTGGCCTGGGTGGTGGCAGGTGGAGGACGGAGGGACTGAAGGATTGGCAGCGCCAGCCCGAGAATGTGAACATCACGGTGGAGCCAGCCAACAACACCTTCCAGTTCGACGGAACACTATCGTCCACGGAAGAGGCCCGGCTGATGGGGGAATGGGCTGATGCGTTTGATAAGAGCTACGACAACCTGGCTAGGAAGGTCGGGGCGCGGTACAAGCGATGAGTAAGTTCGAGTTCAACGGCAGCTTCTCGAGCCTCCCGGATCCCCAGGAGTACCGGCCGGAGCCCCTGGAAGACGTGGGGAGGGCGGCGACCGGGAAACCCATCCAGCAAGGGTATGAGGAAGGGACGTGCTACTGGGAGGTGATCTCGCAGGCGGCTTGGGCGGAGCTCTGGAACCGGTACTATGCGGCGAAGAATGCGGCTCAGAGTGCGAAGATCCCTCCGAAGACGACGGGCTCTATGGGGACCTACCGATCGGTGACCTGTTGGGGTCACGAGCCACAGGTGGAGCGGCAGGAGACGATGCTGGTGTATGGGGTGACGTTTCACCTGAGCAAGATTCAGTAATGCTCCTCACCCCAACCCTCCTTCGACAGGCTCAGGACAGGTCTCCCACGAGGGGAGAGGGGGATGCTGAGGATGGACGATAGATGCCACTGACGTCGGGACAGGAAGAGAAACTGCGGACCAGCCCCCAGAGAATGGAGGTGCGGTTTGCCTGTTTCCCACAGTTTGGTTTCTTTGCGACTGAAGACGATGGCGGCCCGCTCACCTTTCCTCCGATGGTGCGAATCTGCCCTCGGTACTCCACGGTCATCGCCGGCGAGAGCATCGACCTCTATGGGGGGGATTCCTACGATCGCGGCGGCGGCGGGGTGAGCACATGGGCCTGGACCGTGGACGAGGGGTATGGGGTCACACTGGACAATGCCAATACCGCTACGGTGACGGTGAACACCTCTGAGGCGTCGGCGGGGTTCGCGGTTCCCCTTACGCTCACTGTGACCGGGGTAGGTGGGAGCAATTATAGCTATGCCTTCGTGAAGGTGTACGCGAGCGGAAGCTCAGGATTCGATGGCGTGGGCGAGATCAAGAGCTGGCGCGCCTCGGCCGAGCAGGGCGGCACGGAGGTGGTACTGGAGTGCACCAAAGGTTTCGAACAGACTCCGGGCGTTCCGGAGCTCGCACTCCATAGGGGCATGCTGATCTGGGCTGAGGACTACTGGGATGGAACGAAGGACACCTTTGGAGGCTACAAATACCCGCAAGGGCTTTTCTACGGCTACGTGAAGGAAAGGCATTTCAAACAGGACGGCGATAGGGACATTGCGACCTACACGCTGGAGAGTCCTAGTCTATTTCTCAGGGGGGAGGTGCAGAACACGAGCTGGGCCGAGAGTGCGGCGACGGGCGTACATTCGGTGGCGGACTTTCGGCCCATCGATGCGCTGTGGCACCTGTTACAGACACACACGAACTTCTGCCAGTACCATGGCGTGGTGTTGTGGTACGACCAGAACACGATCTCGAATCTCCAGATCGACAGGGCGGATATGTGGACCATCATCGAGGACGTGGCGGAGAGGACGTTTGGGATAGCTTTCTGCGATAGGTACGGTGAGCTGAAGGTGGTGCCGCACCAAGTGATCCGGGGGCAGGAATGGTGGGGGACACCGGACCCGATCATGGATTTCGACGAAGGGATGTGCTTGGAGGTGGAAGTATACCAGCCGCCCGATGACCAATTCCTCAGATACGTTGAATTGTGGGCGCTGACGTCTGACCTGACGGAGATCATGGGCTCCGACGGCAACAAGGCCTGGGGAGGTCGCTGGCTGACGATCAAAGGATTGATCTGCGACAGCGCGACCACATTGGCTACTTGGGCGGCGAAGGTGAGGGCCTGGAAGACCGCTAACTGGGAGTTGACGCTGAAATGCCCGTTGAACCACGTGCTGGACCTGCACGAGCCGGTGACAGTGGATTGTTGGGTCTCCCCTACCCTTTGGCACGAGTTTGAGTGGCTTGACAATCGATGCTGGGCAGTGAAGTCGCTGGAGTTCCGGCCCGAGATCGGAACCGGCAAGTGGATGACGAAATACCAGCTATACAATACAGGACGTCTTATCTAGGATGACAAAGAAGAAAGGCGCATCAAAAGAAGCGGAAGAACGGCTAGCGAGGGCGATCATCGACGCTGCTGCCTACCGTGAGCCGGTGGTGGGCTTAGTGACCAGCGTGGCGAATCTGGCGAACGGGTCGATCCTATGTGACATCGGGTCGATGCTGGGCGTGCAGGTGATAGCCAGGCCGATGGAGGGCATCGCTGTAGATGATCTGATCTTCGTGAAGAAGATCGGCAGTGGGCCGACGTCGCGGTGGATGTTCGACGGCTTCAACGTGGGCGGCGGGGGTGGCGGTTCTGGAACGGGCTACACGCCGGTGCAGAGAATCGAGACCCTGGTTTCTCATGCCAGTACACATCAAGATGGCGCGGCCGATGAGATCAACGTTGGTGGCCTGAGTGGCGACCTGGCTGATGCCCAGGACCCGAAGAGCCACGCCTCGACCCACCAGGACGGTGGAGCGGATGAGATCAGCGTGGCGGGGCTGAGCGGAGAGCTGGCTGATGCCCAACCCCCGAAGAGCCACGCATCCAGCCACCAGAACGGGGGAGCGGATGAGATCAGCGTGGCCGGCCTGAATGGAGTGCTGGCGGACCAACAGGATGCCAATAAGATCAAGGCCGTGGACGTCATCGACACGTCTATCGGGGACGGCAAGGTACTGGTGTACCGGGATGCCTCTGGAGACCTGGGGTATGAGGCCCAGGCGGGAGGTGGCGGTGCAGACGAGAAGGTCAAGGTCAGCTCGGATGACACTACGGCGGACTACCTGATCAACAAACTGACGGCCCAGGGGCCCATCACCCTCACGGAGGTTGGCGGAGGCGGGGATGAGGATCTGCGGATCGGCTACGCCAGGGGCAACATCAAGTGGGTGGCCAAGAGCGGAGGGGACTATTCCACGGTCACTGCGGCTATGGCAGCTATTACAGATGCGGCTGCTGATAACCGATATGTCATCTTAATTGCTCCCGACCTTGGATGGGACCAAGTGACGCTGAAAAGCTACGTTGATCTCATAGGGTTAGGGACTACGCTATACTCTTCCACCTCTTCAATTGCGATTGAGGGTGCTCCAACCGATGTGTCTATCCGCAACCTAGTTATTGCCCGCATTAACTCAGTTGACAATGACGATAATCCCGTGCTCTTGACTGGTGGTAATGTAGACTTTCACCATTGTCGAATCTTAGAGTCGTTTACTACGTCCTGGCTTTGCGCCACTGCGTACATAATCGGAGGTACTCACCGATTCTTTGGTTGTGAGATTCGCAACTTCTCTGGCGGTTATTATGATAGGGGTGGAAATGCCGTTACGGTAGGCAACGCCACAGTTGACTTCTATGGTGGATATATTGAGGCAGACGGTTCCTATGTCACAGCAGCCCACAACCACGGTATTTATGTGGCAAGTGGTGGCACTGTCAATATACACCAAGGAACTACCATACGCGCTAATGGCGGGAAAGCTCTTTATAACTCTTCTTCCACAATCAATGTCTATTCAGCAGAATATGACCCGGACGATACCTCTGGCACTATCACAGGAGCCGACAAAGATACAGTCATAGGCGAATTGACGGTTATTGATGACATCAACATGACGGCAAGCAGAACAGTGGATGGCGTGGATGTGTCTGCCCACGCTGCTGCAGAGCCATTTGATGCTCACCTGAATAATCCAAGCTGTCGGGTGTACAAGGCCGCAAGCCAATCCATTGGTTCGGGAGGTTGGGTGGCAGTGCAGTTTGACGGTGAGCATTGGGATACTGATTCTATCCACAACAATGCTGTGAACAACACGAGATTGACATGCAAAACCGCTGGCATCTACCTAATGATCGGGCACGGCCAGTTCACGGCGAGTGCCGGCGGTGTAGCGAGAGCGATGGGCGTAAGAATAACCTACGCTGTTGGTGGCACCAACTTTCTTACGATTCAAAATGGCATAGTGAGTGCTGCCATGATAGCTCGTATGGTTACTGATACGTTGTGGAGCATGGCCGTCAATGACTACATCGAGTTGTTGGTCTACCAAGATACAGGCGGCAACCTTAACCTAGAAGCACAATCTCACTATAGCCCGCGGTTTATGATGACGAGGGTCGCTTAATGATGGAGGGGGGTGACAATGGACCATGACGATCTGGTAAAGCAGGGGGAGGAACTGGCCGAGGGGAAGAAGGTGCCCGAGCTGGCGAAGATGGCCTTCGTCTATGCCTACGTGGGCAACCATGAGCTGGCCATGGTCATAGAGAGGCTGTCGGCGCTATCGAGGTTGGTGTGGGGAATCCTGCTGGCGCTGGTCCTGGCGCTGGGCAGCGCGGTGATTGCCATGATCTTCAAGACGTTGGCGGGATAGGAGGGGAACGTGAGACCGGGGCTGCATCTGTCCAATTGCTCGCCGATCACGCCGGCGGATGAGGACATCGTTCGGCGATGGGCGCCGCTGAGCGCGCTGCTGGCCATGAACAACATCGTGGAGGACGAGGCTGAGATCGGGAAGCTGGTCAGCCTGTGGGAGCTCGCCGGCCGTCCTCTATTGGTGCTGAGGAAGTATTTCGAGCCGGAGCATGGGCTGCACCCCAACCGCTGGGGGATCCACGCCATGGAGTCGGTGATCATGGCGCGGCGGTGCATGGCTCGAGGGATCCCCGCGGGGAAGATCGCCCTCAAGCCCTTCAACGAGCCGAACATGCCCACGGGGGCCTGCAATCCTCCCTATGGCGAGGGGTTCGGGGACAAAGAAGAGCACATCGAGCGGTATGGCCAGGCCTTGGCAACCTTCATCGACGTGGCCAAGAAGGAAGAGCCTGGCGTGTTGATAGGGGGACCTCATCTAACTGTGGGGAATCACGACGTGAGGTTTCCGAATGATCCTGCGGGCCGATACTACTATGGGCCCAACAGCCTTTGCCAGCACGCCCTGGATAGGCTGGACCTACACTTCGTCCATTGCTACGGCTTCAGGAGAGGGCAGTACAAGGACCCGGCGCATGGTCTGAGGTTCCTGGAGTACGAGAAGTATTTTTCTGGGAAGCCGATCTACATCGTCGAGGGGACGTATGGCATCCAGTGGGAGAACGGGAACTCCATCGACCCCGCGCAGAACAACGTGAGGGGCGAGGACACGGTGGCCTACCTGCGGCTGCTGGATCAGTACCCGCAGGTCAAGGGCATCACGTTGTGGATCGGCGGCTGGACGGGGTGGCAGGAGCACCGTCACAGCGACGGGGCGGATCCAGGGAGCCACCGGCCGGTGGTGCGGTACGTGGAGGAGTACGTGAAGGGGATTGGTCCCGGGCCGGATACAGGGCCGCTGCCTCAGCCTGATCCCGAACCGGAGCCAGAGCCACAATTGGAGGTGAATGTGAAAGCGTACCTGAAGGACGGGATGGAGACAAACCCGAAGCAGCTCCTGACCGCGTACTCGATGAGCATAGAGCCATGCCAGGGAGCCGGCTTCAGGGTGGTGGAGATCCGCGAGAGATGTGAGGCTGCCAACTGCGACATCTGGGTGAAGGCGATGGGTGGCCAGTTGCTGCCCAATAGTGCTGTGCGCTGGGGATGGCCGGGCACCGAGGTCTCACAGAGGACGGGTCCCGATGGGCGAGTGGGCTTCGCTATGGCCAACACGGCCAAGTATGACCCGGCGCTCGGTGGGGGACCGCACTGGGCAGCGGTGGAAGGAAACTCGGAGACGGTGAGGGGCATCGGCATGGTTATGGGGACGGTGCACTGCACGCTGAACTTCACCTTCCAATGGACCGAGACGGGGCCGGAGCCTGAGCCTGCACCAGAACCAGCGCCAGAGCCACCACCGCAGCCGGAGCCGGGGCCGGAGCCGGGGCCTACACCAGAAGTCCCATATAGCCTTCTGGCTGGCCTGGAGCGCCTGGGGCTGGTCGTAGTGGATCTGAGGAAGCAGGTGAAGAGCCTCAGTAAGCTGGACCAGATCCCGCAGAGGGGCTTCGGCGACGTCAACGCCATCGTGGTGCATCACACCGGATCCAACGGACCGCAGACGCCGATGGGTATTGTGCAGATGCACATCAATGATCGAGGCTGGCCGACGGTGGGCTACCACTTCATCATCGACTGGGAGGGAGAGGTCTACTTCATGGCGCCGCTGGTCTGGGAGATCCACGACTGCGGAGACCTGAACCCAGAGGTGATCGGCATAAGCGTCATGGGCGATTTCACCGCTTCCGTACCGGATATGAAGCAGATTCGCTCACTCCGGTTGCTGATTTGCGGCCTGTGGGAGTTTTTGGGGCAGGGCTGGGGACAGTATCGCCCATGCTACGTGCTGCCGCATTCCTATCTGGGGTACGTGAATGAGCAGGGGAAGCTGTGGCACACGGCTTGCCCTGGGAAACTGAAGGAGCTGCTGCCGTGGGCGGGGTCATGGCCTGGATTCAGGGGGTCTCTTTGACTACCGTTTGGTGAGCGTGCCATTTGACTATCCCGGTGAGGCGGAGGCGTGGGAGGTGAAGGTGGAAGGGGACACGGGGCTGGAGCTCGAGGTGGAGAAGCTGTGAGCCCTCGAAGAACATGGACATCTGACGAGGACCGGGAACTCCTCCAGCTCCGCAAGGATGAGATAAGCTGGAAGGAATGTGCAGAGGTCTTGGGGAAGCATCCAGATGCGGTACGAAGCCACTATCGGTATCTGAAGACCCAGGGTCTCACCGAAGAGAAGGAAGAGCCTGTCTTTGAGATCGAAGTAGAAGTAGATGAGTTTGATGAGCAAGTCACCGCCTTGCTGGGCGACGAAAAGCCGCAGGACCCGATCCACTGGAGGAGATTGATCTCACTGGCGAGCGATACTCAGGGGGCGATGGAAGGGCTCCAGCCAGCGAAAGACATTCGAGTGTGCAAGGTCCCAGGAAAGCCGTATCCCATCGGGGTCTTTTCAGGCGACTGGCATCTGGGATCCAAGGCGACGGACTACCCGAGATGGTTGTACGAAGTGTCGATGATTCTCCGATCGGAGAACACGTTCCTCTTCGATCTGGGAGATGATCGCCAGAACAGCAGGAGCACGCGACACCTGGCATGGGTCCTCGGACAGGTCCTGCCGGTGGAGCTCCAGGCGCAGGTGATCGTGAGCTTCACGCAGGAGATGGTTCGCAAGGGAAAGCTGAAGGCAAAGATCGGCGGGACACATGATCATTGGTTCGACGAAGGGGTGGCCGGGCAATCACTGCTGCGATGGCTATATCAGCAGAATGAGACCATTGCCTTCTTCGAGAACAAGGGACTGCTCTTGCTGCAGGTAGACTTCGATGGCGAAGAGAAGGAGTACCCGCATCTTCTTTTCCACAAGGCGAGGTACAGGTCATTTCTGAGCACGCTGCACAGCAACCGGCGCGAGTATCAAATGACTTTCCCGGGGAAGGTTGTGGCCGGCGCACATGATCACATCCCCGGGGCCGAGATCTTCTGGCACTATGGACTGGTAGAAAAGGCCGGCTATGACATCGGTGGTTGGAGTTGGATGATCAAGGTGGGGGCCTTCACGTCGGCAGAAAATCAGTTCAGAGACCTGGGATCATTCAATCACCGGACGGAGGTATTCTGCCCAGCGTGTGTCTATATGCCCGAGGGGATTGTGCTGCTACCCACCTTGAGAGATGCGCTGGCGTTCAGGGCGGGAATCGGTGCGGCAAGAGACCATGAGGAGGCTGTGATCGATGAGCTGGACGTGTCGGCAGAGCAGAAGGAGAAGCTGAAGGAGCATCTGCTGAGGAGGTTCAGGGTGTGAGGGAGGAGAAGGTGAGTGACGACGGATTGTATACGATTGACGACGAGATGTATACAGGAGGTGAGAGGTGCTAGGTTCAAGATGGCGTAAACTGTTGTCGGTGGTGGCTGTCCTGGCGCTGCTGGTGATCATGGTCGCGACTCTTTGCGGCTTCCAGGAGCAGCCATATCCACCGACCCTATGCGAGTTCCTGTTGCTGATCGGGACAGCAGCATTCATCCAGATAGCAGCGGGAGCCTTCGTCTCAGTCCTAGTCGAATACTGGCCAGCATGGAGTGAGCTACCGCCGAAATGGAAACGTCCCATCATGTTCGGATTCTGCTTGGTGGTGCCTGTGGGTTCACTGCTTGCCAGAGCATTCCTATGCGGCGCTGGGATTGATCAAGATGTGATCTACCTGGGTATGATGGCCGGGTTGGCAGCGTTCGCTGGGAGTCAGTTTGCACACATCCGCAAGCTGCCAAGTGGATAGAAGAAGCGCCTTCGGGCGCGCGTACATCTTTTCCTCCGTCAGGCCGCTCGGGGCAACCCGGGCGGTTTGGCGTGTGAAGATGGTGGTTGACAGTGGGCCAGCGACTCTTGGTATCTGCGAGCTTGGCTAGTCACTGAGCTGGGGCGTGGTGGCGCCGGCGGTGATGACGATGCGGAGGCCGATCTGGCGGAGTAGAGCCTTGATCTCCTGAGCGTTCTCGCGGCCGTACCACTGCCTGCGGAAGCGGTCGATGGAAGGGCCCACGAGCTCGGTGAAGGCCTTCTCCATGGTCTCATGGTCCCGGTGAGCCGCAGCCCTCTCTTTCTGCTGCAGTTCCCCCTGGATCAGCTCTAGTTCCTCCTCGAGGCTCTCCCGCCGCGTGTAGTATTCAGAACGATCGATGAGCAGGCTCTCATAGTCAGCGGTCCATTGCTCCAGGGCCCGCAGGATCCTGGTCTGGGCTCCCTGCAAGGCGGCGAGGTCTGAGGTGGCGTCGATTGTCTTCTGATCGGCCATGGCGAGCAGCTCCTCCTCGAGGAGAGCGGGTGAGGTGGCCCGCTCGATGATCCAGTTCAGAACGCTCTCCTCCACCGGCTCCAGACGAACGCCATTGCGGGCTGTGGGGCGAGGGCATTCGCTGCGGGGGTGGGGACAGATCAGGTACTGGTAGAAGCCCCTGGTACTTCCTCCGCCGGTGATGGTCATGCGCTGCTCACAGTAGCCGCAATAGACGAAGCCGGAGAGGGGGTACTTGGTGTAGGGGTGGCGCTTGCCCTGCTCCCGCCTGGCAGCTATCTCTCGCTGCGTTGCGCTCCAGGTATCCTCGGAGACGATGGCTTCATGCTTGCCCGGGCCCGTGATCCAGTCGGTTGAATCGCGCCAGCCGGCTTCTTTGTGATCCCACCGCCGCCAGGTAACACGGCCAGAGTAGTAGGGGAGGGCCAGCATGTGCTTCAGGGCGGTGGCGTTGCGGGGATAGCTCTCGATGGCATGGGCCTTTGCCAGGCGCAGGATGCCCTCGTAGGTCTGTCCCTCCAGGAACCAGGCGAAGACCTTCCGCACGAGCTGCGCCTGTGGCTGATAGGGGATGCCAAAGCCTTCTTCACCGAGGCGGTATCCGAAGGGGAGGTTATTGTTGGGGTGATAGCCTTCTTTGACGCGGCGCCGGGTGCCCATGCGGAAGCGGGCCTGGAGCTCAGCCACCTCATCCTGGGCCCGGGCACGCTCAACCGAGCGCATCCAGATCGAGGCTCGATCCCGCTGTTCGGCGAACTGATCAGGATCCTGAACTCTGGTGGGCATGGAGAGGGAGAGGATCTGCACGTTATAGCTGGCCAGGTACTCCTCCACCTGGGCGATGAGGGCATCGGTGCGGCCCAGGCGATCGCGCCCTCGGCAGATGAGGAGGTCCAGCTCGCGCTCTCGGGCCAGGGACATGAGCTCTGTGTACACAGGCATATCGACCGCGGCTTCGGCGAGGAAGATGTAGGAGCGGGAGTGGCCGGGGATGATCAGGGGTTCGCCCACCTCATGCCAGCCCTCGTTGCGCTCCACGAGCTCGCGGGCGGCCTCGATCTGGGAGGGGATGGAGTCCTTTTCGTCGGCGGCCTGGGGCTTGCTGCTGACGGCAGCCCAGATGAGACAACGCATTGCCCCTCACCTACCCCTCACCCCAGCCTCTCCCACAAGGGGAGAGGAGCAATAGGAGGGGAGAGGGGAATAGAGTGGGAGTTTACCGAGCGCTCGGTAGAGTCATTGGGAGGCATAGTTGGCAAGCTGGATCGTCGCCTCCCTAATCCAATGAGCCATGTCCTCCAGATCGTCAGTTGCCATCTGGAGCGACCATGGATTGGAATCCTCACAATAGTCATCCATGTTTCTTAGGTAGGAATCGCCTGACTGTAGTGCTGTGGCGAAAGCAAACTCCAGTAGCGAGAGTGTTGGATCAGCCGGTTCGGGACAGGTAGCGTGGTTGATCCTGATCTCGAACATATCATCGAGGGCCGCAGGTACGAGGTTACACAGAACTATCTCGTCGGAAAGTGCCTCTTCGATCTGTCCCATGAGACTTATGAGGTCATCGTAGCTGTCCTTGAGGCATGGGAGGTATGGATCGGCATAGACCAAGAGGGGAGTCGCTGTGCTCGTTGGCTCAGTGGTCGGCGTGGGGGGGGATCGGGTAGGCAAAACAATGGGCGTCGAGGTGGGAATAGGGGGCGGGGTTGGCGTTGCCGGCCCGGCGATGAAGGGCATGGCGAGGTTGAGGGCTGCCAATAGAACGAGGATGACGAGGACGAACAGCCCGGCGAGCACAAGCACCTGCCACGTCTTCACGTGTCCTCCTCTGCCTGGTACCCTTCACGTTCGTCAGCCGCCAAGCGGAGCGCTGGCTGCCTAGCAAGGTCAGCGTCGCGAGCGACCTCGGCGATCCAGGTGAGTTGCTCCAACACTCGCTGTTTGAGACTGGCCGTCGGGATACTACGGAGCATCTCGATCAGACGCCGTTCCGTCAGGTCGAGCTCTCCTGGATCATACAAGGGCGGCAGCCAACCGCCTTCTGCATAGAGATAGTCAGTGCTGACTTGAAGCGCCTCCGCTATCTTCCCGATCAACTCCGAACCGACGTTCTCCACCCGGCCCTTCTCAATCCTCCCCACATATGAGGCATCCACACCAATCAGGTTGCCCAACTGGTAGACCTTGAGACCCCTCTCCTCTCGGAGCCTGCGAATTGTCGGTCCTAGTGTCATGATCACACGCCGTCGAAGTATACCCCCATTATAGGTCATTTGATACCGCTTTTGGGCATTCAAACGCCGTGCAAACCTTAAACTTTGCTGGGGTGACTTGACAACGGTAACAAGAAACGGTATACTAGTACTGGAAACCGGACGCGACGACTGGACAGGTGTTCTACTGATGGACGTAGTCGGACTATTGAGAACAAAGCAGGAAGAGCTGGGGATAGAGCAGCAACAGGACTTTGCGAAGCTGCTGGGCATCAGCCATTCGCATCTGAGCCTGTTGTACTCGGGGAAGAGAGATGCCGGGGCCAAGGTGATCATGGGCATGCTGAAGCTGTGGCCGGATGTGTTCAGGGGGGATGGAGATGGAGATCGGGCGGGCGACGGTGGGGCTGACGGAGATTCAGCTAAACGTTCTATCTCGTTTGGCAACGGGCGAGGTGGTCAAGAGTAGGCGCTATAGGACGGCCGGGGCATTCACAAACCGTGGTAAACCCTTTTTCTATATCCACGCTTCTACCATGAGATCCTTGCGTAAGCAAGGCTTCATCGAAATGACAGACGATGGCGGGGGCGACTGGTTGGCTTCGCAAGAATGGAGCATCTCCGATGCAGGACGAAAGGCTCTGGAGGAACACGATGGAGATCGGTCGGGCGACGAACATTATGGGGACGATAGCCATGAACATTATGGGGACGATAGCCATGATCCTCTTGTTTCTGTGGACGATAGCGGAGCTACTGAGCATCTATGTGCACTGAAGTAAGAATCACGGCGACCGCCTCGGATGAGGAGGTTGGCCGGAAGTTCCTGCATCACCTGCTTTCTCTGGGAGGAGAAGATGAGACCCACGCGGCTGCGGATGACGAACTTCATGCCGTACCGGAACCTCACGGAGCTGGAGCTGGACGGGATCCGTCTGGCGTGTCTGGCGGGGGAGAACGGCCACGGCAAGTCGGCGATCATCGACGCCATCACCTGGGCGCTGTGGGGTGAGGCGCGATCCAAGAGCGCCGACGAGCTGATCCACCTGGGCGAGGAGCAGATGGAGGTCTCTCTCGACTTCCGCCTCAGCGACCAGGAGTACCGGGTGATCAGGCAGAGGGACAGTGCCGGCAGGGGGAGCTCCACCCTGGAGTTCCAGGTGGGCAACAACGGCAACTGGACCGCTCTGACGGAGCACACCATCAAAGAGACCCAGGAGAGGATCGAGTCCTTAATCGGTATGGACTACTCCACGTTCATCAACTCGGCGCTATTGCTCCAAGGCCGGGCCGACGAGTTCACCAATCAGCCTCCGGGAAAGCGCAAGGAGATCCTGGGGGCTATTCTGCGCCTGGACGAGTGGGGCGTCCTCGAGGAGAGGGCCAAAGCCAAGGTCAACGAACTGATGGGCTCCCTGAATCGCATCGAGGCGAAGGAGGAGAGCATCAGGGAGGAGTTGGAGAAGGCGCCGGAGTATGAATCTCACCTGGAGGCCGCGGCGTCTGAGGCGGAGCGGTTGGGCGCCGAGCTGAAAGAGGCGCAGCACCATGTGCGGCAGCTCCAGGAGAAGCAGGCGCAGGGCGGCCTGAAGAGACAGGGTCTCGATGACACTGAGGCGGAACTGGAGAAGCGCGGGCGGGAGAGGGACGTCTTCCTCTCCAGGATCCGCAGCAGTGAAAAGGACGACTGGCCCGGTCAGCGGGAGGAGATCAGTGGCTATGAAGAGCAACTGAGAGAGGTCCAGCGGCGGATCGCAGGGGCGGACCCGGAGGCGATCGAGCACTGCCAGGAGAAACTTGGAGAGACTGAAGCCGGTCTTGCTCAGGTAACTGGTGCAGACGAAGAGAGGCGGAAGGCCCAAGAGGAGAAGGCGGGACTGTCCGAAGAGAAGGCCGGCCTGACAGCGACCAATACGGCACTCAAGGCGGACATGGCGGCCCTGAAGGAGGAGATGGACCTTCTGGAGAGGGCGGATGCCAACTGTCCGCTTTGTGATTCTGAGCTGACCGAAGAGCACCGCCAGGAGATACTGGCCAGCAAGCAGGTGGAGGGAGAGGCGGCCGCGGCTGAATACAAACGAAACAAGGGCCGGACCGAGGAGATAGATTACGAACTCGGGCAATTGGTGATGGAGCTCTCAGTCATTGACAAGCAGATCAGGGTAGCGCAGCAACTGCAGAGCCAACGTGCCGAGCTAACCGCGCAACTGGCCAAGCTGGAGGCAGAGCAAGAACGGCTTGAGGACTGGAAGGCGCAGGTGATCCAGCTCGAGCGGGCCATCGAGGAGGCCAAGACCCGCTACGAGGGGATGAAAAGGGAGCGGATCGCTGAATGGCAAGAGCAGGCCCATGAACTGGAAGCCACGATCGCCTCGCTGACGGCCAAGAGGGATGCTCTCAAGGTGGAGCTCGGTGGTCTGGCGGAGATCGAGACGGAGCTGAGGACCTGGAAGGCCCAGGAGAACCGGCTTGGCGACGATCTATCGCGGGCCAACCTCCGAGTCGGCGCGGCCACGCAGAAGATCGAGCACTGCCACTACCTGAGAGGCGAGGCGGAGAAGCTGGAAACGGAGCACAACGAGGCATCATCGGCCTGGCACGTCTACGACCAGCTCAAAGTCGCCTTCGGGAAGAAGGGCATCCAGGCCATGATCATCGAGACGGTGATCCCGGAGATCGAGGAAGAGGCTAACCGGCTGCTGGAGCAGATGACCGGCGGCCGGATGAGCGTGAGGCTGGACAGCCAGCGGGAGACGAAGAAGGGGACCGTGGCGGAGACGCTGGATATACACGTTTCCGACGAGCTGGGCACCAGGAGCTACGACCTCTTCTCGGGTGGCGAGGCGTTCAGGATCAACTTCGCCATCAGGATCGCCATCAGCAAGTTGCTGGCCAGGAGGGCAGGGGCCAGGCTGGAGACACTGATCATCGATGAGGGGTTTGGGAGCCAGGACGCCCAGGGCAGGGAGAAGTTGGTGGAGGCGATCAGCTCGGTGGCAGGTGACTTTGGGCTGATACTGGTGGTGACGCACCTTGACGAGTTGAAAGAGGCCTTCCCCAGCAGGATTGAAGTGGTGAAAGGTCCTGCGGGGAGCCTCATCAGCGTCAATTGAGGTAAGCACATGCCGAATCGTAGCGCATACAAGACTACAACGGTGCCCGTGAGCAGAAGCCAGGAGGCGATACGAAAGCTCCTGGTGAAGTATGGCGTTATAGGGTGCCAGTTCACGGAGAACTTCGAGACAGGCGATGTCACTTTGAGGTTTGTCAAGGAGATTGAGGAAACACCCCGTACAGTACGCATCTCTTTGACGATGGAGTCCAATGAGAAGCAGGCATATCGGGCGCTATACTACTGGATGAAGTCGCAGCTCGAGGCGGTGGATTTCGGCCTGCTCTCATTTGAGCACGTATTCTTGGCTCACTTTGAGTGGCTCTTGGAGAGTGGAGAGGCGACGACTATCGGCCAGATGGTGATTCCGGAGTTGTCCAAGCAGACACCGGGCAGGTTATTGATCGGTGTGGCCCGACAAGATGAGGGCTCTATGGAAGCCGATTGGAGGGAGGTCTGATGAAGATCCTACACTTCGCTGACGCGCACAACGGAAGCGACATGACGGGGCCGGTGGATCCTGATAGCGGGCTGCCACTGAGGTTGGAGGACTTCCTCAAATCCATGGACACCATCGCGGACTACGTGGAGACAGAGGCCATCAATCTGGTGGTGTTCGCCGGTGATGCGTTCAAGGATCGCAACCCCAACCCCACGCTGGAGAGAGAGTTCGCCCGGCGGATCCGGAGAATGGCCTCCAGCGCTCCGGTGGTGCTGATCGTGGGGAACCACGATGTGCCAGGCGCCTTCGGCAAGGCGCACACGCTGGAGATCTACAAGGCCCTCGAGGTCGGTCAGGTGTACATCGTGGACCGGCCAGAGTTGCTGAGATTCTCACTGGAGGCAGGGGATGCTCAGGTGCTGGGCATCCCCTGGCCTACCCGTCATAACGTGATGGCCAAGGAGGCCTTCCAAGGTGTGCCGGCGGAGGAGATCGACAAGCTGATCGCTGACGCGGTGGCCGAGAAGATCAAGGAACTGGCCCATCAACTGGACCCGGAGATCCCCTCCATCCTGGCGGCGCATCTGACCATTGAGGGCGGGGATATGGGAGGCGGGACCCCGGTGGGCCTGGGAGGGGGGATCACCTTGCCCCTGGAGGCCCTGGCGCTGGAGCAGTTCGACTACGTGGCCCTGGGGCACCTGCATCGCTATCAGAGGCTCCACGATAACCCGCCGGTGGTGTACTCGGGAAGCATCGAGCGCATCGACTTCGGCGAGGAGATGGACCAGAAGGGCTTCGTGGTAGTCACCCTGGGCAAGTACGAGGAGGACGATCTGTTCGGCAACGCGGCGTTCACCCAGGACGAGTTCGTTCCACTGAAGGTGCGTGATTTCCGCACGATCAGGGTGCATCTGGACGGGTCGGATCCCACCGATGATGTGCTGGAATCCATCTACGCAGAGCAGATTGAGGGAGCGGTGGTGAGGGTAATCATCGAGGGCACCTTACACGCGGCGGCGATGCTGGAGGATGCGGCGATTCACCATGCCCTGGAGCCGGCGTTGCGCTCCAGCGTGGTCAAGAACATCGACCGGGATGTGCGGATGCGGCTGGATGGTCCCAGCTACGAGGAGATGGGGCCCATGGACCTGCTGGCGGCGTACCTGGAAAGCAAGGGTACGAGCGGGGAGGATCAGGAGAGGTTTGTTCATGCGGCTGAGGGATTGATGGTAAGTGTGTGAGGGGGGCGGCGGCGCTCGCTGAGTAGGGAGGCGAACCATCCATGGGAAAGCCCAGCGACAGATTTCGCTCGGCTCGAAGGCCGGGGAAGAACGAGAGAAACCGCGTAAAGAAGAAACAGCATAGCCGCAAGTGTGGTTATAGCTACCACGCGCCTGGCGGCGTTCAGCTCTCGTTTTCTGACCTCGGCCCAAAGAAGGCGGCAAGGTTCTTCAGGTGGCACCACAGGTGCACCGGGAACTCTTGGCTGGCCATCCCATCTGCTGGTGAACCGCTAATCACTGAAAGCAATAGCCGTGGCTTCTAGGACCAGGCTCGGAAGCCAGCCGGGTTCGGAGGAATCCGGCCCACCCCCAATAGTGAAACGGAGGGAAAGATGTCTATCAAGGGCATGAAGGACGTGTACAGGCCAAAGAAGATCGGGCGGATAGGGTTGGGGATCAAGGTGCCGCGTGAGAACGGGCAGGGCGAAGTCCAGATGTACAAGGGTGAGGTGGTGACCGACCCCCGCGCTACGGATCACTTCATCGTACCGGAGGAAGTTGCGGCGTTGCCAGAGATTGGACCAGCGCCGAAGCAGCTCCCCATCTACTTCCTGGAGGCGAAGATCGAGGACGTCTTCCCTACCGCCCTGGTGATATTCGCCGGGAATGGCAGCGTGCGGTGCATGGGCGATGGCGAGAAGGTCACCTATCGCAGCCACTACGAACCCCAGACCAAGCAAAGCGACACCCTGATATACGGCCAAGTGGCACAGTGGGAGAAGATCGAGGCCAAGGGGCTGACGAAGGTGTGGGCTGGCAAGAAAGCATACGGCACGATCGAGCCAGTGGGCAATACGGTGAAGTGCCTATACATGGATTGCCCTCAATACTGTGGCTGGGGATGCCGGCCAACAGGCTGGTTCAGGTTCTCCATCAAAGGCATCGTGCGCCAGGGGTATTGGCAGATGGTCGTGCACCTGAACCCCATGAGGGAGATGCTCTCCCAGCTCAAGAATGGGCGCTTGTTCATCGAGCAATACTGCGGCCGAGCTACCCTGATGCACTCGGATTGGCTGTTGACCCTCACGGGCCCAGAGAAGAAGTGGATCGACACGAAGAAGGGGGCCATGCAGCTTGACGTCTACACCCCCGAGCTGGAGTTGGACCCCGTGTGGATGACCAGGGCCATGGAGGGTAGGGTGAGATTGCCTCAGATCGACCGGCTCACCACCGATGACGTGTATGGAGTGCCCGAGGAGCCGACGATGGACAGCGAGATGCTGGAGCCGTTGCCATTCGATCCTACGCCTGAGAGTGAGGATGACGAACTGGAGTTCTGAGAGATGAAGAGAAGGGGCGGGGAACCCTCCCCTGGGAAGGAGATGGCTGGCGATGTACAGCCGTCTCTGAGCCGCCCCCTCTTGAGGTGCGTAGCGGGATCGCGGGATAGAGCAGTGGCAGCTCGCCAGGCCCATAACCTGGAGGACGGGGGTTCGAGTCCCCCTCCCGCTATTGGAGGCGATAGGTAGATAGATGGCGTGGCCGAGGGACAAACAAGAGATCATCGAGTTCATCGAGGATGGCATCGTGGAGACGCTCTACGTGGCGGGCTACCTGGAGGGGATACCGGATCCACAGGCTGCAAAGTGTGGTGAGAAGATGCGGAAGCTCTACGAACAGTGGAAGACCCTGCGCTTGAAGCAATACGTGCAGATGGGGTTGTGGCATGAGCAACGAGACGATTGAGATCAGGATCCCCTGGGACGAGGAGGGATCGCTGGCCCTGGCCTGGACCCTGATCCGCCTGGCGATCGACGTGCGGTTCGCGGCCGACAACGGGACCGGGGCCCTGCTGATCTACATGAACCAGAAGGACGATGCGGCGGTGCTGGCCTTGTGGGATGAGCTGAGCGAGCTGCGGGTGAGGTACATCGAGGCCAAGCAAGCCGCGATCGCGGAGCAGCTACGGTTGCCGGAGGTGGATGCATGATCCCTCCGAAGTACACGCTGTTCCCGTCCGCGGTGCTGCGCCGATCGGAGATCCCCATCCACCTGAGATGGACCTACCTCGTCCTCTACGCCCTGGCCTGGAACCACCAGTACGAATGGCTGAATGAGACCTACAACGAGCTTGCCGGCACTTTCACAGCCCTCGAGGGCCAGGAGATAGGCCCCGGGGGGATCAGGCGGCGCCTGGAGCGGTTGGCCGAGTTTGGGCTGGTCGAGAGGCGGCGCATACACAGCCAGGAGTGGAGAACCTATCTCCTGGTCCGGCATGACTCGCTGGGTGCTACTGCCAGTGACACCCAGGAGGCCGTGGGTGCTACTGTAGAGGGACACCCTATTAGTAATAAGGCTGTTGTTGTTGAAGAAGAGTTATCTCAATCCAAAGAACAACAACACCTATTACAGAATATGGGTGTCACTGACGAAAGCCGACGTCTATTGGAGGCGATGGGGGTGCTGCCCCGCAAGGCGAAGGCCCTGGCACATCTCCCTCATGTGACGCCGGAGTACCTGGAGCGGATCGCTCAGTATCAGGCGGATACAGTGGCCAGGGGAGGCAAGGCGTTGGGGCCGGGTTGGGTGGTAGTGACCGTGGATGCGGGGGAAGAGCCGCCTTCGCAGGAGCCGGATCGGTATCGGTACATCCAGGGCAGGTACAAGGATTTCGTGAGGCACTGATGGAGGTGGAGGATGGCTAGGCAGGGATGGGGCCTCGCTTGGAACTTCAGGAAGGCTCACTACTTTATTGAGAGTCGGTCATTGTGCGGCCACTGGATGTACTTTGGGGTTCTAGAGGACAACCGCCATGATCACTCTGACAACTGTAAGAAGTGTCGGTCTGTACTTGAAAAGAAATACCCAGAGAAGACAGGGTGATGAAGGTCAAACCCAGGCAGTGCGTGATCACATTCTATGAGCCAGGCCTCGGCCGGGAGGTCAAGGCGGGCAAGTTCGTCTGGCTCCAGGTGAGCGGCGCCAGGGGGTACATGGTCTACGTGAACAACGTCTCCCTGGAGTGGGACCTGATGCGGGATCTGGATGCCTGGGGGATCGCGCCGTGCGTGCTCGAGGCGATGAAGAGCATGGACATCGACGAGATCCACTTCGTCTGCAGGGAGGAGGGCATGACCTATATCGCCACTCCTGCGGAGGTGAGGCGGTTCGGGGAGCTGAGAAAGTACGGTAGCCGGGGGACGCACTGGCATCTGGCGAGGCGGTACTGGAGGAGGAACCTGGGGACGCGGGAGTATCCGTGGGTGAACAGGGAATGGAATCTGAGATGGCTGGAGCCGGAGAGGGTGGAGGCATGATGCCGGAACCGGAAAGACTGTGGTGTTGCCCGGAGTGTGGTGTGGTCGTCGAAGTCACTGAGGCTCTAGCACCCGTGTATGTGGATATGGGGAGCGTCGTTGAGATGAAGCTCCATGTCATTCGTTTCCATGGTATGGATAGGATGCTACGCCGATTTAGAGTGGCCCTCCCGATTCTTCGGTTGGCCTGTTGGATCGCAGACATGGGATTGGAGGTGGAGGATGGTCAAGGAACCGGAGACCAAGATCTGTGTCGTATGCAAGAAGGCAATCACTGAGGACGATCATTCGACGAGCCTGACGGCACGGCCCTCCGGGAAAGCGGTTCACTTCTGCTCAAACAAATGCTGGGAGATCGGGACAGAGAGAGCCATAGCAAACGCAGGGAGGAAGAGATGACACAGAGGATGGAGCTGAAAGAGGCTGAGATCGTGTTGTCCCGCTGGCAGACCAGGCGGGACGGATACGCTGGCGAGAGCTTCGAGGGGCTGGTGAACTCGATCAAGAGGCACGGCATCATCAACCCGCTGGGGGTCTTCGTCAACGAGAACAACGAGTTCGAGCTGGTCTACGGACACCGGCGTCTTATGGCCGCCAGGAAAGCCGGGCGTAAGACGATCCCGGTGGATGTGATCGGCAGCCTGTCCACGGGAGAGATCCCGACGCAGCTCGACAAGTTCCAGGAGATGGTGCTGGTGGACAACCTGTTCCACGAGGACCTGACGGCGGTGGAGGTGGCGCGCGGGCTCCAGGACCTCATCGACCAGCAGAACATCACGCAGGAAGAAGCGGCAAAGGTGGTGGGGAAGTCGCAGCAGTGGGTGAGCGACAAGCTGGCGCTGCTCAAATGCGGGCCCGAGGTGCAGCAGGCCGTTACCGAGCGCGCGGTAGAGGAGACGGTGGCGAAGAAGCTGGCCACGCTGCCGGAGGACGTGCAAGGGCCGGTTCTGGAGAGGGTGAAGGGGCACACCTCTCGGGAGGCGGGGCCCATCATAGAGCAGATCAAGGAGGCGCTGGAGCCGGGCTTCTGGGATCTGCCGGAGGATAAGCCCTGGACGGCGGTGCAGATCAACATCAAGGCGATGATCGACCATTGCCTGGAGCAGGTGAGGACGCTGACCCCGGACAAGATGGGAGAGGTCCTGGCCAGTCTGCGAGCAAGTGGAAACTTGAAGCCTCCGGACCGGCAGGCCAGCTACTTCATGAGCTACTTCTCCAAGGCCTGTGGGCTGGGAAGTCAGGGCCTGTTCGAGTGGCAGAAGGTATATGACCGGACGTGCGAGACGTGCCTGTGGGCCGGAGAGGAGCTTCACTGGGAATGCAAAGAGGAAGACGCAGAGGCCTGCGACGAATACCTGGGCGAGGACGATCCGGTGCGGTTGCCGGTGCCTTGCGGGGAGACGGACGAGGATTGCCAGGAGTGCCAGGAGGACCACGGCTGGTGCACCGACGTCTCCTGCTATATCGAGCACGTGAAGAAGGCTCAGCAGGACGCCAGCTCTGCGGTGGATGAGGCTGACCTGGAGAGGATCATCGAGGGACAGGACCGACTGCGGAAGTTCTACGATCGGCAGCTCCAGGATGTCGATGGCGATCACTGGCTGGCGCAGGCCTGCGTCTATTGCCGCCAGTTCAGGGGCCCGGATCAGCGGGACCAGTGCAATGCGGAGAAGCCGCAATACGTGAGGGTCTCCTTCTGGCAGAGCGATGGGGTGACGGTGCCCAGGTGCTCGGGGTTCCGGCTGCGAGACCTGAGCAGGATCCCGGAGGTGGACCAGAGCAGGTTCACAGAGATCCTGCTGAACTGGCTGGAGCCGCAGGCACATAGGATGAACTGGCTATTGCCGAGCGACGAAGAGGAGCTCATCCCGCTGTTGCAGGAGAATGGTCTCAAGTCAAGACAACTGGTAGCGCTTGTGGGCTATCTGAGCGTGGACCTGAACCCATACGATGCGGCCGGATGCGTGGTACATAGCCCCATCTCGGGAGAGGCAACTACGTGGATGAAGGTGGAGGAGACGGAAGAGGCTACGACGCCCGAGAGTGGATAACCACCCTGGAGGCGATGCCTCGGTTCGGATTCAACAACGAGTGGAGCGTGATCAGGGCCTGCCGGCGGGAGGGGATCGAGGAGAGGCGCGTCACGAACCCTAGTGGCGGGCGGATGTGCCTCTTCAGGCGCAGCGAGGTGGAGGAGCTGCTGGCGGCCAGGGCCCACGAGGCCTGGCTGAAGGCCCAGGGCATGAAGAGGTGCCCGACGTGCCTGGAATGGAAGGACAAAGCGCTGGAGTTCACGAACAGATGCCATGACTGCAAGCCATGTGCGAAGAAGAGGTACAAGCGGGAATGGGCCCGGAAGAAGAAGCAGCGGCAAGGGAGCCGGGCCTTCTGGGAAGCGTGGGGAGGGGATCGCGTCCCGGGCTCGGTGGATGAGTATGTGGGCAAGGGGGCGCCTCCCAGGGCGGCGGATAGCCTGAAGTATGCCTGTCTGGATGAGGGGTTCTCGCATAGGCCGTGCCTGCCAGGGGAGAAGCGGAGGCGGTTCTGTGCCAACTGCATGGCGGAGAGCTGCTATCACCATCCAGAGCTCACGCCGGCGCAGGTGAAGGAGATGAAGAGCGTGCCCGCGGTGTACCCGGAGCATCAAGTGTGGAGCTACGCAGAGGGGAGGTAGCCACTGGAATGCCGCGGCGTCCGGTGGTAGGGCTGGAGAGGGCTCGGGGGCGCCTCCTCCGGCCCAGGAATCATTGATATGAATGCAGATGACATCTACGAGGCGATCAGGCAACGGCACAAGTTGCCGCAATGGGTTCTGGTGCGAGAACTCCGGTTGAACTGCGGATTTGCGCCCCAGCGAATCGATGCCTGGGCCATGAACTGCCATCCATCGAAGGGATGCTGGCGAATCGCCTATGAAATCAAGGTAAGCAGATCTGACTTCAGGATGGAGAAATTGAATCCTCAGAAGCGGAAAGCCGCAATGAAGGTCGCAGATTTCTTCTATTTCGCGGCGCCGCGTGGATTGATCGCCCCTATGGACGTGCCCGATGATTGCGGTCTGTTGGCGGTATACGAGACTGGACGCAGCCAGATTCTAAAGCGTGCGCCGAGGACCGGCGCGAAGAGCCCTGATTGGTCGTTTATGGCGGCAGTGCTGAGAAACCTGACAGATGCCCGACTCAAGGATCTGCCAGACACTCGGTGGGTATGATGTCATTCTTCTACTACGCGATGCTGATCGCGTTCACCATACTGTGGGAGGCGCCACATCAGCCCAAGGAAGGGCAGGAGCTGGTGGCGCATACCATCGTCAACCGCGCCGAGATCTCGGGGATGAACATCGAGGCGGTGGTGATGCAGCGGGGTCAATATGCCGGCTGGACCCCGCAGCGGCGCATGGGGTGGCTGCGCTGCGCCATAGAGGGAGAGCTGCCCTGGTGTTTGGACCCGGTGGGGCACCTGGACCTGATTAGGACTGAGGATGGCTGGCGCAAGGCCACGGCAGCCGATTGGTGGGAGATCTGGTGGATGTCGTTCTCGGTGCTGATGGGGAAGCCGGAGCCGGAGGGGTTCGAGGGGGTGAGCCACTTCGATAACCCCATCTTCTGGGACGGTGGAGATCCACCCTGGGCTGGAGAGAAGGAGATGCTGGGGAGAATTGGAGATCATGTCTTCTATCGCTGAGAGACTGAGAAGGTGGTGCAGCAGGGGGAAGCCGCCTGAGGAACCGGAACCAGGGCCGGGGATCTACTCGAGCGTCTTCATTGGGCGCTCGGTGACGCTGAAGGATGGGACATGGCTGCCGCTGATGGGGATGTGGATCAAGGTGTGGTGGAATTGAGATGAAGATCAGTATTGACATGCCCTGGGAGAGGGACCTATCGGTGAACCACTGCAAGATGGGGCCCATTGGTAACTGGCATCTCAAGCGGCACGTCGAGGCATGGATGGACCGGCTGGGGTGGGAGGTCTTCGCCGCCTGGGGTGAGCTGGGGCGGCCTGAGATCGTCGCTACGGCGAAGGATCCGGTCTACGTGGTACTGGACTGCAGATTCGCCAATAAGGCTGAGAGGGACGCAGAGAACTACTTCTACGTGGTTGCAAATGCGGTGGCTGCGGGGCTGAGGCTGGACAACGATCAGCACGTGAGGACGAGGGCTGGCGAGGTGGTTGTAGACCGGGAGAATCCGGGGTTCACGATCACGATCACGGATGAGGAGGAAGGAACATGACATCCTACGAGACGGTAGCGGTGCTGACGGTGATGGCGATGTGGTTCATCGTGCTGATCCTGGTGGCGTCTGAGGCCATACAGGCGATCATCAGGGCGTGGAAAGGGGAGGAGACGGTAGTCACCCTTGACGAATCGAGAATCGCGTGGATCGAGCGCAGTGAGTAGAGCCACCGACCTGCTGACAGACGATGGCCAGCGTCTCCCTCTGGGGAAGAGGACCGGGGCGGTGATGATGGAGATCTACGCGCTCCGAGAGCGTATAGACAGGACGCAGAAGGGGCAGATCGAGATCGCCGTCAATTTCAGCAATAGTTCGCTATCCGTCTCGGTGAAAGAGAAGAGAGACCTCAGGAGGATCGAGTGACTGGGGCTTGACAACCTACAACATGTTGTGGTATACTGTCAGGTGACAACTAGATAGGGCTGCGTCGGCAGCCGGAGCGGTTACCGTAGGAAGGGCCGCCGATTTCCCGAAAGGGAGTCGGCGGCTTTTTGTTTGTCGGGAGTGTAGAGACGGATGGCACAGGGTAGCAGATACACCGACGAAGACATTGAGAGAGGTCTCCAGGCGCTGGTCGAAACCGGTGGCAATGCGGCTGAGGCATCCAGGCGCACGGAGATCCCAGCGACGACGCTCAGGGGCTGGAAAGCGACGAAATTCCGGGATGAGTTCGTCGAAGTTCGTCGAGAGAAGCGAAGTTCGTTGATCGACGAAGTTTGGAAAGCGGCTCAGGAAGCGGTCAATGCGCTGAGGATCAAGATCCCCAGGATGGGCGTCAACGACCTACTGCGAACTTTCAGCGCGATGTCGGACAAGGGGCTGGCGATCTCCGGCGAGGCGGTGAATCGCTTGGACATCACCAGCGGAGATAGGCCGCTGGAGGGGATGAGTGACGAGGAAAAGATCGAGCGGCTGTTCTCAATTGTTGACAAGGCAAGAGCTCGCCGAGATGGCGGGCCTGCTGGCGAGTGAGTCCGTACTTTTCAAGCTCCAATACCATCATGACCCCCTGGCCTTCGTCCATGACTGCGTGAACTTCGTCGCAGGGGAGCGGCTGGCGGACTACCAGGAAGAGATCTTGGAGGAGCTGGTCCCGCGGAAGAGGATCGCTGTCAGAGGGCCACACGGGCTTGGCAAAACGGCGTTGGCGGCCTGGATCGTTCTCTGGGCGGTGTTGACGGCAGAGGACGTCAAGGTTCCCACGACAGCCTCAGCCTGGCGGCAGGTGACCAAGTTCCTGTGGCCTGAGATCCACAAATGGACGGCGCGGCTCGATTGGAAGCTGATCGGCAGAGACCCGTTTAACAGGGAAGAGCTGCTGACGCTCTCGCTGAAGCTGGGGCCCACCAGAGAGGCCTTCGGGGTGGTCTCGGACAATGAGGCACTCATCGAAGGGGCCCATGCAAAACGGGTGGTCTACGTCTTCGACGAGGCAAAGGAGATCCCGAACAAGACATGGGATGCGGCGGAAGGGGCGTTCGCAGGGGCCGGAGCGGATACGCCTGCAGAGGCGTTCGCGTTAGCCATTTCCACGCCGGGAGAACCAGGGGGAAGGTTCTATGACATCCATTCGCGGAAGCCGGGGTACGAGGACTGGTGGCCCAGGCACGTCAAGCTGGAGGAAGCGATCGCGGCCGGCCGAATCTCAAGAGAGTGGGCGGAGGCCCGAGCGAGACAATGGGGAGAGACCTCGGCGGTCTACCTCAATCGGGTCAAGGGAGAGTTCGCCACCTCGGAGGAGAGCGGCATCATCTCCCTGGCGTGGGTGGAGGCAGCCAACGAGCGGTGGAGAGAATGGAACGACGCCGGCCGCCCGATGTGCCACGAAGAGGATGGTTCCCTGAAGCCCATGGACGCGGTGGGGGTGGACGTGGCCAGATCCGGTGAGGACCAGACGGTGATGGCCGTGCGGTACGGAAGGATCATCACCAAGATCGAGGCTCACTCCAAGGAAGAGACGATGCAGACCACGGGCCGCGTGGCGGGGATACTGAAGGCGCATGGAGGCAAGGCCATCGTCGACGTGATAGGGATCGGCGCAGGGGTCTACGACCGGCTGAGAGAGCAAGGCTACAAGGCCACCCCATTCAACGCAGCAGCCGGGTCGAGGGTGACGGATCAGAGCGGGCAATGGGGATTCGTGAATAAACGGGCGGAAGCGTGGTGGTCGTTGAGGGAGATGCTGAGCGATCCGGAGAGCCAGATCATGCTTCCACCGGATGACAAACTGACGGGAGATCTCACGGCGCCGACGTGGAAGGCAACGAGCGGCGGCAAGATCAAGGTGGAAGCGAAGGACGACATCAAGAAACGTATCGGCCGCAGCACCGACTATGGGGATGCGGTGGTGCAAGCGTTCTGGGTCGGCCGCGGCGGGCCCCTGGTGGCTATGGTGTGAGGTGAGATGGGATTCGTTGGCGATCTTGTAGATTCGTACCTCCGGAGCCGCGGCTACCGGAAGAGGAGCGACAGGCCGGAGTGGATGGCCGTCGAGGGGCAAGATGCGGGGTTCTTCACCGGCGAGGGCTGGAACAGGCGAGCAGACGAAGCCCTGGCCATGCGGACCTCGTGGGTGTACTCGGACATCAACATGATCGCCAGGGAGTGCAGCCAGGCGCGGCTGAATGTGCTCCAGGACAAGGGGGAGGAGGTCGAGGAGATCACCAATCACCCCTTCGAGATCCTGATGAGGCAACCCAACCCCTTCATGACCCGGTCGTTTCTGATGCAGTACACGGTAGGCTGGCTGAAGCTGGACGGGAACAGCTACTGGTATCTGATGCCGGGGTTGGACGGCGTGGCTGAGATCTGGCCGCTGCCGGCGGACAAGGTGGAGCCGAAGCCCAGCAAGGAGCGTGGAAAGTACCTGGATGGGTACGTTTACCGGGCGTCCGGTAGACAGTGGACGATCCCCCCGGAGTTCATCGCGCACTTCCGGCAGTGGAACTACGTCAACATCTACAAGGGCATGTCTGACATCCAGGCCATGCAGCTAGCGATCAAGGGCGACGAGGCGATGCAGCAGTGGAACTACAACTTCTTCGGGAAGAAGAACGCCATCCCCACGACAGTCATGTCCCTGCCGCAGGATACGCCCCCGGGTGACTTCGAGCTGATCAAGGACGAGATCATCAGCGAGTTCGGAGGGACCAAGCGGCGGACCATGGTCACGCGGGCCGGAGACATCACCGTGGCCACGATCGGTCTGTCGCAGAAGGACCTGGATTTCCTGGCGGGGCGGGAGTTCAACAGGGAGGAGATCGACAGGGTCTACGGGATCCCGGCGGCGGTGTGGGCCAAGGACGCCACGCGGGCAAATGCCATGGCTGCCGACAAGACGCTCAAGGACAAGACCATCTGGCCGCTGCTGGTGTACCTGTCGGAGGAGATCACGCTCCAGGTGATGATACCCTACTACGGCGAGGCCCTTCTGGCAGCCTTCGAGGACATCAGGCCGGAGGACCGGGGGCTGAGGGTAGCGGAGGCCAAGACGTATGGGCCGGCACTGACGGTCAATGAGTACAGGACAGAATACCTGAAGGCGCCACCTCTGGAGGATGAGCGGGGCGAGAGCTTGATGGCGGAACTACTGAAGGGGCCGGCGATGTCGGAGCCGGTGATGCCAGCGAAGTCCACGGACATCAACGGGGACCTGAAACGGTGGCGGTCGGTGGCGGTCAGGCTATTCCGCAAGGAGAAGGATCCGGCGGAGTACGAGTTCAATAGCGAGATCATCCCTGAGGCGCTGAAGAGCCGCATCCTGGAGGCTCTAGCGGGCGCCGAGACGGAGGAGGAGGTGAGGGCCGCGTTCGCGGTCCCCTTTCGCCTTGTCGAGACAGGCGAGTTGAAGCGCCGGATTGCAGATCCGGCGCCAGCGTGGAAGGGACAGACCTCTCCCTTCGACAAGTTGAGGGAGGCCTGGGAGCCGAAGGTAGCTGAGGCGCTGCTGAAAGTCTGGAAGGCAGAGGCCAAGAGGTTTCTCGAACGTTTCCAATCGCAGGCACAGATGGCAGCCCAGCCGGTGAAGGCGCTGGTGGAGGACATCCTGGACGACAAGCCGTTCTGGGAGGAACACGTCAAGGTCCAGGTGCAGGTGATGATCCCGCTGCTCGAGGAGGCCATAGAACAGGCCGGCCGGCTGGGGATCGATCTACTGGATACGGAGCTGGGGCTGGGCTTCGACTGGACGCTGGTCAACGAGGAGGCGCTGCGCTGGGCCCGGGAGTACGCCGGGAGGCTGATCAAGGAGATCACACCCACGACCAGGCAGGCCATCGGCGAGACGGTGGCCAACTGGATCGAGAGCGGCGAGCCGATGAAGGACCTGACAAAGCGCATCCAGACCATCTACGAGGACCCGGCAAGGGCGCAGTTGATCGCCACCACGGAGGCCACCGATGCCTACAAGGAGGGCAACCGGCTGGTCTGGAAGAAGACCGAGGTGGTGGATGGTTACGAGTGGCGGACGGCCAATGACGAGATGGTCTGCAAGTTGATCTGCAGGCCGCTGCATAAGCAGAGAAGGGATCTGGAGGAGCCATACGTCATCCCCTCCGGGAAGCTGAAGGGAGAGACCAGGGACGGGCCAGCCGGGCATCCGGGGTGCAGATGCTGGGAGGCGCCGGTGGTGATGGGGAGCTGATGTTCAAGGTCAAGGTGGAGATCGACGGAGACGAGGAGCTGCTGAGAAAGCTCAAGGGCGCACCTCGCATCGTCAGGCAGGAGCTGGAGAAGGCGACGAGCAAGAGTCTATTGGGGATGCAATCTGAGATCACAGACTACCCTCCGCAGCCGGAGGGGACGCTGTACAAACGCACAGGGCTGTACGGGAGAACATGGCTGGTGAAAGTGGAGAGCCTGGGCGGTCGCGTGGAGGGAGTGTTGGGCACGAATCTGAAAACGGTCCCCTATGCACCATACGTGCGAGGCCCCAGGCAGCCGAAGTGGATGAAGCATTGGAAGCACCTGGAGGAGATCGTAGAGGAGCACATCCCCAAGGTGCAGGGGTTCCTGGAAGAGGCAGGACGGAGGATCGCCGAGAGGCTGAGGAGGTAACATGAAACCGAGATCGATTGATCTGCGGAGCGCGAAAAAGGGGGAGGAGCTGAGCTTCCAGGACATCGAACAATTGATCCGGGAAGCTATCAAGCCGCGACCCGAGGAGGAGGAATACGTCTATCTCCTGAAGGTCCGTGACGAGCACGTCATCTACGAGATGGGCGAGTCGGTCTGGAAGCGCCTCTACACCATAGAGGACGGCAAGGTGGTCTTGGGGGAGCCAGTGGAGGGGGAGATGGTGTTCCAGCCGCTGGCGCAGAAGGCCAGCACCTCCATCAAGTCGCTGGGCAACGGGAAGGTGGGCGGATACCTGATGGTGTGGGGCAGCCGCACGAAGAAGGATCTGGAGAATACCTACTTCGCCCCGGACACCGAGCTGTGCCTGGACTGGTTTCCGCAGAGGCCGATCCTCTACGAGCATGGCCAGGACGGGGCGTTGAAGATGACGGCGATGGGGCAGTTTGCCACGGGAGAGATGCGTGCCGATGAAGTGGGCATGTGGATCGAGGGGCAACTCGACGCCAGGAAGCGTTACCTGGCAGCGGTGGAGAAGCTGATGGAGCTAGGCGCTCTGAACTGGAGCAGCCGGTCTCTGCCCGATCTGATGGAGATAGCGCCCGACGGGAAGATCACCAAGTGGCCGCTAATCGAGGCCACGATGACGACTCACCCGGCGGAGCTGAGATTTACCGATGTACAGTCAGTCAAGGCCATCTTCCAGGAGGCGGGTCTGGAGCTGCCCAAGCAACTCATCGAGGGAGCGCAGGGCAAAGCGGGCGCGGGGGCGTCCGGCCAGGCGAGCGGTGTAGGGCTGAGGAAGCGAAGGGCCAGAGCACTGAAGATGGGCCTAGAAATAGGATCGAAAGGAGCGTAACGACAGATGACCACGAAGGAACTTTACGACAAGGCCAAAGCGTCCTTGAAGGCGGCGCAGGACATTCTGGCTCAGGAGACTGTGTCCGAGGACGACGAGAAGCGAGCCGACGCGCTCATGGACGAGTGCCAGGAGTACCAGAAGAAGGCGCAGCGGCTGGAGAGGAAGGACGATCTGGCGGCCAAGTTCGCCAGGCCGCCCTTCGACTTCGGCGAGGGCGATGAGGAGCCGGGAGCAGCGCCCGATGGCGCGGTGAAGAGCGGCGACGTGGATGCGGCGCTGAAGAGCATCTACGCGGGGAACATCCCGCAGCTCGAGCCGGAGGAGCACAAGGCGGTGCACGTAAAGGCGTTCAAGAACTGGCTGCACACCGGGCGACGGGTGCCCAGTGCGGCAATCCCAACGGCGTACAAGGCGGCGATGCAGGAGGGGACCGCTACGGAGGGGTTGGAGCTGGTCCCGGAGGAGTGGTCCAGCGAGCTCGTCACGGCCATCAGCGCGGCAGGCGTGATTTTGCCGCTGTCCCGGGTGGTCCGCATGACCAGGGAGCAGATGCACGTGGCGACGCTCACAGCCAGCGCGGCCGCTGTGCTGGTCGCGGAGGAAGGCTCCTACGACGAGAAGGAGCCAACGACTGCAGACATCGATGTCGTGGCCTACAAGTACACTCGTCTGTCCAAGGCCAGCGACGAGCTGGTGGCGGATAACCAGTTCGACCTGTGGGGCCAGATCCTCTCGCCCGACTTCTCCAACGCGTTCTCTCTGGCGATGGACGCGGGCGGGACGACGGGGACGGGATCGACCCAGCCGCAGGGCGTGGTGGTCGGCAGCACGAAGGGGGTGGACGCGGCAAGCGCATCTGCGATCACCGCGGACGAGCTGATCGATCTGTACCACTCGCTGGGCTATCAGTACAGAGCCAGGCCAAAGACGTCCTTCATGGCGCACGACTCGACGATCAAGGCGGTCCGCAAGCTGAAGGACTCGGATAACCAGTACCTGTGGCGTCCGGGTCTGGAGGCGGGCCAGCCCGATCGTCTTCTCGGTAACCGGCTGGTGACCAACAACAACATGGCCACGATCGCGGCCAGCGCCAAGACGGTGCTCTTCGGTGACTTCTCCTACTTCTGGATCTTCCTGAGGGAGGGGATCACCATGAAGCGCCTCGAGGAGCTGTACTCGGAGACCGGCCAGATCGGGTTCCGAGCCTATCAGCGGTGGGACAGTCACGTGATGTTGGCCACGGCCTTCTATCACATCCTGCACCCGACCGCCTAACAACCGAATAGCAGGGGAGGGGGCTTGCCTCCTCCCCTCGACAGGAAGCCGATGAACGTCCTGGTGGCCACGCCGGCTCGGGAGAGCACGCCTGGGGAGTTGCTGGAGATCTCGGCGGGGATCTACGAGGAGCTGACCTGGCCGGAGCGGGAGAGGGCGCTGTACCTGAACGAGTACCCTGCCGCTGAGGCGAAGTACGCCAACAACGCCCGGGCCAGGAACGAGCTGATCGAGGGCCACCTGCGGCCCAGGCACACGCACATCTTGTGGCTGGACGTGGACCTGGTGGAGGTGCCGGCGGACATCGTGGAGCTACTGGCGGAGGTGAGTGAGAGGGACATCGTGGCCCCCTTGGTGCTCATCGAGCGGAACCTGCGGTTTCCGCCAGATAGGTTCTATGACATCGGGGGCTTCGTCCAGGACGGGAAGCGGTTCGAGTTGTATCCGCCCTACTGTGAGGGTGGGGACCTGGTGGACGTAGACAGCGTGGGGAGCTGCTATTTGATCCCGGCGGAGGTCTACCGAGCGCGCGGTAGATATGCTCCGATCGGAGACGAGGTGGAGCACGTGAGCCTGATGGGCCAGGCCAGGGGGATGGGGCTCAGGGTCTACGCCAGGAGAGATGTGGTGGTGAGACATGCTTACCTGCCAAGGTTCGGACTCTCGTGGAACGGTTAGATACGGTGATGGTCTTCTGCCCGACGTGGCGGCTGGAGCCGGAGACGCTGTGGGCGATCTTCGCCCTGGAGTTCGATTGTCCCAGGGAATACGTATTCACCCACGACAATCTCTCAGTGAGGGATGTTGACAACATAAACTGGAACTACCGGAAGGGGAGGCAGATGTTCCTGGCGGGGGACTATACGCACCTGATGACCGTGGAGTCCGACATCACTCCGCCGCCTGATGCCTGGAAGAAGCTGAGGGCGCTGGATGTGGACGTGGCGTTGGGATCCTATAGGTTCAGGGAAAAGCACACCGGTTTCAGCGCCAACAACCTGATGGGGCATAACGGAGATGGGCCCGGGCCAGTGACAGGAGTGGGCCTGGGCTGTATGGTAGCCAGGAGGGCGGTGCTGGAGCAGATCAACTTTCGGGCCCACGAGAAGCTGCCCTGCGATACCCCCTTTGCGGAGGACGTGCTGGCGGCGGGCTTCGAGATGTGGGGCGATCCGGGCATAGCCTGCGGGCACAAGGACGAGGACGGGGAGATCGTCTGGCCGGAGAGTGAACCGGCCTGGTTCAAGAAGATGAGGGGCTTCGTGCCTCCTGAGTACGATCATCAGATCAGGCACTACTTCAGGAGGGGACAGACCATGAGGATCAAGGCGCTGACGGGGTTCTCAGGCCCCGGGGGATCCTTCGCCCCGCAGGAGGAGTAC
>Ga0307379_10001476_pt1 | contig 37204 bp, 34 predicted proteins | sample UN2MG_FD_202237 | JGI IMG/M metagenome (GOLD analysis project Ga0307379, IMG submission 202237) | Soil microbial communities from Risofladan, Vaasa, Finland - UN-2 | ecosystem: Environmental > Terrestrial > Soil > Coastal area > Acid sulfate soil | place: Finland: Risofladan, Vaasa | collected...
TGTTCTCAACGTGCAAAAGGTGATCTTCGGTTCCCTGGCGCGGTATGACAGCGAGTACATCAAGTACTTACTATCGTTCCGATTGGGCGATGTGGACCGGGCTACCTTGGAAGCGTCGGAAAGCGTGCATATCCGAAGCGACAGCGGACGCATTCTCATGAGCGAATAAAAGAGGATTGCCAACTTAACGGTGGAAAAGGTGAGCCCGGAAGGCAGCCGCTGCCGTGTCCTGGTGAACGGATCGCTTCAGTCCTCAATGGCGCACAGGTCGGTGAGCACGCCGGCACTTCTCATGATCGGCACAGCCCTGCTGAACTATGGCTTCTCTTTGGTCGACGTCTGGACAGTGGCTGGTGAGGATTTCCTCTACCCGACCTACGCCGAGCTGTTCATAGCCGGCGGTTCTGCAATGAGCCACGTTTCCGGGGCGAGCGAATCCGGATTTGGACCCACATTTGATCTGGTGTACAAAGGACGGAGGATCTTCTTCCAAATGGGGGTGAAGGCCGCTATTCCGTTCATGGTGATGGGCGCCTCGATGCACTCCCGCTTCATCATTACCGAGCACTTTTTCATGGGGTTGGGATTGCTGTATTCGATCGATTTTGGCTGGGAACACGACGAAACGGCAAATCCTCCCGACCAGCTGGTATCTCCAGCGGTGTCTATTTCGTACCGGACAACTCGATTCGAGGACGACCTGATCCTGTCTCCCTATGCATGGCTGGCCGATGAAGGTAGGAACCTGCTCGGCTTCCGCGGCAAGGCAGGCCTCAACTATTTCTTTGGGTTGAAAGCCGGAATGCACGCGCCTGTTGAGGACGCGAACATGAAGGACGTGAATCAAGGATCGGACTACGACATGCAAATGTTGTTGGCGTCCGTGGGGCTTGTCCTGCGTCTATAAACATCTGTTGAATTTGAATCGAAGGTCTTCCCGTTTAGATCAGTTCCTCCAGCCGTTCGCATGGGCTTCGGTATCCCTGCTCAATCATACGCGAGAGCGCCACATTAGCCTTTTCCAGGGTCATCACGTCCTGTTTCACCAGCTCAATCAGCAAGCCCAGTGTTCCGGTAAGTGGGACATTCCGTCGGGCGGCCAGTCTTCTCGCGGCGATGTCGTCTGTGGCCAGAACCATACGTCGAGAAATAGCGTAGAGCTCGCTGCCGGTGATCTGGGCATGCCCCAAGATGGCCTGGATGTGCCTCAAGTCCGCCTGGTTGCGTAGCAGGTGGGTGGCCATGGCGTGGCGGAAGCTGTGCGTGCTGTCCTTCGTGACCTCCAAATGCGCATCGCATCTGTCCTGTCGATTGACTCTCAACGAGCAGTAATTTTTTTGAGATGGGGTGTAGAATGCGGGCGGAAGATACGCTGCAGGTCGCCTTCATGACAAAATCTGAAGCGGAACAGTTTTTCCGGGAAGTGGGAAAACGAATCGCCTCCGCGCGCAAGGAATTGAATCTCACCCAAACGCAGCTTGCCGAGAAGCTGGGGGTGAAACAGCAGGCCATCGCTTCTTACGAAGTGGGTCGCCGGCGTGTGCCCCTGGCGTTTCTCGTGAAGTTGGCGGAAGCCCTCTATGTCGACGTGACCGATCTGCTGCCGCTATAAAGCAACTCGAAAAAAAAGAGAGGACCGATCCCGAGGTTGCAGCGGGAGATCGAGAGGGTCCGAGAGCTTCCTCAAAGCAAGCAGAAGCTTGTTCTCGATCTCCTGGAGACAATCCTCAAAAGCGATTCCGGAAGGGCCTCATAGGGAAAGCGTTGAACTGGTGAGGAAGTGGGGATAGCGGCGGTTGCCGGTTTCCAGAAGGTGTCGCCGGACCGAATCAGAAAAAGACCACAGGGGGCCTGTACTTTTCAAAGAGGGTCGGTGTTTCCGTTCGCCGCGTCCCCATCCCGTACGCAAACCGGCAAGCAGTACCGGCACTACATCCAGGTCTCGTCATCCGGCGCTACCAAAAGCCCTCCGCTCAAGTGGTGAGTTTTGGGGCACCTTGCTGCTTTCCCCGGGCGGCCGATTCTACTTGCTAAAGGATCCGGTTTCTTGCTTACAGGCGAGTAGGAGGGGTCAGACCTAACCAGAAGGTCAGCTGCCCCGCCAACTAAAGGCTTCCGAACCGCTCTGGCCGCTGTGGCGGGGCGGCACAGCACCCCTGGCCGGAAGCCTCCAGCGGGGGATACTGTCCTTTAGGGTCTAGCAAGGGTAGCTGCCTTAAACCGACTACAGGCAGGATGATCACCCGTGTGCCGGGCTTTCGACGGAAGAGACAGCTCGACATGGCGGATAACGAACATTATACGACGTTGTGGCGCGTGTTTTAACTATTCCATATTCTATGTTCAAGCCAATTTTCAGGGAACCCCATTCGCTTTATATACGCCGGATCTTGGTTGTTTAGTAATTCTTGTAGGTCTGTTTTGAAAGAAGATGCAGAACTATTAAACCCAGTTAACATATGGTAAATAACCGATGATACTCCCATTATTCTATTGTTTGGGATTTCGAATGGAGTGTGCCAACGATTGGTCTTTTTTGGAATTCTTGGCCGCACAGCTAACTCCCGATTCCACAGTCTTCCATGATGTGCACAAATATTTCTCACGTATGACAATGAATGCACACAGGAAGGAAAAATGGCAGCTAGCACGTCAAATGGTGAACATAGTACTTTCAGATCTTGCTGTTTAAGTCCACGTATTAGCCTTGACAATGCACCGAAAGAGATCAATTCGATTGCTATCCAAATTGGTAAATGAAGATTGCCAAAATACTTGGTTTTGTAGTGTTCTACAAATTCTTCCCTTGAACGATCTATCACAGATTGAAGGTCTTCCATCCACTGATCATGGTAAACAAAATACGAAGAGAAATTGGAAGGATAAACATAACCGAACGCCCCGTATTTGTGTGCAAGATAGTAAGAAACATGAGCTCGCAGAGATATCTCGACGGTCTGGAGAGCGTCAAATATAATCCGGCGCAATTTTCTATCAAATAAGTAGAGATCATGAACTTCCTGCAAAGTAGTGTCACGTTTGAATTGATCTTTCGGCTGCTGAAAAGGGATGCAGTAAGCACTTAATCGGTAATAATTTGTTTGATTAAGTAATAAAATGGCTTCGGCTTTGTCACGAATTATCAGCCCTCTCGATTGAAGGAGTTCTATTTGTTTTTCGTAAGTGAGAGGTGGCTTTTTATATTGCATAATTAAAAAACCCGCCAAGTTGCGCATTTTTAAGAGGCGCGGCGGGTGTGTTATTTATAATATCGTACAAACATGCTTGATTGTCAAGATCGAATTGATCAAGTCAGTCTTTGTGCTTATGTGTTCTGCGCCACAATGTCATATAACTATTGCACTATTGTATTGCATTTGGCGGTTAAGTCAACAGAACCGAGAGCTTAAGCGAACTGTAAGGGCGATAGTGCATTAGCATTATTACCCGCCGTGCCGGCCCACACCAAGATGCTAACCAAGTGGTGAGTGCTGGGGCACCTCGCTGCTTTTCCCGGACGGCCGGTTCTACCTGCTAAAGGGTGGGATTTTATTGCTGGCCGGCGAGAAGGAGGGTTCAGACCTTCCCGGGGGGCAGCTGCCTCACTAACTAAAGGTCCGCCAAGGAGTATCGGATCAGGACTGATTCACCTGCCGGTATAAATATTTGACACCTCCCGGTGAATCGGGGATAGTGGAGGTCATGTTGACGCCGGAACTGCGGGACAAGATCGACGAACTCGCTGCCCTTGTACGTTCCAGCCGCTACCTGGTGGCCTTCAGCGGGGCGGGGATCTCAACGGAGAGCGGGATCCCCGATTTTCGCGGTCCCCAAGGTGTCTGGACCAAGATGCGCCCCATCGAGTTGTCCGAATTCCTTGCCGATCCCGCCGCCCGCCGGGAGTACTGGCAGCGCAAGATCAAGGGCTACCCTCAGATGCGGGATGCCGAGCCCAACGAGGGCCATCGAGCCCTGGCGCGCCTCTACCAGGCCGGCCGGCTGCAGACGATGATCACCCAGAACATCGATGGACTTCATCAGAGGGCTGGCATCCCTACGGACAGGGTGATCGAGCTGCATGGTAGCAATGACCACATTAGCTGTCTACAGTGCCGCAAGCGCTTCGAGTGGGAGGAGGTGCTGCCGTTTTTTGACCAGTATCCGGCTCCATCTTCTCAGTGCCCCCGTTGCGATGACTGTGATGGCTGGCTCAAACCAGCTACCATTTCCTTCGGTCAGGCCATGCCTGAGGGGGAAACGCGGCGCGCGTTTGCCGAGGCAGCGAAGGCAGACCTGCTGATAACCGTGGGTACCTCCCTGCAGGTGTTTCCAGCGGCGGAAATCCCGGGAGAAACCGGCCGTCACGGAGGTCAAGTTGCGATCATCAACGATCAGCCAACAAGTCTGGATCACGAGGCTCAGCTCATTCTCCGCGGTGCTGCCGGACAGATTCTAAGGATGCTTGCAGAAGAGGCGACCAGTGATCGGAAGTGGCCTGTTTCGGAAGGGCATCGTGAGAGTGAAGGTATATAGTTTGAGAGAGGAGGATTGACTATGAAGAGACACGGACAGCTCATCCGGGTAAAAACGGAAAAGTTGGAGGAGTACAAGAAGTATCACGCGGCAGTTTGGCCGGAGATCCTCGAAATGATCCGGAAATGCAATATTCGCAACTATTCGATTTATCACAAGGATGGTTATCTGTTCGCCTACTTTGAGTACGTAGGCACAGATTTTGCAGCCGATATGGCAAAGATGGCGGCGGATCCGAAAACGCAGGAATGGTGGGATATCATGATACCCATGCAGGAGCCCCTGGAAACAAAAGCCGATGGTGAGTGGTGGGCTGAGATGGAAGAGGTTTTTCACACCGATTAGCGAATCTGAGAAAAGATACCGGTACTCCACCGTTGGTTGTGGTTAGAAAAAAACTTGACAGCCGAGCAATATCGTTTAGAATAATGTTAAGCGTTTAACGTATAAGGTTTGACTATTTGATTGATCGAGGGGAGATTCATGGAACGCACGCAGAAATGCCGGGAAAAACTGGAGCGGATTAACAAAACCCTTCGCCATGAAGAGGCAGACCGAGTTCCGATAAGCGATTTTTTCTGGGGGAGCTTCATCAAACGCTGGCAGGAGGAGTTGGGTCTGCCGGCGGACACCGACATCTATTCTTACTACGACCTGGACTGGATCGTGACCATTCCCAACATGGATCCTCATATCAAGTCATTCGATATCATCAGCGAGAACGATGAGGAGGTGGTTGTGCGCACGGGCTTTGAGGCGGTGATTCAGAAGAAATACGCTGACCCGATGCCTCGGTACCTTGAATTCGATACGAACTCAATCGACAAGATGAGGGCTTTCCGGTTTGACGATCCCTGGGATGATCGTCGCTTTTTCAAAGGAGGCGACAATCAGGTGGCCGGTGTCGGGGACGGATTTGTCAGAGACCTGCCTCCCTGGATCGACACCGTCAAAACCCTGCACCCGAATTTCCCGGTGTATGGTTCCTTATGCGAGGGGATGGAGGAGCTTTGGCGTATCATCGGAAGCGAAAATGTTTTGCTTTGGATCGGTCTGTATCCTGAGGAGCTGGCCGCCTTCGTCCAACGGGTCAACGAGTTCAATCTCGAGCTGGCCAAAGCTCAGATCCAGGCGGCCGGTGGCTTGCTCGACGGAATGGTAATTTGGGGGGATGTGGCCTATAGAAAGGATATGCTGTTCTCCCCCGAATATTGGCGCAAGCATTTCAAGCCCGGTGTGAAGGCAATTATCGATGTTTGCCATGAAAACGGGCTGCCGGTGATCTATCACGGATGCGGAAATGTCAATCGGATATTCGAAGATTTCATCGAGGTCGGGGTGGACGCCTACAATCCTTTGGAGGCCAAGGCGGATCTGGATGTGGTAGAGCTGCGCCGCAGCTACGGCCATCGAATCGGATTCTGTGGCAACATGGATGTCACGGTTTGGGCCGACGCAAGCAAGGAGGAGTTGAAGCGGGTGGTTTTGACCAAATTAAACGCCGCCAAGGGGGGAGGCTTCATCTTTCAGTCCGATCATTCGGTTCCCAGCAACGTGTCCGGTGAAAACTACGATTATGTGGTCAAGCTGGTGAGGGAGTATGGCAAATACCCCCTGGATCTCGGTGAATATGATATTCCGGAACTGGGTTGAGGGTAGAAGGGGAGATCGGGGATGACTCCGCGGGAACGGATTCTGGCCGCTATTAACCACAGGGAACCGGACAGAGTGCCGGTGGATCTGGGTTCCACTCCCAGCTCCGGGATCTCAGGGATCGCCTACGGTCGACTCAAGGCTCACCTGGGTGAGAACCGCGGTCACAACAGAGTGTACGACGTGGTGCAGCAGCTTGCCCAGCCAGAGGATTTTATCCTGGAGCGCTTCGCAATCGATGTCGTAGATATCGGCCGCACCTTCAACACTGCAGATTCGGACTGGTACGACGTTGAGTTGGCCGACGGCAGTAAAGCTCAGTATCCGGCCTGGTTTCATCCTACAGCCCGGTCAGATGGAAGCTGGGAAGCCTCGGTCGGCGGGCGGGTGATTGCGAAGATGCCGTCCGAGGGTACATTTTTCGATCAGACCTATTTTCCCTATGTCGACGGTTATCCTGACTCTTTCGAGAAACTTCCCGAGGAGATGGGCAGGATCCTCTGGGCAGCCCTGGTTCACAGCCCCTGGGATCACGTCTCAGAGCCGGATTTCTGGCAGACCCTGCGCAGCCGCACGCTGAAGCTCAAAGGTTCGACGGATAGGGCGTTGATGATCGTGGTGGGGTGCAATCTCTTCGAATGGGGGAGTTTTTTGAGGAGATTGGACAACTTCCTGATGGATCTGGTAGCGGAACAGTATAATGTGGAGCGGCTGCTCGATGCGCTAATGGAGCAGCATCTCTCCTTTCTTGACAAGGTCTGCACCGCCGTCGGCGATCTGGTGGACATCGCCCGCTTCGGGGATGACCTGGGAATGGATCAGGGACCTTTCATGCCGCCGGAGATCTACGAGAAGCTTTTCAAACCCCGGCACGCCGAACTGTGCGACTTCGTGAAGAAGCATAGCCAGATGCACACCTTCATCCATTCTTGCGGATCGATCTACGAGCTGCTCCCGCACATCATCGAAGCAGGATTTGAGATCATCAATCCTGTACAGACCAATGCGAGAAATATGGAGCCAGCCAAACTCAAGGCTGAGTTCGGTAAAGATTTGACCTTCTGGGGGGGTGGAGTCGATACCCGGCAGGTGCTGAACCGGGCCACACCCCGGGAAGTAAAAGAACAGGTAAAGCGACGGCTGGAGATCTTCGCCCCGGGCGGAGGTTTTGTCTTCAACACGGTACACAACATCCTTCCCGAGGTGCCCCCTGAGAATATCGTCGCCATGTTCGAGGCGGTTGTCTAATGCCCTACGCAACACTGGCAGATATTGCCAAGCGAGCCAATAAGAGCATAGCCACGGTGTCTCGGGTTCTCAACGGCAAGGCAGATGAGGGAATCCAAATCAGCGAAGAGACTCAGCAGCAGATCCTTACCCTTGCCAAGGAGCTCAACTACCGACCAAACTTTCTGGCCCGTCATTTGGTACAGAAGGACAGCCGGGTCATCGGACTGCTGATCCCGGACATCATGCAGATCTTCTTCAACGAGATCTGCTATCACCTGAGCCGGAAACTGGATGAAGCCGGCTACGATATCCTACTGGCCCACAGCTACGAAGACCCGGAACCGGAGCGCAAAGCCATCGAAATGATTCTCTCCCGACGGGTCAACGGAATCGTCGTGGCCCCGGCTAAAGGACAGCACAACCTGGAGCTTCTCGAGGACATCCGCAGCCGCAACATCCCGCTGATCCTCCTCGATCGTTATTTCATCGACAAGACCTTTTACTCAGTAACCAGCGATGACGTGCAGGGCAGCTACCTCCTGGTCAGTCACCTGATCGATCAGGGAGCCCGCAAGATTCTATTCCTCTGCGGGGATCGAGAGACCAGCGTTACCATTGAGCGCATAGCCGGCTATCGGAAAGCGTTCCGCGAGCAGAAGATACCCGTGGAGGAGCGTCTGTTTGTCGAAAGCGGATTCTTCCAAAAGGATGGTTATAAGATTACCCGCCGGCTGATCGCGGATGGAGCGCTGCAAGGAGTAGAGGCAATCATGGGTGTCAACGACGAGATAGCCCTGGGTGTTCTTGAGGCCCTGTGGGAGGAGGGTATCAAAGTTTCTCGAGATATCCTGGTTGCCGGCTACGGAGATGAGCGTTATTCCAAATACTTGCGGGTACCCCTTACTTCGGTCCAGCAACAGACCAGCGTTCTCGCCGAACATACCTACAGGCTGTTGATGAAGCTCATCGAAAAAAAGAAGATCCCCAAAATCGATATAAAGGTCCCCTGCCAACTTATCGTCAGGGAATCAACGGCTCGAGAAAGGCAGGGGGGTGCCGCATGACATCCCGGGAAAGAGTTTGGGCGGCTTTTGCCCACAAGGAGCCGGATCGAGTTCCCACATGGTGTGGCGCATCGCCGGAGTTCTGGGACAAGACTAAGCATAAGCTCGGGCTTGACGATGAAGCTCTGCGAGTTCGATTCCACGATGATTTCCGCAGAGTCTTCTCCCGATACGCAGGACCGGAAGCTTACAGTCCGGTGGAGCATCTCAGCGAGGGTTCGATCTACCGCACCCCCTTCGGTATCGAGCGCAGCGGGATCGGCTATGGTCAGCCCCGCTCCCATCCACTGGCCGAAGCTTCCCTGAAGGAGCTCGAGGAATACCCCTGGCCGGATCCCGACTGGATCGATATATCCCACATAAGGGATGATGCGCTGCTCTACGAGGGGAAGTATGCAATCCTGGGCGGTGAGTGGGCTCCCTACTGGCACGACGCCATCGATCTGGTAGGGATGGAGAATTTCTACTACAAGTTGTACGACGATCCTCGCTTCGTAGAGTCATTGCTCACTCGTATCGTTGATTTCTACGCCGAGGTAAGCCGAAGAACCTTCGAGGCTGCTGCGGATGCGATCGACATTTTCTTCATTGGCAATGATTTCGGTAGTCAGATGGGTCCGTTGGTGGGAGAGGAGCTGTTCCGACGGTTTCTCCTTCCCCATTTGAAGCGTCTGATCGATCTGGGCCATCAGTACAACCTGAAAGTGATGCTCCACTGCTGCGGCGGATTCGCACCGTTGATCCCGGCGATGATCGAAGTCGGATTGGACGGACTGCATGCGATCCAGCCCTCCTGTGTGGGTATGGATCTGGGTTCCCTGAAACTTGAGTTCGGGGATAGGATCCTGTTCAACGGCTGTATCGACTCCCATCATGTTTTGATAAAAGGGAGCCAAGAGCTGGTCCAGCAAAAGACCAGAGAGGTGATCGACATCATGAAGCCGGGCGGTGGCTTCGTGGCTGGTGCCAGCCACGATACCATCCTCGAGGAAACCCCCCTGGAGAATGTCTTGACCATGTTCGATACTATTGTCGAATACGGAGCGTACAGGTAGGGATCTGTTGTTCAAATCGAGAGGAGGTGATACAGGTACAAATCCTGGGTACAACGGGAAGCAGATGATCGCCTGTGCCTCATCTGTTTCCTCGAAAAAAATCTTTTAAGGAGGAAAGTGTGAAAAAACTTCTAACAATCACACTGGCTCTGCTGCTTGTTGCCGGCTTTGCCTTTGCAGGCGGAACGCAGGAAGTGGCGGCGCCCTCAGTTCTGAAGTGCGCCTTTATCGGTGGCGCGAACTATGAAGAGCTCTACAAGGAAATCCCCAAGTGGGAAGCCAAAACGGGGATGAAGGTAGAGATAGTCTATAAGGGAGACGGCTTCCAGATAGACAAGAAGCTGAAGATGGATTTCGCCGCCGGATCTGTGGACTACGATGTCTGCTGGGACCACTCCAGTTTCTTCACCCAGTACATCAAGGCCGACGGGATCGTACCCCTGGACGACTACTTCAGTGCGGACGAGTTGAAGGATTTCATCCCGATGATCCTCAATTCGGGCAAGCGGGACGGCAAGCTTTGGATCATCCCGCGGCATTTCGACATCAGCTGCCTGCACTACCGCACAGATTTGTTCCAGGATTTTGGCCTGACGGTTCCGGAGACCTGGGATGCCTTTAAGGCGACCGCCTTGAAAGTGCAGCCGAACCTGCCGGCTGGAGTATATGCTACGGAGTTTGCCGGCAAGGAGGAGGCTCTGACCGGTCGGTTCTACGAGGTGTTGAGCTGTGAAGGCGCAGAGTACTTTGACAAGAACTGGAAACCTGGTTTTAATGCTCCCGGTGGGGTAAAGGCCGCCACCATGTTCCAGGATCTCTACAAGGCCGGTGCCATGCCTCCCGGCATGACCAGCTTCGTGTGGGAAGACGTGGTCAAGAACTGGGTGGCCGGCAACATCGTGATGTACACCGAGTGGTACGGCTGGTACAGCTACTTCCAGGACCCCTCGGCCTCCAAAGTCGCTGGTCTGTTTGACATCGCCCGCCAGCCCAAGGGTGACGCAGGTGTCTACGGAGGTTGGGCCGGACAGCACGCCTTCTCCATCACCAAGGCCAGTAAACAGAAAGAGACGGCGGCTGACTTCATAAAGTTCATCACCAGCGCCGAGAGCCAGATGGTCGAGGCCAACCTCGGCATTCTGGTCACCAGCAACAGTGTATGGGCCAAGATCATCGTCGAGGCGAAACAGGCGGGAGATCCCCTCGCGGTAAAGCGTCTTGAGCTGGCCCAGTTCCAGGCTGCCAACGACTTCCGCACTCCGCCGCTGGTGGCCGAGTGGCTGCCCTCCTCCGACATTGTCTATCCGCTCGTACAGGCTATAATCCTCGGGGATAAAACCCCCAAGGAAGGTCTGGATGAAGCGGCGGCCAAGGTGGAAGCGATGATGAAGGACAGAGGTTACTACTAGGTTTTGTAGCACTCAAAAAGTAACGGGCGGCCGCCTGGGTCGCCCGTTACCTATCTCTTATTGACAGAAACGACAAAACGGGAGAGCTCCATGGGTTCCAAAGAGAAACAGAAGAAAGAAAAACAAAAGCACTCCTCCGTGATGCTGGAGGAGAGGCGCCTGCCGGTTTTTCTCTTGCTGCCAGCCGCGGCGCTCATCATATTCGTCATCGCTTTTCCGATGATCTACTCCCTGTACTTAAGCTTTACCAACTTCACCCTGGTCAGCCAGTCCGCACCGAAATTCGTAGGTTTTCGCAACTACATGCTGTTGTTTCAGGATTCCGTGTTTTTACCCGCTTTGGGAAGAACGGTGCTGTACATCATGATCACGGTAAACATAGAACTGGTGTTGGGACTTTTTATCGCCAACGCGATGAGTCACGTGGTGCGGGGGCAGGGTATCCTGCGGACCATCCTGATGATGCCGATGATGTTCGCACCGATCCTGGTTGGATTTCAGTTCAAGTGGATCTTCAACGATCAGGTCGGCCTGGTGAACAATATCCTGTTCGAGATCTTTCAAAAGCCGGTGATCATCCCCTGGCTCATTCAAAAACCCCTCGGTTTTATAACAATCCTGGTTGCCGAGGTCTGGATGAGCACTCCCTTTATGGTGATCATTTTCCTGGCGGGCATCCTGTCGATTTCCCCGGACATCATCGATGCGGCCGAAGTTGACGGGACTACGGAGTGGCAGAAATTCATTCACGTGATCGTGCCTTCGGTTGCGCCGTTCATCTATATCGCTCTGGCGGTTCGTTCTTTGGATGTAGCCCGAGCGTACGATCTAGTCAGCATCATGACGGGGGGCGGGCCGGCCCACCGTACCGAGCTGATCTGGACCTACGTCTACCGCCTGGCTTTCACCAGCCAGAACTTCGCCATCGGTAGTGCGATGAGCTACATCACAGTACTGATCGCAATTGCCTTTACCTTCTATTTCTTCAGGCAACTCATCAAGATGCGGAAAGGCAGTGGTGTATGAGCATGAAACATCGTCGCTACATCTCTTCGAAAATCACGACCGGAATCGTACTCGCCCTGTTCTTAATACCTGTACTCTGGCTGATTTCTACCTCGCTGCGCCCCAATATCGAGATCAACACCCGTCCTCCGGTGTGGATCTCGAGGAACTTCAACTTCGACTCCTACCTGGCGCTTTTGGGTTTTGGGGTCAATCCGGAACGATTCGCCTTTGGCGAGAATGTTCCCCTCGGCGCCTACCTGCGCAACTCTCTGGTTACCGCGGTTTTCAGCACGGGCCTGGCTCTGGTCATCGGCACTCTGGCGGCCTACGCCTTCTCCAGCTTTAAATTTAAAGGAAGGAATGGCATCTTTCTCTCCTTGATGCTGGCCAGGGCGATCCCGGGAATCGCGCTCAGCCTGCCCCTGTTTTTCCTGTTTACCCGGATGGGACTGGCCGACACCTCCTTGGGACTGATTCTGGCCCATGCGGCCCTGAATGTACCTTTCACCGCCTGGTTGATGGCCGGTTTCATCGGGGAGATCCCGGAGAGTCTCAACGATGCGGCTCTGATCGACGGTTGTTCCAAGTGGACGGCATTCTTGCGGGTTGAGCTTCCCCTGGTGGGACCGGGGTTGGCGGCCAGCGGTATATTCGCCTTCCTCACCTCCTGGAATGAGTTCGCGATTGCCAGTGTGGTCAGCAGGACCACCGCCTCGAAAACCTTTCCGGTGGGTCTGTTCGACTTTACCGGTGAGTTCGTCTCGGATTGGCGGGGTATGTGCGCGATGTCGGTGCTGATGCTCATCCCGGCGGTTATCTTCGTGATCATTGTGCAGCGTCAGTTGCTGCGGGGCTTGACCCTCGGAGCAGTCAAAGGATAGGAGGATTGAAGTGACATCCAAAGAACGCTTGATGTGTGCTCTCAATAAAGAGAAACCGGATAAACTTCCGGTCTCGGTCCACCAGTGGCAGGGCTACCATCTCGATGAGTATCTTGACGGAATCAGCGATGTCGAGGCATTCCAAAAGTTCGGCATGGACGGGCAGATCCAATACTTCGAAGACATGGGTCAGTTCTGGCTGGTGGATGCGGATTACACCAAGGCTTCCACGCCGGAGTGGCGGGACGAGGTGGAGGTGATCTCCGACGATCCGGAAAATCGCATCAACCACCATACAATCACCAGCCCTGAAGGCATGTTGACCTACAAGACCGGGGGGGACCGAAAGACCACCTGGATCACCGAGTACCTGATCAAGAAGGACGAGGATCTCGAGCTGATCCGTAAATACATGCCCGTACCCACGCTGGACCTGAAGCCCTTGGAAGAGTTCTATACCAAGGCAGGGGACGCCGGCATCGTCCGGGGATTCGTATGGGGAGACCAGGCCGGCTGCTGGCAGCACGCCGCCTGCCTGATGGACATCACCGAGCTGATCCTCAAGGCTATGGATGATCCAGCCTGGGTGCACCAGTTGCTGAAGATCCTCCTGGATAAGAAGCTGCAATTTATTGAGAGCATGAAAGGCGCCAAGTTCGATCTGGTCGAAACCGGAGGCGGTTCCGCCTCCTCTACGTTGATCTCGCCCGGTCTGCACGAAGAGTTCTGCCTGCCCTACGATCGCAAGATGCACGACGCACTTCACAGCCTCGGCTTCAAGGTTACCTATCACACCTGCGGGGGAACCTTCGGCATCGAGGAGCATATCGTGGCCAATGGTTGCGACGCTTCCGAGACCCTGGCCGCACCATCGCTCGGCGGCAACCAGGAGCCGTGGGATTACAAGCAGAAGATCGGCAACCGACTCGCCCTGATTGGGGGTATGGACCAGTTCAATGTCCTGACCCGGGGCACTGCTGAAACGATCCGCAAGCAGGTATACACCCTGTTTGAGAGGGTGGGTGCAGATGGCGGGTACATACTTTCCTGCACCGACCACTTCTTCGAGACACCCGTGGAGAACATCCGGGCATACGCCGAGGCGGCCCGGGAGTGCGTGTACTCTTGAGGAGAGAAAGTTCAGCCATTTGACAGCGGTATTGAGCTAAGGAAACAATATTTGGAGGATAAAATGTCAACGGACAACCTAAAGATGAATCCACCCCGGAACCGATTGAAGGGAAGCATGCCGAAAGTTGGTATCCGCCCTGCCATCGACGGCCGGCTCGGAGGTGTGCGGGAAAGCCTGGAAAACCAGACCATGGAGATGGCCAAGACTGCGGCCCGGATCATCACGGAGAATCTGCGCCAGGCCAACGGCCTTCCGGTGGAATGCGTGATCGCCGATACCTGCATCGGCGGGGTGGCGGAAGCGGCCATGGCGCATGAGAAGTTCGCCCGGGAAGGAGTGGGGGTATCCCTGACCGTCACTCCCTGTTGGTGCTACGGCTCGGAAACCATGGATATGGATCCTCTGATGCCCAAGGCGGTGTGGGGGTTCAATGGCACGGAGCGGCCCGGTGCGGTCTATTTGGCTGCGGTGCTCGCGGCCCATAACCAGAAGGGATTGCCCGCCTTTGGTATCTACGGAATGGATGTTCAGGATTCGGGGGACACATCCGTTCCCGAAGACGTCCGGGAGAAGATCCTTCGCTTTACACGGGCCGGTCTGGCCGTTGCGGCCATGAGGGGGAAGAGCTACCTGTCCCTCGGTTCGGTGTCCATGGGAATCGCCGGGTCTATCGTTCAGGAAGATTTCTTCCAAAGTTATCTCGGCATGCGCAACGAGTATGTCGATATGAGCGAGTTCGTGCGCCGGTTCGAAGAGCAGATCTACGACGGAGAGGAATTCCAACGGGCCATGGCCTGGGTCAAGGACAACTGCAAGGAAGGCGGGGACGACAACCCCCCGGAAAAACAACGCTCCCGGGACCAGAAGTCCAAAGACTGGGAGAGGGTAGTCCAGATGACTCTGATCGCCCGAGACCTGATGGTGGGCAATCCCCGCCTTGCCGAGCTGGGATTCGGCGAAGAGGCGCTCGGTCACAACGCCCTGGCAGCGGGTTTTCAGGGGCAGCGTCAGTGGACGGATCACTTTCCCAACGGGGATTTCATGGAAGCGATCCTGAACTCCTCTTTCGACTGGAACGGCATTCGCGAGCCCTTCATCCTGGCCACGGAGAATGACAGTCTCAACGGCGTGTCCATGCTGTTCGGATATCTGCTTACGGGTACCGCCCAGATCTTTGCCGATGTGCGTACCTACTGGAGCGCCGAGGCGGTAAAACGAGTCACCGGGGTCGCTCCTAAAGGATTGGCCGAAGGAGGAATCATCCATCTGATCAATTCGGGATCCGCCGCCCTGGACGGAACCGGACAGATGAACCGGGAGGGGAAACCCGTGATCAAGCCCTTCTGGGAGATCACCCCCGAGGAAGTGAAGAATTGCCTCGAGGTCACCGAATGGCGGCCCGCCGATCTGGGGTACTTCCGCGGCGGCGGTTACTCCACCGACTTCCTGACCAAGGGGGGTATGCCCGTAACCATGTCCCGGATCAACCTGGTAAGAGGCTTGGGACCGGTTTTACAGATCGCCGAAGGTCATACCGCCGAGCTTCCCGCCAGGGTCCACGAGGCTTTGGATGCCCGTACCAATCCGACCTGGCCGACCACCTGGTTCGTCCCCAGACTTACCGGTAAAGGACCTTTTACCGACGTGTATTCGGTTATGGCCAATTGGGGGGCGAACCATGGAGCCATCAGCTACGGACACCTCGGAGCCGAGCTGATCACTCTGGCTTCGATGCTGCGTATTCCTGTGTGTATGCACAACGTAGAGACGATCTACCGTCCCAGCGCCTGGCCGGCCTTCGGCATGGATCCTGAAGGCGCGGATTACCGGGCCTGCAAGAATTTCGGGCCGCTGTACGGTTAGATGATAGGTTCCCGAGCTGCTGGAAGCGATCATGAGGTTTTTTCCCCTCGACAGTTTTGTCGAGAAGCCGGCGGCGAATCGGCTTTATACGCCAATATTATTTTGAAGAAGGGTGTGGTGAAAGACTAGACTCGAAGGGAGAAACCGTCATGGAGTTTGAAAAACTGATTCAGGCGCGATACAGCGTCCGTGCCTATAAGCGGGATCCGATACCGGATCAGGTATTGGCAAAAGTACTCGAGGCCGCCCGGCTGGCTCCAACCGCCGCCAATCGTCAGCCTTTCAGGATCCTGGTCGTGCACACCGAGGGCCGGGAGGAGGAGCTGAAGAGCATCTACGGACGGGATTGGTTTGTCCAGCCCCCTCTTGTGATCGCCCTGTGCGGCCTTTCCGACAGATGCTGGGTGCGGGCCGACGGAAAGAGCTTCCGCGATATAGATGCTGCGATTGTCATGGACCATCTGATCCTGGCAGCGGCCGATCAGGGTTTGGGAAGCTGCTGGATCGGAGCCTTTGACGCCCAAGCGGCCCGGCAGATCCTGAAGCTGCCCGAGTCGGTCGAGCCGGTTGCCTTTACCCCCCTTGGGTATCCCGGCGATCAACCGGGAAAGAAAAAGCGTAAACCTCTTTTAGAACTGGTGCGATACGAGCTCTGGAGCTGATGTACAGTCTAGGCGTGGCTCTGGCGATCATCTCGGGGACCGCCAACAACATCGGTATCCTTCTACAGAAAAAGGTAGTCAACCGGATCGCCGGAAACCGGCAGGGTTTCTTTACCAAGCTGATTCGAAATCCACTGTGGTTGGTGGGATTCATCATCCAAATAGGGCTGGGAACAACTTTCTTTCTTCTTGCCCAAGTACGTTTGGGACCCGCCCTGATCCCGGGACTCATGGCCTTCGGTATGATTGTGCTGGTCATCGGCTCCGTTTGGATTCTCAAGGAACGCCTCGGGCTCGGTGAAATCTCAGGGATCGCGCTCCTTGTAGCAGCGATCACATTGTTGGGGCTGAGTCGTCTGACAATCAACGTGGAGGATTTCGATGTGCTGGCTGGGAATTTCCTCGTTCGCGCTGCCGTATTTTCCTTGGTTGGAACGGCTTTTATCCTCATCCTGGAGATCCTTCGACGGCGGTCAGGGCGCTACCAGGGGTCTATCCTCGCGGTAAGTTCCGGCTTGTATTACGTCCTTTCCAATTTCTGGGTGGGACCGTTCATGGGAGCGGTACTACGGATCTTCAAGGGGAACCTGACTCTCCCGGTGATTGCCCTCTTTGTGACGGGCTCTGCCGTTCTGGTGGTGACCAATATGTTCGGCATAGCCAAGCTGCAGTTGGCCTTCCGCGTTACCAATGCCAGCCTGGCAATCCCGATTCAGCAAATCCCGATCCAAGTCGCCCCAGCCTTCGTATACCTGGCCGTGTTCCGCTTGACTCCCCCATCGGCTGTTTCGGTTTTAATGTTTTGCTCAAGCATTATCCTGATTATCGCAAGCACCTTTGTGCTTGCCGGACGGCAGGGCAGGATGGAAGAGATCCAGGCTCAGGAGGATAATCCTTGAGGATCCTCGTTCAGAAATCCAACAGCTCTACCTCAAAGACGAGAAATTCGTTCGCCGGGATCACGCCGGGATACCCCCGTTCTCCATAGGCCAGCTCCGGGGGAATGATCAAAGTCCGTTTCTCTCCCTTTCTCATACTCGTAAGCGCCTCGTTCCAGCCCTGGATGACTTTGCCGATTTCAAAGGTCGCCGGTTGCCCTCTTTGATATGAGCTGTCGAAGACCAAACCGTTGAGACGCTGTCCCGTGTAATGTACGGTAACCGCGGTACCATATTCCGGGCTTTTACCGCCGGATCCCCGTTTCAGTAACAGATAGCGGAGACCCGAGGCTGTTTTTTCGGCATCGGGCCAGCGCTTTCTGATTTCCTCGAGGGCCAGCTTGCGTGCTCTGGCGGTATGCTCCTGCTGCCGTTCCGGAGCCTCTTGGACCAAACGGTCGAATACCCCCTGGTCGATCTTGAAGGAAGCAGCCTTGCTGCCCACTCTTCTGATCCTGACCTTCTCGATCCTGTCTCCCTGGCTGATTGCATTGACGACCTCTTGTCCTTCAACGACCCGGCCGAAGACGGCGTGAAATCCGTCGAGCCAGGGGGTGGCCTTGTGGGTGATGAAAAATTGGCTGCCGTTGGTGTTGGGGCCGCTGTTGGCCATGCTGAGAGTCCCCGGTCCGGAGTGTTTCAAATCGGGATTCAGCTCGTCGGGAAAGCGGTATCCCGGGCCTCCCGTACCGTTGCCTAGAGGATCCCCTCCCTGAATCATGAAATCGGGGATCACCCTGTGAAAGATCAGCCCGTCATAGAACGGCCGGCCCGCCGGCCGGTTGTCGAAGTTGATCGTGCCTTCGGCAAGGCCGACGAAATTGGCTACTGCCAGAGGCGTTTTCTCGAACTCGAGGGAGATGAGAATGGTACCTTCTGTTGTTTCTATCTCAGCGTACAACCCGTCAGGCAGGGATTGGGCAAAACCGCGCTGCGTGAGCAGGCAGAGAACGGTGAGGAGTACAGCTGTCAGGATCTTGTTATTAAATATTTTCATTGGTGTCCCCAGCTGAGCTTGTGAATCGGGTATCCGGAAGCTTCCAGATCGGCAACGATCTGGTGGGAGAGTTTGTCGGTTACCCCTTTGAGGAACAGGCGTATCGAGAAGGTGATGACCATTCGATTCGTCTTATAGTCCCGACTGAAATCCAAGAACAGAATTTTCAGGTGTTTCCGTTTGACTATGTCAATCAACTTGGAGATATCAGCGTCATTTGCCACGGTGATTTCCAGTGTTCGGTAGGAGTCCTTGGCGTAAACCTTTTCAAATCTGTTCACCACTACAAGGGTAAACAGGCCGATCAGGGTTACGACGATGGCCATCTCGAAAAAACCCGATCCGGCGGCCATGCCCACCCCCGCGGAAACCCAGAGGCAGGCTGCGGTGGTCAGACCTCGTACATTGAATCCCTCTTTGATGATCGCCCCGGCACCGAGAAAGCCGATACCGGTGACGATCTGAGCGGCGATGCGGCTGGGATCTACCCGCAGGCCCGTGCTTTCGGGGCCACCGGAGAAGCTTTCTGCCACAGCCACGGAGACCAGCATGAACAGGGCGGCCCCCATGCTGACCAGCATGTTGGTGCGCAGACCTGCGGCGCGGCCGTGGATATCCCGCTCAAAGCCGATGGCCGCCCCGAGGAGACAGGCGACTACCAGCCTAATCAGAAAATTGCTGCTGACCGCTTCTGGAAAGATGAACTGACCGAACATAGCATGTGAGAATAGTGTATTTTGTAGAAAAGCAAAAGGCCTCAGCTGCTGCCCGGTCCCGTTGGCTTCTAAATTTTTGTTAGGCGGTAATACCAAAAAAAATCGTATTCTAGTACTTTTTTACTAGAAATCTGATAGGAACTACTTGCGTATCTTGTGGTTTCAGGTATAATAGGAGCACAATATCTTGTGGTTTAGGGTATGAGATGTCCGTTCTGCCGGCACCCGAAAACACGGGTGGTGGATAAGCGAAACCTCGAAGCACGCGATACGATCAGGCGTAGACGAGAATGTCTGTCCTGCGGGCGGCGCTTCTCCACCTACGAACGCATCGAGTGGACAGGGGTGTCGGTGATCAAGAAGGATGGGCGGCGGGAAAGCTTCGACCGGGATAAGCTTCTGGCCGGATTGCTCAAGGCCTGTGAGAAGAGGCCGATCCCGCGCGAGGAAATCGAGAAGCGGGTCAGCGGGATCGAGGCGGAGCTGTACAACTACGGAAGCCGCGAGGTTCCGGCACAGGTCATCGGGGAGCTGGTGATGGATCGACTGAAGGCTCTCGACAAGGTGGCCTACATCCGCTTTGCATCGGTGTACAGGGAGTTCACAGATCTCAGGTCGTTTGAGAGGGAGCTGAGGACACTGAAGAAAAATTAAAGCAAGCGTAAAGAGCTAGCTGCAACAACTGTGATTTACTCAGACTGGGAGGGGAACTATGTTACGCAAAGTGGAAAACATCAGGAAGAGAAACGGACAAGTCGTAGCCTTTGACCGGGAGAAGATCACCAAGGCGATCTGGGCCGCTGTTCAAGCCGTAGGCGGACGAGATTTCGAAAAGGCGAAAAAAGTCTCCGACCAGGTCGTCAAAGGATTACGTCGAAGATACGAAGATGGAGGGATCCCCTCCGTCGAACATGTCCAGGACATCGTCGAGAAGATCCTCATCGAAAACGGACATGCAAAAGTAGCCAAGGCCTACATTCTTTACCGGGAACAGCACAAAAACATCCGCGAAGTCACTAAGCTTCTTCGAGATATTACCATTATTGATGATTATCTAGACGAGATGGACTGGAGGGTGCGGGAGAACAGCAACATGACCTACTCCCTCCAGGGCCTCAATGTGCACATCACCCAGAAGGTTGTCTGCAACTACTGGCTTAACAGCGTATACCCTAAAGAGATCCGGGATGCCCATATCAATGGGGAGTTTCACATCCACGATCTTGGAACTCTCGGCCCCTACTGTGTCGGCTGGGACCTGCAGGATCTCTTGATCGAAGGGTTTCGGGGTGTTCGGGGAAAGGTAGAATCCAATCCGGCCCGGCACTTCGACGTGGCATTGATGCATGTAGTAAACTTCCTCTACACACTTCAGGGTGAGGCCGCCGGTGCCCAAGCTTTTTCGAACTTTGACACCCTATTGGCTCCGTTTATCTATTACGATGGTTTGAGCTACGAGATGGTGAAGCAGTGTGTACAGAAATTTCTCTTCAACATGAACGTCCCCACCCGGGTGGGATTTCAAACACCGTTCACCAACATAACCCTCGACCTGAAGGCTCCCGAGTTTCTCGCGAAGCAGCCCGTTGTGATCGGTGGCGAGATCAAAGACAGAACATTCGGCGAGTTCCAGGAACAGATGGATATGTTCAATCGGGCCTTTGCCGAGACCATGAGCCAGGGGGATGCCACCGGCCGGCCCTTCACCTTTCCCATCCCCACCTACAACATTACCCCCGATTTCCCGTGGGAGAGTACGGAACTGGATCCGGTCTGGGAGATGACCGCCAAGTATGGAATTCCCTATTTCTCGAATTTCATCAACTCCGACATGAAACCCGACGATGTTCGCAGCATGTGCTGCCGCCTGCGCCTGGATAAGCGGGAGCTGCAGAAGCGGGGCGGCGGACTGTTCGGCTCCAATCCTCTGACCGGGTCCGTCGGTGTTGTGACTCTCAATTTGCCAAGGATCGGTTACGAGGTGGATTCGGAGCAGGAGTTCCTGGAAATCCTCGGCACGAGGATGGAACTGGCCAAAGAGAGTTTGATCATCAAACGGGAGATCTTGGAGAAGTTCACGATCCAGGGTTTGTATCCCTACAGCCGGTTTTACCTGCGCAATATCAAAGCTGGTTTCGACAGCTACTGGAAGAATCACTTCTCCACCATCGGGATCATCGGGATGAACGACGCTGTGTACAACTTATTCGGTTTCGACCTTACTCAAGCCCAAGGAGTGGAGTTTACGGTACGGGCTCTGGACTTCATGCGGGTAAAGCTGGCAGACTTCCAGGCGGAGACTAACAGCATCTTCAATCTCGAAGCGACGCCGGCGGAAGGCGCGAGTTATCGCTTGGCCCGGATCGATAAGAAGCTCTTCCCGGAAATTAAAGTGTACAGCGAGGATGTATATGCAGCCTCTGAACCAAACGGTAAGGATTTCCGCGCACCCTATTACACGAACAGCACCCAGCTCCCCGTCGGATTCACCGACGACGTGTTCACCGCCCTCAAACTACAGGACCCGCTGCAGAGCCGGTACACCGGGGGAACCGTCCTGCACGGCTTTCTGGGCGAAAAGATGCCTTCGGTGGAATCCACTAAGGCGCTGGTGAAGACGATCGCCGAAAACTTTCACCTGCCCTACTACACCCTGACCCCGACGTTCAGCATCTGTGAACAGCACGGGTACCTCAGGGGCGAGCAGCGAACCTGTCCGAAATGTGGGAGAATTTGCGAGGTTTGGTCTCGCTCCGTAGGGTATCTACGCCCGGTGGATCAATGGAATCCGGGAAAGCAGGTTGAGTTCAACGACAGGCAGACCTACGACCGACAGCTCAAGAAACAGACAATGGGTGCGGGGTCCACTGAAGGCGCCATCTCGGAAGACGAGTCGAAAATTCTGGAACCGGTGCCGGCGCATAACGCGGCGGTTCTTTAGCCGATACCTCTCGCCTTGACTTTCAAAGGCTGGCAGAAAACCTCTCTCATCGAATACCCCGGCAAGATCGCCACCGTTTTGTTCACAGGAGGTTGTAACTTCCGCTGTCCATTCTGCTACAACGCGGATCTGGTACAACGACCGGGGGAGCTTTCGGATCTTCCCGGAGAAACCGTGCTGGAGTATTTGCGAACAAACAGAGAGCTTTATCAGGCTTTGGTGATCAGTGGCGGCGAGCCTACCCTGAATGCGGAAATACCAGAGTTCCTGGCGGAAGTCAAGGCGCTTGGTCTTTGTACGGGCTTGGAAACCAACGGTACCAATCCGGATATGATTGGAAGGCTTCTCGAGGAAGATCTGGTGGACTATATCGCTATGGATGTCAAAGCGCCGCTGACCTGGCCGGCTTACCAGAAAGCCGCCGGTCTGGCCGAGGGAGACCGGGGTTGGATCGAGAAGATCAGAGCTACTCTCGAGCTCCTCAAGACGACGAAGGTGACGGTCGAGCTTCGCTGTACCTTGGTTCCGAAGATCCACAACAGAGAGGATCTCCTGCATCTGGCCCGCCAGCTGCGGGGCCATCGCCGTTTCGTGCTTCAGCAGTTCGTTCCCGAGAGGTCCTTAGATCCTCTCTATCGGGATGAAGCGCCTTTCAACGCTGAAACTCTGCGCGAGCTTCGTAGCCAGATAGCGGATCTGTTTGGCAGTTGCGAGCTTCGAGGGGTCTAAACGGGCTGTCTTTTGTCTCGAAAGAAGGGCAGCATCTCTTGGGGCACGGCGATTAGCTCCTGAGCGCCGTTTTCGATTAACTCTTCCTTTGAACGGAAGCCCCAGAGAACACCAACGGCGAAAAGCCCCCCCTGCCGAGCGGTCTGCATATCCGTGTTGGTATCTCCGGCATACAGCACCTCCGAAGGTTCCAGTCCCCAGTGCCTGCAGATCTGAAGCGCCGCCGCGGGATCCGGTTTTCTCGGTACTCCATCTCTGGCACCGAACACGGGATCGAAACGCCAATCTTTGAAGTAACGTTCGGCAATCACCTTGGTGAAGTCATGGGGTTTGTTGGACAGGATGCCCTTTTTGATCTCCCGTTTCGTCAGCTCGTCGAGGAGGGCGGACACTCCCGTATACAGGTCGGTCTTGTCCGCCCAGTGCCTGCCGTACTCCTCCACCATCGCCGTTTGGGTTTGCCGAATCATCAGTTCATCTCGCCATTGTTCCGGAAGGACCCGTCGTACCAGATTCGCCATCCCATCGCCGACGAAATACCTGTAATCGTCGATGGGATGGGTAGCGTAGCCGGCTCGGGCCAGGACCCGGTTCATGCAATCCCCCAGATCTTCCAGGGTGTTGAGAAGTGTCCCGTCCATATCAAATATGACTGCAGAGTATTTCTTCATTTTCTCCCTCGGCGAGAAGCTTAGCCGATTTGCTCGCCCTTTGAAACCTACCGGGCGGGAAAGGCTTGAGCGAGTTTCCAACACATCAGTATATACAGGTGCTATGGAATAGTTTTTAATATATAGTACATTGGAAGGAGGAGGGAAATATGAAATACGGACCGAGGAAAGAACTACGGCAGAGAACCCAAGCCCTGGAATACGATCGAGAGCTGCTGAGGGGCAATACAGATTCTCTCCTGCTGTGCCTAATCAACGCATCCGGTCGCATTCACGGTTACCGTTTGATTAAGGAGATCCGGCATAGAAGTGAGGGTTTTTTTAAATTCCGAGAGGGTACCGTATATCCGGCCCTGCATAAGCTGGAGAGCGACGGGTTGATCCAGGGAGAGTGGCAGGTTCAGCCCAACGGGCAGCAGAGACGCTACTACAGAATTACCGCAAAAGGGAAAGAAGTCTTGCTGAACAGGATCAGCATGTGGTTCAAGTTTTCCCAGGCCATGAACCTGATCCTCAGCCCGGAAAGCACTTGATGTCTTGAAGCGGTAGGGCACCGATGCAGGCGATCGAGACGTATCTAAATCGAATCAGATCCAATCTCCATCTCGATCCGAACACCGAAAGCAAGGTTATAGGGGAGTTGGAGACATATTTCCAGGACAAGGTAGAGGAGCTGGAGACCGAGGGTTTCACCGAAGCGGATGCGACCAAGCAGGCGATCTGTTCCTTTGGAAGACCGCGCAAGGTGGCCAAGCTCCTGTACGAAGCTCACAGCCGAGGCAGCTGGCTGGAGGCTCTGCTCGCGGCTCAACCCGCTCTTCTGGGCGCGGGGTTATTTGCTACCCATCTATGGTCTAAGCCTTCTGCCCTCATTAGCGCCTTCTCTCTACTGCTCATGGTTACCCTGCTTGGTTGGCGGAAAGGCAAACCGAATTGGTTGTATCCCTGGATTGGGTATGCCTTTGCACCGGTTCTGGCGGTGGTGTTTCTTTCCCGCAGTTTCGTGTATCACTCCATCTACAAGTTGGTGATCGGTTCCGGTGTGTCTACCGAACATGTCCGGCTTCTCCTGTTTCTCGGGATGTACGGAGTGGCCTTCTGGATCGTACTAGCGGTGGTTCCGCGTATCCTGAGGCGGGACTGGCTCCTGGTTTCCTTTGTGCTTCTTCCTCTTCCCTTGCTGGGGATTTGGATCGCCGCGATCGACAGTGTCGGGCAGGTCCTCTTCACTCGCGGACTAACGCTGCATCAGTGGGACCGAAGTATGGTTCTTGCCCTCCTGCTCCTCAGTCTGTCCGCGGCACTGTTCATGCGCCTGCGTCAGCGTTTATCGAAGATTGCCACGCTTCTGGTTATTGGGATGGGAAGCACGATAATCGCCGGCTGGAGCATGCTGGGAGCCAGCAACTTCTTTAATCTGCTGTTGCTTTCCGCCATACCCGTGTTTACCGTCCTGATTCCCGCTGTCTTGGAGATTATTTTCGTTCACCAGTCCTAAGGATGTATACCCATTGAGCAAGATCAAGAATATCCTCTTCGTAACGACGGATCAGCAGCGTCAGGACTCACTGCCTTGCTACGGGTTGGATTTTATGCAGACACCGGCTCTGGATCGAATGGTACGGGAAGGGGTGGTCTTCGATCAGTGCAGCTCCGTTTCGCCGATATGCCAGCCGGCCCGGGCATCCTTTATCCTCGGTCAGTATCCGCAGGTGACCAATGTAGCCCACAACTTCCGCTGGATCCGCAGTGACTCGCCAACCATTGCCAGAGCCTTCAACCGGGGCGGTTGGAATACCGCGGCTATCGGGAAGATGCATTTCCATCCCTGGGACAATCCTGAGGGCTTTCGCTTAAGGATCAGTGCCGAGGATAAGAGACATTTCTTTCGCAGGGATGACTACACCCTGTTCCTGGAGAAACATGGGTACACCCGGGACCATCCGGCTACGTTTCCCGGATACGAGAAACAGCTCGGGGCGGCGGTCAGCCCCCTGCCCGAGGAGCTGCATATCGACTCGTTTATAGGGAGTCAGGCCGTGGATTGGATCAATAGGCAGCCTGGGGAGCCCTTTTTCTGTTGGGTATCCTTCAACAGCCCCCACGATCCCTACGATCCGCCGGCCGGGTTCGCGGATCTGTATCGAGAGGCGCCTATCCCCGAGGCTGTCGGTTCAGCGGAGGAGCTGCAATACAAGCCGGCCTATCAGTCACGGATCCTGGAGTTCTACAAAAACAACCTCCTCTATCTGACAGATTACCGGGAGCTCTCAAAATCCTCGATCCGCAAGATGCGGGAATACTATCTATCTACGATAACCCTGATAGATCGGCAGGTTGAAAAGATCTTTGCCGCCCTAGAGGCCCGGGGACTTCTTGAATCAACCCTGGTGGTCTTCTCTTCAGATCACGGCGACCATCTCGGCGATCACGGCCTCCCCTTCAAGGAAACCTTCTACCAGAGCTCTTTGATGGTTCCACTGATCGTCATGGGTCCGGGGATCGCTTCGGGCAGACGCTGCAGCGCCCAGGTCAACTGGCTCGACCTGCACGCCACCTTTCTTTCGCTGGCCGGTATCGAGGTGCCCGACCATGTTCAGGGCAGAGATCTGACTAAAGTTTTTGTCGAACCCGAAATCCCCACCACCCCAGGAGAACAGGATCCTTATTTTCAAGTCGCCTTCAGCGAGCTGTTGGGACGCACGATGGTGCGAACCGAGCGGTACAAGCTGGTCCTCTGTGACGACGGGGACGGAGAGCTGTACGACCTTCAGGAAGAACCCCTCGAAGTTCACAACCACTTCAGCGATCCAACCTTGCGGGATATCAGGGAAGAGCTGACCGGACGAATTGTGAGGCACCTGCTCGGTCAGAACCGCATTCGATCCTTTGGAGGCGGAAGGCACCCCTCGGACGGGGAACGGGATCGGTGCTTCGCCGAGATTCGCCGTCAGATAGAAGCCGGAGAGCTTTTCCAAGGGCGGTGAAATTCAGTACCTTAGCGAAATAACTACAACCTGCACTGTCTGTTTCCGTGGAGGAAGGACGGGAGGAAAGTGAGTAAGTTCAGATGTTTCTGCTGAACAAGAAGTACAAGCTCTTCTGGGGGGATCTTCACAATCACAACGCCGTGGGATATGCCAAGGGTTCCCTTGAACGTTCCATCGAGATTGCCCGGGAGCATCTGGATTTCTTTGCCTTCACCGGACACGCCTCCTGGCACGATATGCCGATCATGCCGGGAGAGCGGCATATGCACTGGGTGAAGGGCTTCGAAGCCCATACGAAGCACTGGCCGAAGACGCGAAAACTGATTCAAGAAGCCAACAGTGAGGGCTTTGTTGCCTTCCTCGGTTACGAATGGCACTCCAGTGCTTTTGGAGACTACTGTCTGATTTTCCCGGAGGATCAGCCGGATCTGTTCCTTCCCGATTCCGCAGGCAAGCTGCTCGAGTTCGCCAGGAACAAGGGGGCGCTGGCGATTCCTCATCATGTGGGCTACAAGCTCGGATGGAGGGGATACAATTGGGAGCACTTCGATCCTCGGGTCAGCCCGGTTGTGGAGGTGTTCTCCGAACACGGCTGTACCATGTCCGATCGAGCTCCCTACCCGATGATTCTTCATTCCAACGGCGGCCGCTCGGTGTCCCAAACGATCGAGTATCAGCTGGTCAGAGGACTGCGCTTCGGTTTTGTGGCCTCCACGGACGATCATTTTGGCTTCCCCGGCGCCTACGGAGAGGGTTTGGTCGGGGTGTGGGCGGAGGATCTAAAGCGCGCCTCTCTGATCGAGGCGCTTCGTGCCCGTAGGACCGTAGCGGCTACGGGGGACAGGATCGGATTGGCCGTTACGCTGAACGGTCAGCCTATGGGGACGGAGCTCCCCTACGCCCCGGACCGGAGCGTCGAGGTCTCTGTCGAGGGAGCCGATTCTCTGGAGATGATCGAACTGATGCGTAACGGCAGGGCCGTTCAACGCTTCTTCCCGGAGGATCTGATCAGTTCGCCATTGAAACTTCCGGGGCGGGTCAAGTGCCGCTTTCAGTATGGTTGGGGACCTTGGGCGGCTTTGGCCATGGAGAGGATCTGTCAGTGGGATGTCAAGATCGGTATCGAAGGCGGGAAGTTTACGAATGCGGAAAAGCACTTCCAATCCGGACCTTTCGCCGAGGAGCTCCGTGACCGGCTGGATCGGCTTTCGGACAGGGAGCTGCACCTGAAGTCCTTCACTTCCCGTAAGCAGGCCTATCTTGAGGATCCGACCAAATCCTTGGTTCTCGAACTGGAGGCGGATCCGTCGGCCAAACTCATCCTGGAGTTTTCCCAACCTACCAAGAAGCGATTCGTGGTTCCCGCAGCCGATCTAATTCTGGAGAATGCAGTAGAGTTCACAGGAGTGTTTACTACGGAGAGCTTCGTGCTTCATCGTCTGGTTTCAGGGCAAGATTACACTTCCGAAGTCCATTGGCAGGACAGAGGCCGGGATAAACAGGAGGGCGGCGACATGTACTTTGTCCGTGCCCGCCAGCACAACAACCAATGGGCTTGGTCCAGCCCGATCTGGGTCGGCTGAATGATTCGTTTCCAAAGCTACGGCTTTGCGATCCAGCGGGAGCAATTCTTGAGGCCTTTTCACTTCAAAGGCGATTCCTTCAACGAAAAGTGGTTGAACATCACTTCTCTACATCCGGCTGAGAGGGCCGGAGGCTCCTCCGAAAAACAGCAGACCGCAATCGGCGGTAATGCGGTTCTCTGGTCCGATCCTGCTGTGTTTTCCTCCTATTCGGAAACCGGGGGCAATCTGGTCATGGCTCTCATGGCCGAACGGGCCGTTCAGCTTATCAGAGGAAAAGAGTTTCCCGATCCAATAGCTGCGATTCAGGCACTGATACCTGAGCTGCACGAGTTCGGAAAAACCCTCACCGGCCGAGCCGATCTGCGGCCGACTTTCACCCTCAATTCCGCGGTTTCCCTGGATCTTGCGCTTTGGAAGCTCCACGCTGCGACTGAGGGAATCTCCACGTTTATCGATCTCATCCCGCGGGAGCACCGCTCCGCCTTTCCGGGACGGCAGAGAGCGGTGGCCCGGGTCCCATTGGTCACCTACAACCTGCCCTCCGAGGAGCTGCTCGATCTGGTCGAGGAGGGGCATTTCCTGCTGAAGATCAAGATCGGCCAGGCGGGCAGCCAGCGGCGGATGCTGGAAAAGGACCTGGACCGGCTCGAGCAGATCCACAGGCTGCTTCGGGAAAAGCGAACGGAACAGACCGACAGCGGCTGTCTGGCCTACTACCTCGATGCCAACGGGCGCTACGAGGGCAAAGGGACCCTGCTTGCTTTGTTATCGGGGCTGGAGAAAATGGGCGCTCTGGATCAGGTCGTTCTCCTGGAGGAACCCTTCCCCGACGACTGTGGGTTCGATGTACACGATCTCCCGGTCAGGGTTGCCGCGGATGAGTCCTTGCACGGTATCGAGGATGTGCGCCGGAAGATCGGGTTGGGTTATGGAGCGATCGCCCTCAAGCCGGCGGGCAAGACCCTGAGCATGTCGATTCTCATGGCAGCGGAGGCACAGAAACAGGGAGTGCCGAGCTTCGTAGCCGACTCGGCCTGCGTCCCCCTGCTTCTCGACTGGAACAGAAATGCGGCCGCCCATCTACCCCCATTTCCCGGATTTTCCTCTGGAATTTTGGAATCCAATGGGGCACAGAACTACGAAAATTGGGCAGCCCTGATCCGCGATCACCCCTGCGCGGGGGCGTCCTGGCTCGAACCCAAAGGGGGGATGTATTGGCTCGACGAGAGCTTCTACACCAGTTGCGGGGGCGTCTTCCACTCTGCCGGTCGCTACGAAGAGTTGATATAGGATTTTGGGCAGCACCGTCACTACCATATTTGACAAAGCCGGAAGGATACCCTACCATAGGAAAAATCCTATAAATCAATTTTAAAGGAGGGAAGCGATGAAGCGCTTATCTTTGATTCTACTCATCCTCTTCGCAGCCGCAGGTTTTCTACTGGCTGAAGGGACACAGGAAGAGAGTGCCGGAGAGTATCCCACCAAGCCGATCCAGGTCATCGTGCCTTGGGGTGCCGGTGGACGAACCGATATCAACGCCAGGATGTTCGCCAGTGTGGCTCCCAAGTACTTGGGGCAGCCGGTCGTGGTAGTGAATAAAGCCGGTGGCGGCAGTGTGATCGGTGGTAAATATGTAGCCGACGCCGACCCCGACGGCTATACACTGCTCGCGATTACTCCGGGTACCAATGTATTTCCCGTCATATTCAAACAGGCCCCTTACGACACCTTCGATTTTGATCCGATCGGACAGATCGGCTCCAGTACCATGGCAATAGCCTCTAAACCGGATCGTCCCTGGCGCAATGTCCGGGAGCTGATCTCCTATGCGAAGAGCAATCCCGGCGAGGTCACCTACGCCTGCGTGGCTTTGAAGGCTCCCCAGCTCGGTTTCCTGCGCTGGGCGGACAAAGCCGGTCTGGAGTTCAAACACGTACCGGTCGGCAATGATGCTGAAGCAGTAGAAGCAGCCCTGGGCGGACACGTGGACATTGCCATGACCTCCAGTGTGGCAACTATCATCTCCCATGTGAATGGAAAGAACCTCAATGGCCTGATGGTCTTCGCCGAAAAGAGAGATAAAAACCTGCCCGATACCCCGACTGCGGTGGAGCTCGGCTACGACGTGATAGCCAGCCCCTTCACCGGTATCGCCGGACCCAAAGGCCTGCCCCCGGAGGTGCTGCAGAAGCTGCGCACCGTTTTCAAACAGGTGATCGAGGACCAGGATTTCATCACCATTATGACCCGCGTTGGCGAGAGCCTCGATCCAAAGTTCGGGGATGATTTCTACGCCGTATGGAAGAACGATAAGGAAGGCTACGGCGCGGTCGTGGAGAAGATGGGCCTGGCTCAGTGAGGCAGCCCTCTATACGGTGCCTGATCGAAGGGGCGGTCCTGATTGGACTGGGGGCGCTGGTCCTAGTATTGATCCCTTCGCAAATTCGTAACATTCCGGGGATGGAGACGAACACGTCTCCATCCTTTCTTCCTACCGTGCTGGCGGTCCTGATCATTCTCATGGGTGTGGGGTTGATCGCGCAAGGATTTCTCAGCTCCAGGCGCGACGGGCCCCCGGATCTGTCGCGGGTTGTGGTGTTTCGGGTCGGACTGTCCGTGGTTCTGCTGATCCTCTACACCGTTGTTTTTCCCCGCCTCGGTTTCGTCGTGGCCAGCGGTGTCTTCGTCGGGATCTACGCCTACCTGTTCGGCTCCCGCAGTATCCTCAAGATCGCGATCAGCATGGTCGCCGTACCGATCGGGATCTGGCTGTTCTTCGAGATCCTGTTCCGGATCCCTCTGCCCCACGGGATCCTCTACTAAAGGCTCTGCAATGTTTGAGCACCTGCTTCCGGCGGCACAGCTGTTTTTCACCTTTCAAAATCTGTTCGTTGTGGCGGCGGGACTGTTTATCGGGATAACCATCGGTGCGATTCCGGGTCTCAACGTGCCCATGACCGTAGCCCTGCTGCTGCCGATCACCTTCTACATGTCCCCGGTTGCCGGAATCAGTCTGCTCTTGGGGGTTTACAAAGGGGGAACCTACGGCGGGTCGATTTCCGCGATCCTGATCAACACTCCGGGAGCTCCGGCCGCAGCGGCTACCTGTCTTGAGGGCTATCCCATGGCCAAGCAGGGCAAGGCGGGGAAAGCGCTGCGCGCCGCGATATACGGCTCGGTAATCGGAGAGTTCATCAGCGATGTCGTTCTGATCTCCATCGCCGCTCAGATAGCCATGGTTGCCCTCAAGTTCGGTCCGACGGAGAAGTTTTCCCTCGTGGTGTTTGCTCTCTGCACGATCGGCGTGGTGTCCAGCGAGCACAAGCTCAAGGGAATCACCGCCGCCCTGTTCGGGATCTTTTTCCGCACCATCGGTTCGGATCCCATTTCCGGTTCCTCCCGCTTCACCCTCGGGATCTTCGATTTGATCGGTGGGATCCCCTTCCTGCCCCACCTGATCGGGTTGTTCGCCGTTTCCGAGTTCTTCGTGCAGATCGAGAAGAAGATCAGCGCCGGCAAGCAGGACGTCATCGCTCCGGTATCCAAGAATCCCGAAGACAACCGGGTAACCTGGAAGGAGTTCAAGGCCAACATCGTCACGATCATACGATCGACCCTGATCGGGATCGGGGTGGGTGCACTTCCGGGAAGCGGTTCTGCTATCTCCGCCTTCGTCTCCTACGGAGCGGCGAAAAACGCCTCGAAAAAGCCGGAGGAGTACGGCAAGGGCAGCCTGGAAGGAGTATTCGCCGCCGAAACCGGAAACAACGCCGTCACCGGCGGAGCCCTGATTCCCCTGTTGACTCTCGGAATTCCCGGGGACGCAATCACCGCCATCATGTTGGGGGTGTTTCTCGTCCACGGTTTGATTCCCGGCCCGGACCTGTTCGTCAAATCCGGGGACATCATCTACGCCGTATTCATCGGCCTGATCGTAGCCAATATCCTGCACTTCTTCATTGCTTCTTTGGGTCTGCGCCTGTTCATCAAGCTGCTGTCCGTCAGCCGGGCGGTTCTTTTCCCCATCGTGATCATCATCTGCGTCGCCGGTTCCTACACGGTAAACAGCAACATCTTCGACGTGTACGTGATGATCTTCTTCGGGGTTTTGGGATACATCATGAAGAAGTTCAACTTTCCCGTGGCTCCGCTGATGATGGGCTATATCCTGGGCGGTCTGCTGGAGACCTCTCTCATACAAACACTGATCCTGAGCGACGGTTCCGTGCTCCCCGTTTTCACCCGACCGATCTCCCTCGTGTTCGTGGTCCTCACGGTTTTCTTCATCCTCTGGTCCCTGTTCATCCAGAAAAAGGCGTTGGCCAGGCGGAGGCGAAGGGAAGAGCAACGCCGGCGGAACCTTCCTTCCTGAAGCAACCCTCAGGACTGGGAGGGAAAGGACTCCTTGGTGCTCAGCAATCGATCCAGTACCAAGCCGAAAAAAGAATCTTCCCCCCGATAGACCCAGCCCAGATGGACACGACAGCTGCGGCACATGGCGTAGCGCCAGGTGTAGCCGTCGAACCATGAGTAGGAATCCGTGAACTCCCCTGTCTGCTCGCAGCCCGGGGCTTCCCGAAAGCAGCCGATTTCGAAAAGGTATCCTACCGGATTGGTGAAGGTGTGTTTGTGGGCGCCTTCCACGGGGATGCGGTTGTGGGTCCGGGTAATGATCTGGCCGCAGATGAAGCAGTAGAGGTTCTCATCCTCCTCCTCTGCCATCTGCTGATTGCGAAGGATTTCTTCCAACCAGGCGTCGCCGTCCTGCTCCGGTTTTTCCTGGCGGTAGGCCCGGATCATGCCACCAGTATACAGTTATTTCTGTTTGCGGAATACCAAACCGTCTTTACTCGTATCGACGACGATCTTGCTGCCCCCTAGAACCTCACCGGCGATGATGTTCTTGGCCAGTGGGTTCTGAACCAGGTTCTGCAAAGTGCGCTTGAGCGGCCGCGCCCCGTACAGTGGATCGAATCCCACCTCCGCCAGGTGCACCTTTGCCTTGTCGCTGACCGTGATCGTGATATCCTGTTCCTCGAGCCGTTTGGCCAGCACCTTGAGCTGAATATCTACGATCTTCAGGATTTCCTCTTTGCCCAACCGGTCGAAGGTGATGATCTCGTCCACCCGGTTAAGGAACTCAGGCCTAAAGGTGGCCTTGAGCAGTTCCAGGATTTGATCCTTGATGTCGTCGATATTCTCGGTCTGCTGGATCAGCTGGCTGCCGAGGTTGGAGGTCATGATGATGATCGCGTTCTTGAAATCTACGATATGTCCCTGACTGTCGGTCAGCCGACCTTCATCCAGCAGCTGAAGCAGGACGTTGAATACCTCCGGGTGTGCCTTCTCGATCTCGTCGAAGAGGATCACCGAGTAGGGGCGACGGCGCACCGCCTCGGTCAGCTGGCCTCCCTCCTCGTAGCCTACGTAGCCGGGGGGAGCCCCGATCAGGCGGCTTACGGCGAACTTCTCCATGTATTCGCTCATGTCGATCCGGGTCAGGGCTTTCTCGTCGTTGAAGAGAAACTCCGCCAGGGTCTTGGCCAGCTCGGTTTTTCCGACCCCGGTTGGACCGATGAAGATGAAGGTGCCCAGGGGGCGATTGATATCGGAAAGCCCCGATTTGTTGCGCCGGATGGCGTCGGACACCGCCCGAATCGCCGGTTCCTGACCCACCACCCGGCGGGAGAGGATCTCTTCGAGCTTGAGAAGCTTGGTTTTCTCGGAGCTGAGCATCTTGGAAACGGGAATGCCCGTCCATTGGCTGACGATATGGGCGATGTCCTCCTCGGAAACCTCTTCCCGCAGCAGCCTGGACTCACCCTGAGAGCTCTCCAACTCTTTTGTTTTTTCATCCAGCTTTCTCTCGGTTTCAGGTACCAGGCCGTGCTTCACCTCCGCCGCTTTGGTCAGGTTTCCCTCTCGCTCGTAGCGGATCTCCTCGAGGTTGAGCTCCTCGAGTCTTTGTTTCAAGGCCCTGATCTCTTCGATGATCTTCTTTTCGTTTTGCCACTGCAGCTGCATGGCATCCCGCTTGCCTTTAAGCTCCGAAAGCTCCTTGTCGATTTCCCGAGTCTTCTCTTTAGAAGCGGAATCGGTTTCCTTGGCCAGTGCCTGCTTCTCGATATTCAGCTGCAGCATACGCCTCTCGGTCTGATCGAGTTCGGTTGGCTGGCTTTCGATCTCCATTTTGAGACGGCTGGCCGCCTCGTCGACCAGGTCGATGGCTTTGTCCGGAAGGAACCGGTTGGTGATGTAGCGATCGGAGAGTATGGCTGCGGCAATGATGGCCTCGTCCTTGATGCGAACCCCATGGTGCACCTCGTAGCGCTCCTTCAGTCCGCGAAGAATCGCGATGGTGTCTTCCACGTTGGGTTCGGAGGTATAGATCGGCTGGAAACGCCGCTCCAGTGCGGCGTCCTTCTCGATGTGTTTGCGGTACTCATCGAGGGTGGTGGCTCCGATCGCCCGCAGCTCTCCCCTGGCCAGCGCGGGTTTGAGCAGGTTCGAGGCGTCTACAGCACCCTCCGCTGCTCCTGCACCCACCAGGGTATGAAGCTCGTCGATAAACAGAATTATGTCCCCCTCCGCATCTACGATTTCCTTGATCACCGCTTTGAGGCGTTCCTCGAACTCTCCCCGAAATTTGGCTCCCGCCAGAAGGGCGCCCAGGTCCAAAGCCAGCACTCGCTTGTTCTTCAAGGAATCGGGAACATCCCCGGAAACGATTCTACGGGCCAATCCTTCTACGATCGCTGTTTTGCCAACCCCGGGTTCTCCGATCAAGACGGGATTGTTCTTGGTGCGGCGGGAGAGCACCTGCATGATCCTGCGGATTTCTTCGTCCCTGCCGATTACAGGATCGATCTTCTCTTTCCTGGCCAGATCCGTCAGATCCCTGCAGTAACGGTCCAGAACCTGGTATTTATCCTCAGGAGACTGGTCGGTGACCCGCTGATTTCCCCGGATCCGCCGCAAAGCATCGAGAACCGCGGACTTCTGCACTCCGTGGCCCTTCAGCAGTTCCCGAGTGTCGTTTTGAATGTCGAGCAATGCCAACAGTAGATGTTCCGTAGAGATGTACTCATCCTTGAGGTTGCTTGCCTCCATCTCGGCGTTGTGGAGCACCTTGTTCGCCTGGGGGGACAGGTGGGCCTGCGAGCTGTCCCCGTAGACTTTCGGCTTCTTGGCCAGCTGGTTCTCCAAATCCGAGCGGAGCCCGGCACTCTGTACGCCCAACGCCGCGAACAGCGGAGGAATCACTCCATCCCTCTGTTCCATGAGTGCCAGGAGCAGATGATCGGTATCCAGACTGGAATGATTGTACCTATGGGCCAAAGATTCCGCAGCTTGGACCGCTTCCTGGGCTTTGATGGTAAACTTGTCGAATCTCATACCTGTCTCCTGTGATGACGTGAATGAAAGGACGGATATCAATGATCGCAATCTTCGATTGAAATTAACAGTAAGATTGCGATGTCTTCTTCCAGCCGGAAACCGGCTGTCATCATAATATAAAATAAGAAAACCGGAGGACTTGAGTCAAATTCTCACCTTCCATCGCTCTTGTGCCTTCGGTCCGCAGTCCCTATACTTGAAAAAACACTTACTTGGAGAAGACAAACATGGAAGCTGTACGTTGGGGTGTGCTCGGTGTTGCCAATATCTTCACGAAGAAGGTTCTGCCGCCCTTGTTGAAATCGGATCTGCTGCGGGTCGAAGCCATCGCCTCCAGGAGTGAGGATAAGGCACGAGCCACGGCAGCCAAATTTGGGATTCCCAAATCATACGGTTCTTATGACAAGCTGCTCGCCGATCCGGATATCGAAGCGGTCTACATTCCCCTCCCAAATCACCTCCATGCGGAATGGATTCGCAAGGCCGCGGATGCGGGAAAGCAAATTCTCTGTGAAAAACCTCTCGCTCTCAACGCCGCCGAAGCCGCTGCCTGCGTCGAGTACGCCGCCAAAGCCGGAGTGCGTCTCATGGAAGCGTTCATGTATCGATTCCATCCCCAATGGCAGCGGGCGAGAGAGCTGGTGTATTTGGGAGAAATCGGAGAGGTATTGGCCGTGCATACCTACTACGCCTACGATCTGAAGGATCCCGAGAATATCAGGAACAGAGTGGATATGGGAGGTGGAGGCCTGATGGATATCGGCTGCTACGCAGTTTCAGTTCCCCGATTCATCTTCGGCCGGGAACCGGAGAGTGTCATCGGTCGGTTCACCCGTGATCCGGATTTCAAGACCGACATACTGACTTCGGCGATCCTCGATTTCGGGCGGGGTAGATCCGTATTTACAGTCGGTACTCAGGGCTTTCGAGCTCAAGCGGTCGATATCTACGGCACCTCCGGAAGCTTACATATTGAGATCCCCTTCAACATGTATCCGGATGTGCCACCGGTTCTGACAGTGACTACTCCGATCGGCGAGAGACGGCCGGGGTTGGCGGCGGCGGACCAGTACGGTCTGGAGGTCGAGGCCTTCTCCATCGCTTTTCGCAAGGATCTTCCGGTTCCGACTCCTGCAGGGGATGCGGTGGCCAATCAGAAGGTGCTCGACGCTCTTTTTCGCTCCGAGACATCGGGCCGGTGGGAAACTCCCTGAGCTGGCCGTTGGATCGACTTTTACAGTATTTTGTACTGGGGTGAGGTATTATGATGACAGCCGGAAATCTTGTTTTCCTGACAAGATTTCCGCACTGGTTGAAGACATCGCAATATTCATTTTAGTTACGATCGGAGATTGCGATATGGAGAACAAGCTGAAGAGAAAACAGAACATACTCGCCGAGGTGGTGAACTGTCTCTGCGATTCCAAGCACGGTATGCTGTCCTGGAGAGGGAAAGGAGGGCGGCTCCTGCCCTCCAGGGACCGGGTCATTGAAGCCGCCGAGGCTCTGCGCTCTGTCCTGTTTCCGGGCTACTTCGGTATTTCGGAGCTGACAGAAGAAAATGTGCGTTTTCACGTCGGCGCCACTTTGGACCGCATCCTCCACGTATTGCTGGAGCAGATCAAGCGTGGGTTGTGCTTCGAATGTGATCACTACGGCATTGAGTGCCCGGCCTGTCTGGAAAATGCGGAGGCGATCACGACCGAGTTCCTGCAAAGGCTGCCCAGGGTCCAGCACATCCTGGG